>Ga0129302_1001777_pt1 | contig 15874 bp, 10 predicted proteins | sample BlaSprsedimmetaG_FD_94476 | JGI IMG/M metagenome (GOLD analysis project Ga0129302, IMG submission 94476) | Hot spring sediment bacterial and archeal communities from California, USA to study Microbial Dark Matter (Phase II) - Blank Spring... | ecosystem: Environmental > Aquatic > Thermal springs... | reverse complement strand
GGTGAGATTGGAACATTTTCCACCACACCGCCATCGACTAACAGTTTACCCTCGATTTCCACCGGGATAAAAATCCCGGGAATACAGGTGCTTGCCATGACCGCGGTTGCCACGTTACCCTGTTTGAGGACGACTTCTTTACCGTGACTAATATCGGTTGCAATCATTGCAAGCGGAATCCTGGCGTCTTCGAAATCAACATCGCCGATGGCTTTGTTGATGATTTTGCCTAATTTTTTATTGGACAGCAACCCATACTGCGACAGCGATAATCCCGATACGTCCAACCAATCCAGCTCCGCGGCAATTTTTTCAATCTGTTTATAATCTTTTCCAAAAGCATAAAGGGCAGCTACTAACGCTCCGATACTGGTACCGGCGACAAAATGAACCGGAATATCAAGCTCCTCCATTGCCTTCAGTACGCCGATATGGGCGGCGCCCAAAACTGCGCCGCCGCCTAAAGCCAACCCAATTTTATTTTTCCGTTTTAATTTTTTCCTAAACAACATTAACCTCAACTTTTAGTGCGAAATTTCGCCCTCTTTGAACAGAAATTTTTTGAGTTGTTTGTCCCAGCCGTCCATATTGCGGCGCAGCCATTCCAGCACCATGCACGCGTGTTCGATTTCTTCATCGCGGTTGTGTTTCAAAATTTGTTTGAGAGAATCGTCTTTTTCGACGTCAACCCGTTGATGGTACCAGTCAACCGCTTCAATCTCTTCTTTTAAACTGTTGAGAGCGCGGGAAAACGCGCGCGCCTGATCGCTTAATTCTGTCTCTGGTTCGTGATAATTACTCATTTGCCTCCTCCTCCTGGTTAATTTTTGAGCTCGGTCGGTTTCCTACAAATATAAGAAAAAAATATTAATTATCAACCTAATTATTAATAAAATTGTAAAACATCAGCGAAGGGGAAATTTCACTGATAATTTTTCAAGCGATGTTATTCTTCGATTTTGATGCGGTATCCGAATCCTTTGACTGTTTCGACGACGTTTGCCCAATCTCCCAGTTTTTGTCGCAGCCGACGAACGTGTACATCAACAGTCCGGGGATCTCCGTAATAATCAAATCCCCAGACAATATCCAACAATTGATCCCTGGATAAAACCCTGCCCTTGGCGTCGATTAAGGCTTTGAGCAATAGAAATTCTTTGGGAGTCAAGTCCAACAATTGACCATCAGCCGACACTTGATGTTTCGAGAAATTAACCGACAATCCATTAAAGGAAAAAACCTTATCGTCATCCCGATGATGTCTTCTCAACAACGCCCTTACCCTGGCGATAACTTCTTTTGGGCGAAACGGCTTGGTGATATAATCATCGGCTCCGGTTTCCAAACCTTGCAGAATATCCATTTCTTCAGAGCGCGCTGTCAGCATAATGACCGGCAAATTTCCGATAATATTGTCCCTCCTCACGATTCTTGTAAATTCAAGCCCGTTAAGTCCGGGCAGCATCAAGTCGAGCAGAACCAGGTCCGGCGGAGATTTGAATAAGGCATCGATCGCTTTCTGCCCGTTGTGAAAAATTTGAACATCATAACCCTCCTGTTCCATGTTATAAGAGAGAACTTCGCATATATCCGGGTCATCTTCTACGATCATAATTTTAGCTGCCATGATTATTCTCCCGTACTTGTTTAATGACGATGAAACAATTGGTTGCTAAGCTGTTGGTTGAAAATAAAATCATGCGCCTCAACCACCTGTCTAATTTCCCGTAGCTTTTATGTTCAATTTTTGCATTCGATAGATCAAAACATGTCTGGGAATTTTGAGCAATTGAGCGGCTCGGGTTTGATTCCATCCGGCTGATTTTAAAGCATTCTCAATTGCCCGGCGTTCAATTGATTCTAAAGATAAGTTTTCAGCATTATAATTTGGTACAGCATCGCGCTGGAGTTGACCCAGTTTACGCTTAATCGGCTCGAGCAGACCTTCGTCGATAACATTCTGCTTCGAAATCACCATCGCTCTTTCAATGGTGTTCTGCAGTTCGCGTACATTGCCGGGCCATGGATATTGCATGAGTATTTCCAATGCTCCGTTAGTGATCGACATGTTTCGGTTTTGACCGTACTTTTGCATAAAGTACTCGACCAAAAACGGGATCTCATCTGCTCTATCGCGCAACGGCGGAACAACAATTGTGACCACATTCAGCCGATAATACAAATCTTCCCGAAACTGACCGGACTTTACCATTTCTTCCAGATCTTTATTGGTTGCCGCCAATACCCGGACATCGACCTTTTGGGTGGTCGAATCGCCGACGCGTTCAAACTCCTTTTCTTGCAATGTCCGTAACAGGCGCGCCTGGACGTCTTGCCTGAGATCACCAATTTCATCGAGAAAGATAGTGCTTTCATCAGCCAGTTCGAACTTGCCCTTGCGGTCCTTCAACGCGCCGGTAAACGCACCTTTAACGTGCCCGAACAATTCACTCTCGATCAGATTTTCCGGAATCGAGGGGCAGTTCACAGTTACCAACGGTTTATTTTTTCGAGGACTGTTATAATGTATCGCTCTGGCGAAGAGTTCCTTTCCGGTGCCGCTTTCACCCTGCAGCAACACGGTGGCGTCGCTTTGTGCCACCTGAGCTGCCAGCTTGAGTGCATTCTGCATGACTACGCTTTTACCCAAAATATTACCGAAATCATATTTGTCGAACAACTCGTGTTTCAGTTGGATATTTTCCACTTGCAGCTCTCGCAACCGGATTGCTTTTTCAATGGTAAACCGCAGCGTCTCTTTTCCGAAAGGTTTGGTGAGATAATCATCAGCGCCCAGTTTTACCGCTTCAATTGCGTTCTCAACTGTTCCGTAGGCTGTTATAATAATCACAATGATATTTTTATCGAAACAGCGTAAGGTTTGTAGCAACTCCATGCCACTGATATCCGGCAGTTGCAGGTCGGTGATCGCGATGTCAAAACTGTTCGCCTTCAACAACTCCAGACCGGTGTTACCGTCCGTGGAAGCAGTCACGATAAATCCCATTTGTTCCAATTGATAGCTGAGCACACGGCTCAAGCTCTCATCGTCATCAATTAACAGCACTTTTTTATATTTTGCTTTCATCAGCAGACTCCGCTGGAAAAACAATCGCGACCGTGGTTCCGTGATTGACTGTACTTTGTATATCAAGCTTCCATTTATTTTGCTCAACGATGCGCTTAACAATGCTTAAACCCAGCCCGGTTCCTGTTTCACTGGTCGAAAAAAACGGCTTAAACACTTCACTCAGATTTTCAGGTGCGATTCCTTTCCCATTGTCAACCACCGACAGTCGCACTGAATGGTCGCTGGCTTCGCCTTTGATTTCAATCTCTCCGCCTTTGGGCAACGCAGTAAGTGAGTTTAAAATTAAATTGATAAGAATCTGTTGAAATTGAAGCTCATTTGACAGAATGTATAGATTTTTATTTGAGAAACTTAAATTTAATTTAACATTCTGTTTGCGAGCTTTATGAGTCAGCAATAAAACGACCGAATGAGCCAGATCAAAAAGGTTGCATTTTGTCGCGATCGCATCGGATCGACGCCCCAACATCAGATAATTTTCAACGACCTGATCCAGCCGCTTCACTTCATTGTTCAACAAATCCAGAAATTCGGAGTTTCTGTCCATGGACTTATATTCATCATTCAATATTTCCACCACACCCCAGATCGCACCCAGTGGATTGCGCACTTCATGAGCCAGCGTCGCCGCCAATTCACCCAGAATCGACAATCGCTCGCTGGTTCTGAGCCGGTCTTCGATTTCAGTAATTTTTTCAGATTGTTTTTGCAATTGATGATACGACGTTTTCAGTTCGAGGGCTGCCTGTTGATACTTTTTGCGCTCAGCCGACTCTCGCTGTGCAAACAAACCGGCGACAGTACCAATAACCAGATACATCAGCATTTCTAAAAACCGGCTAAAATTATACAGAAAATCTCCTCCCCATTGAAAAACAACATGCGGAAGATATATGGCAATCACAGCAAAAGCAGCCGTAATGCCACCCTTTAACTGAAAGCGGAAAGCTGATAGGATGATGGGCAGATAAAACAATGCCCGGTAGAGTTCGTGAAAATGATGCAGCTTTGTCGGTGTTGTATAATGCAATGCAGCAACCATAGCAATCAACAAACCAATGAATAGCATCCAGATAGTTTTTTTCTCTTTGGTTTTTTCTTCCATAAATCAAATCGCTATTGTTTTTTGATTGCTGGAATATAAAAATTTAATTACACAAGATGCAACTCTTTTTATTGGTAACCCCAGATTTACAGGTTGAATACTGATGCCATCGCTTGATGATCTGATTGTTTGAGAGATGATAAGATTTTGGAATAGAGCCACCTATTTCTAATATTGTTACAACTAAAGCGATGGCATCAGTTTATATCTAATAAACCAGATTTCTCCAAGAAATCTGGTTTATAAACTAAAGACCGAGATACTGTTTTAATCTTTTCATCAATAAACAGTGGACGTCTGGTGGAATCGTTCAAACGGTATTTGCATTACTGGTGTACCGATAACGAGAATCGCATCAATTTTCGAATTTACATTTTCCACTTTGAGAGCTTGCCAGTTATGCGAGAAAGATAATCGCCACTCCGGCGATGGCAGCGATGGTTCCGAGAATCGAGCGCAGGGTGATTTTTTCCCGATAAAACCAGTAGCTTAATGGCAACAGAAAAATCGGCGGCAACGCCATCAAAGTAGAAGCGATGCCCACGGCAGCATATTGAATAGCGACCAGCGATAACCAGATTCCAATAAATGGCCCGAAAAATGAGCCGCCGAAAATATAAGCCAACGCCTTTCGATCTCGCAACACCTGGATATTTATCAGCGCTTTGCCCTGGAACAGCACCACTACCCACATGAATAAAGCCGCGGTGAGAATTCGAATCAGGGTCGCTGCCAGCGCCGGGAAATCACCGCCGAACGCTTTTTTGGCAGTGATCAGCGCGAACGCCTGTCCCACTGCACCACCGATCCCAAACAGTACTCCTTTAAAATAGACCCGATCTTCGGATGGAGTTTTGGCGCCATCTTTTTCCGATACCACCCAGGCAATTCCTGATATTGTCAACACAACCGCAACTATCTCCAATCCTCCCAACACTTCTCCCAAAAATAGCCAGGCAAGCAAAGAAGAGATAATCGGCACCAGTGATAACAGTAACATGGTGATGCGGGTTCCGACCATAACAAATCCCTGGAATAAAAAACTATCACCAATGACCAGACCGATGAAGCCGGACAGCATAAGCCACAACCAACGATATATTTCAGCGTCGATCGGAAACAATTTTCCATAAAAAATCCAATGCGTAATCATGAGCAATACGCTTGCAATTAACAATCTCAGTCGATTCACAGTCAGGGCGCCGACTCGCCTGGCAGCAAAAGTAAAAAAAAGCGAAGTAAACGCCCATACCACCGCAGTGGTCAACCCGGCGATTTCACCGATCATCTTTGCTTGCTTCCTTTAATTTGAAGTTAATGTTTTCCTGAACAATTTCATCTAAGATAAGATTCTAATCGAAAAAAACAACTGGTTTTTTAAGTATACTCTTCCGATTTAACTGTAGAATATTCTACACTGATGAGGAATATTAGACATTTTTTCTCAACGAGAAAGCAATCGCCACTGAATTAAATAAGTCAAATATCTTTATGTTATTGGTAAAACTACAATTATCGCAACCGCGAAATCCGGCTCTCTGAAATGTTGGTGAGTGGCACAAGGTTTGATATATTTATGGGCGAGGGCTACGAAAATATTTTACCGATAAGCTTTACTTGAAAAAATGAAAAATAATGTTCACAAATCAAAGCAGAAAAAAAATGTTGCTAATATTTGTGTTGATAATCAGCATGATCGGTGGAATTATATTTTTTCCACTAAAAATGGATTCCGGCGACACCTGTCTCTTTCAAAAACATTGGGGATCAAAGAGTGAGATCGTTCAATCATCAAATTCGGATGCAGATATCGCCCGGAAGATGACAGAATATTATATCAACAGATTTGCACTTATTTGGTGGGCGAGCTTAATCATTGTAATTTACATTTCAGTGCGTCTGAAGAATTTTCAAAACAAAAAATCGGAGTCAAAATGCGAGCCATGACAATCAAAACAGCAGCGTTCATGTTATTGTTATTATTAGCTGTGATGACAAAAATTTACCCGCAACAGCATGCAGCAACGTGGGATTTGGAACAATTAATTGAAGAGGCGCTGCAAAACAACCCAGCGTATCGCTCAGCCGTTTATCAAGCACAGCAAGTAAATCAGACCATCTCCCAGGCAGGCGCCTTACCCGACCCAATCCTGGGGTTGTCGGTGATGAATCTGCCCGTTGACAATTTTGCTTTCGATCTGGAACCAATGACCGGTAAGAAATTATCGCTGATGCAGGTTTTCCCTTTTCCCGGCAAATTAAAACTTAAGGAAAATATGGCAGGCTACCAGGCGCAGGTTGTCGAGCAGCAGGTTGAAGAATTAAAAAACGATCTCATTAAAAATGTAAAACTGATGTACTATGAAATATTTTACCTTGATAAGTCAATTGAAATTCTTAACATCAATCAAACGCTGCTTCAACAACTGGTGACGGTCGCGGAAAAAAAATATTCGGTGGGTAAAGGTCTACAGCAGGATGTTTTGAAAGCCCGGGTGGAGCATGCCAAAATTTCAGACAAACTCATAAGCTTGCAGCAAAAAAGGAAAAATGCGGTTTTCAAATTGAATAAACTGTTGAACAGAAATATCAGCCAGTCATTTGAAAAAATTAAAATTGTAGACAAGCCTGCTATCGATTATTATTCGAGCGACCTGAAAGCGCTGGGATTGGAACATCGGCCGATTTTAAAAACATGGCGGTTGTTGATTGAGAAAAGTAAATCCGGAAACAAATTGGCGAAATTGGATTATTTGCCTGATTTCAGGGTGGGAATTGCTTACACTCAACGGGATGATCTGCGCTCTGGTATGAAGATTCCGGATTTCTTTTCAGCCGAACTGCAACTGGACCTGCCGCTTTACTTTTATAAAAAACAATCGAAAAAAGTGCAGGAAACACAATTAAAAATAAGGTCATTGGAAGACAGCTATATTGCAATTAAAAATGAGGTTTTTTTTGAGATTGAAAATGCAATCACTGAAATAGAAAAAAATACAAGATTGATTGAGCTATATAAAACCAATATTTTGCCTCAAGCAAGCCAGTCATTAAATTCAGCCATGAGCGGTTACCAATTCGATAAAGTCGATTTTCTGACTCTGCTAAACAATCAGTTGACTTTATATGGTTATGAATTGGAGCATTATTTTGTATTTACTGCGCTGTTAAAAAACTTTGCTGAATTAGAAGCTGCGGTAGGCATTAGTTTAGAAAACAATTTCTAAGGAGCTGATAAGATGAAGGAGTTAAAGATTAAAGAATTTTTGCACAAGGTAGTGCCTCAGCAAAAAAGCACAGCCTTGTTCTGGGGGATTATTATTGTTTTTGCGTTTGCAGCAGGATTTTTAATAAGCAACGGAGGGTCTTCAGATAAAGCCGGGCACCAGGATCATTCAATAACAGAACAACCAGAAATCGATTTCTGGACATGTTCAATGCACCCGAATGTTAAGCAACCAAATCCGGGGCAATGCCCGATCTGCGGTATGGATTTGATTCCTGTTTCAAGTGGTAAGCTCGAAGAAGAAGGGCCCCGAGAAATATTTCTATCGGAATATGCCCAAAAACTGGCGGAAATTGAAACTTCGCCAGCAGAAAGAAAATATGTTGAGAAAGAAACTCAAATGGTGGGAAAAATCGAATACGATGAAACTCGGTTGAGTTATATCACTGCTCGCGCGCCGGGTCGAATTGATAAACTCTTGGTGAACTACACCGGCATCGCTGTCAAAAAAGGCGCGCAGCTTGCTCAAATTTATAGCCCGGAAATACTTTCAACCCATCAGGAATTGCTGGAGTCCTTAAAGGCGGTAAAATCTTTGGACGATTCAACCGATCCATATTTGCGCTCGGCAACGCTAATCCAGCTAAATTCTGTTCGGGAACGGTTGCGTCTCTGGGGATTACCACCGAGCCAGATCGATGAGATGGAGAAAAGCCATGCACCATCAGACCAGGTTACGATTTACTCGCCGATAAGCGGTGTGGTTGTTCATAAAAATGCGCTCGAGGGGATGTATGTCGAAACCGGAACTAAAATTTTCACCATTGCTGATCTTTCTCAGCTATGGGTAAAAATGGATGCTTATGAGAGTGACATAACTTGGCTGCGCTATGGTCAGGATGTGCAATTTACAACCGAAGCCTATCCCGGAGAAATTTTCAAGGGGAAAATTGCCTTTATTGATCCGGTAGTCGATCCTAAAACCAGAACCATTAAAATTCGCGTGAACGTTAATAATCCCGATGGAAAATTGAAGCCGGAAATGTTGGTTAGAGGTTTTGTATACTCAAAACTCAATTCGAGCAATAAGGTAATAAACCCTGAATTGTCCGGCAAATGGATCAGCCCAATGCATCCGGAGATAATAAAAAGTGCTCCCGGCAAATGTGACATCTGCGGGATGGATCTTGTCAGCGCAGAAAGCCTGGGCTATGCCAACAGCCAGGAGATAGAGAAAAGCGCTCCGCTGCTGATACCGGCTTCAGCTCCATTAATTACCGGAAAGCGCGCTGTGGTCTATGTTGAGGTTGAAAATAAAACAGGAGTTTACGAAGGTCGTGAGATCGAATTAGGGCCGCGAGTCGGTGATTATTATATCGTAAAATCAGGGTTGCATCAAGGAGAGCGAGTTGTAGTGAAAGGCAATTTTAAAATTGATAGCGCCGTTCAAATTCAATCTAAACCGAGCATGATGAATCCCGAAGGGGGTCAACAGATGACAGGACATCAACATCATGGCGAAGTTTCCCAGAAAACAACAACGCCTCAAAAAACGAAAAAAGTCGAAGCGATACCGGAAATATTTAAGCGACAGTTAGATGATGTATATCAAAATTATTTTTATATTCACTATTCGTTAAGTCGTGATGAGTTTGAAAAATTATCCCGGCTGGCTGATTCTTTATTATTCTCGCTTGAAAATGTAAATATGAATCTGCTGAAAAATGAATCCCATTTGACCTGGATGGAAATGTTGGAAAAGGTGAAAAATTCTGTAATAAAAGTTAAAAACGGTGCCAACATTGAACAAGCGCGACACGGTTTTGACGACCTTTCACAAGTTATGATTCAGGTTGCCGAAATGTTTGGCAGCCTTCAGTATTCTTTGCTTGTCTATCATTGTCCCATGGCTTTTGACAATCGGGGCGCTGACTGGCTGCAAAACCGCCAGGGCGTCGAAAACCCATATTTTGGCAGCTCAATGTTTGGTTGCGGGGAATTAAAACAGAACCTGACGCTGAGTTCCAATCAAAAAACAACGAGAGGACATGAGCATGAATAGCGATTTGAAAAATCCAAACCTGCTGGATCGAATTATTCGTTTTTGCCTGGAAAACAAATTGGTTGTCACCCTGGTGCTGATTTTATTTATTGCCTGGGGGATTTTAGTTGCGCCGTTCGATTGGCGATTAGGCGACTTACCTCGCAATCCGGTACCAGTGGATGCCATACCCGATATTGGTGAAAATCAGCAGATAGTTTTTACCGAATGGATGGGACGTTCGCCGCAGGATATTGAAGATCAAATCTCCTATCCGTTAACCGTTTCGTTGTTGGGAATTCCGGGCGTAAAAACGATTCGCAGTTATTCTATGTTTGGGTTTTCTACAATTTATATCATTTTTAAAGAAGATGTTGAATTTTATTGGTCTCGCTCCCGAGTGCTGGAAAAGCTAAACAGCCTGCCGATGGGAACGCTTCCCCAGGGAGTTCAACCTTCGCTGGGACCGGATGCCACTGCTTTAGGCCAGGTTTTCTGGTACACATTGGAAGGTCAGGATGAGCAGGGCAATCCAACCGGCGGCTGGGATTTGCAAGAGCTTCGCTCTTTGCAGGACTGGCATGTTCGATATTCTTTAATGTCAGCAGAGGGTGTTTCTGAAGTGGCTTCTGTCGGTGGGTTTGTGAAGGAATATCAAATCGATGTCGATCCTGATGCCATGCGCGCTTATAATGTAACGCTTGAAGAGGTGATCACCGCGGTTAAAATGTCCAATCTCGATGTGGGAGCGCGCAGTATTGAAGTCAATAAAGTGGAGTATGTGATTCGTGGGATTGGGTTTGTAAAAAAAGTCGCCGACCTGGAAAATGCAGTGATCAAAGTAAATGATAATGTGCCGATTTATGTTAAAAATATTGCTAATGTCATTTTGGGCCCTGGTTTGCGGCGCGGCGCTCTGGACAAAGGGGGCGCGGAAGTGGTCGGCGGCGTTGTTGTGGTTCGCTACGGCGATAATCCGTTAACCGCCATCAAAAATGTAAAGAAAAAAATTGATGAAATTTCCGCCGGTCTTCCCAAAAAGAGTTTAGCCAACGGCGTTGTGAGTCAGGTTAAAATTGTGCCTTTTTATGATCGCACCAATTTAATTTATGAAACACTTGAAACTTTAAATACCGCATTAACTCATGAAATATTGGTAACAATCATTGTCATTTTATTGCTGCTGATGCATTTTCGCAGTTCGATCCTGATTTCCGGGCTGCTGCCAATTGCAGTGCTAATGGTCTTTATCGCCATGAAACTGTTTAATGTGGACGCCAATATTGTGGCGCTTTCCGGAATTGCGATCGCTATCGGCACCATGGTCGATTTGGGAATCATTGTCAGTGAAAACATCATCAAACATTTGGAGGACATGAAACCAGACGAACGCCCGTTGGAAGTAATATATCGGGCGACCACTGAAGTCGCAGGCGCCGTGGTTACTGCGGTATCCACAACGATCATTAGCTTTTTGCCGGTGTTTACAATGCAAGCCGCCGAGGGAAAATTATTCAAACCGCTGGCGTTTACCAAAACATTCGCCTTAATTGCATCGGTTGTGGTGGCATTGACCATTATTCCACCGTTTGCTCAACTGTTGTTTACTAGCAAGATTAACAGCAAAAAGCTTCGCCAACTAATAAATTTGGCCATAATCGCAGTTGGAATTTTTTCAATATTTGCCATTAAATGGTGGTTTGGATTGATACTAATCATTGTCGGCGTTTTTCATCTCTTGAGCCACCGAATACCGGCGAAACAGCAAAAACTTTTACCGTGGTTTATCAATGGTTTTGCTGTACTGGTTGTTATAGTTCTGCTGTCCTATGATTGGCTGCCGTTAGGACCAGATAAAGGATTATTTATAAATCTGTTGTTCGTTGCTCTAATAATTGGAGGATTTTTATTTTTCTTTAAATTTTTCATAAAATCCTATGGTTCCATTTTAAGCTGGGCGTTAAAACACAAAATAGCTTTTTTAGCAATTCCCGGGACATTATTGTTTTTTGGAGTGATGATCTGGTTGGGATTTGAAAGGTTGTTTGGTTGGTTGCCGCAGCCAGTTAAGCGATTTGCACCAATCTCTTATGTGGCTCATAAATTTCCCGGGCTGGGAAAAGAATTTATGCCTCCGCTCGATGAGGGTTCGTTTTTGTTTATGCCGACAACCATGCCCCACGCTTCAATCGGCGAGGCGTTAGACGTGCTGCAAAAACAGGATGTGGCAATAAATGCTATCCCGGAAGTTTCTCTGGCGGTGGGCAAGTTGGGCCGGGTAGAATCGCCGTTAGACCCGGCGCCGATCTCGATGATTGAAACCGTGATAAATTATAAATCAGAATATTTAACCGACGATGATAATAAGCGACTTACTTTTAAATTCAAAAAAGACAGCCTGGATTATTTTAGAAATCCGGATGGCGCCCTTATCGCCGCGCCTGATGGCAAACCATACTTTGTCAACGGAGCATTTATTCGAGATAATGATAATAATTTGATCCCGGAAAACGGAGGACAGCCATTCCGCTTGTGGCGGCTGGCTCTGGAGCCAGAGATAAATGAGGGACGGACTGCATGGGATGGAATTAAAAGTCCTGATGATATTTGGTCTGCAATCCTCAAAGCAGCAGAAATACCAGGAACCACTTCTGCGCCAAAGTTGCAACCGATCGCCGCTCGGATTGTCATGCTCCAAAGCGGAATGCGGGCTCCAATGGGCATTAAAATAAAAGGACCTGATTTACCAACCATCGAACGTGTTGGAATAAAATTAGAACAACTACTTAAAGAGGTACCTTCCATCGAGCCGGCGACAATTTTTGCAGATCGTATTGTTGGCAAGCCATATTTGGAAATCGAAATCGATCGACAAGCAATTGCCAGATATGGCATTATGCTGAATAAAGTCCAGGAGGTAATTGAAGTTGCTATCGGTGGTAAAAGAATCGCAACCACGGTAGAGGGGCGCGAACGTTACCCGGTACGCATTCGCTATTTGCGTGAGTTACGAGACAATATTGAGGCTCTGGAAAAAATTCTCGTTCCAGCACCCAATCGGGCACAAATTCCACTTACCCAACTGGCAAAAATCAACTATGTTCGGGGTCCTCAGGTTATTAAAAGTGAAGACACCTTTCTGGTTGGATATGTAATATTCGATAAAAAGCCGGGCTATGCCGAAGTGGATGTGGTGGAACAGGCGCAACAATTTCTCAATCAAAAAATCAAATCGGGCGAATTTGATGTTCCCGCCGGTGTTAGTTATAGTTTTGCCGGAAGCTATGAAAATCAAATCCGCGCCCAAAAAAGGCTGAGCATTATTTTGCCGCTGGCGCTTTTTATTATTTTTATGATCCTCTATTTCCAATTTCGATCCGTTTCCACAACAGCGCTCGTGTTTTCTGGAATCGCCATTGCCTGGGCTGGCGGCTTTGTTATGATCTGGCTCTACAATCAGCCCTGGTTTTTGAATATTAACTTCTTCGGGGAAAATTTGAGAAGTCTGTTTCAAATACGCAGCTTTAATTTAAGCGTCGCTGTCTGGGTCGGATTCATTGCGCTATTCGGAATTGCGACTGACGCCGGTGTGGTCATCGCCACCTATCTGAAACAGAGTTTTGAAAAGCGACAGCCAACCACAATTGCTGATATTCGTGAAGCAACTCTATTCGCGGGACTTCGCCGTGTTCGCCCGGCGGTAATGACTGTGGCAACGACGATTCTGGCGTTGATTCCGGTGCTAACTGCCACCGGTCGCGGAGCTGATATTATGATCCCGATGGCTATCCCTTCATTTGGCGGGATGATGTTTGAGATGGTAAATATGTTTGTGGTGCCGGTGTTATATGCGGCGATAAAGGAACGAAAGGTTGGAAAAGAATAATTTTAGACTTGATAACAATTATCTAACAGGACAAGGAGCCGTAAATGGAACTACACCCGAAAAAATATCAATCACTTTCATATCGAAAACATCAGGAACTGATTTTTGGAACATCGCGCTATCCGGTCAAATGCGGATTTGATGTCAGCATTGGCAGCGGCGCCGTACTGCCAGAGGTGAACTACACCCTGCCGCCGATGGAAGTGACGCCGGCTCACCTGGATAAAATACTGATAGAATATGAAACCATTATCAACAGCATTTTATCGCGGATGGTAACGCTTGCTGCGCCCGGCGTTGTGCTTGAATTTGAACACACACCGCAGATGACCGAGCATGTTGAGATCGGCGCGCGCATCACCCAACTCACCAAAACGGTGATGAAGGATTATTTTGACCGTCATCAACTCAAATCCGCTATGCGGGTTACCATCTGCGATATTCGGGAACAGCAGCGTCCTCCAAAAATCCGATCCGATAATGCCAAAGATTTGGTTCTGGAAGCATTCAACACCAACGCGGACGCTGGAGCTGATATGCTTTCCATTGAATCAATCAGAGGAAAAGAGGTGAACGATCCCGCTATGATGGAAGGGGATACAGCAGGAATTTTATTTGCCCTGGGCGTACTGGCTCCGCGAGATATGCACTTTTTGTGGAAGAACATTGTCCAAATCGCCGAAAAAAATCAAGTCGTTCCAGCCGGTGATACTGCCTGTGGTTTTGCCAACACAGCCATGGTGCTGGCTGATAAAAAGTACATCCCCGATGTTCTGGCGGCTGTAATCCGCGCCATGTCCGCTGTGAGATCACTGATTGCTTTTGAACGAGGCGCCATTGGACCGTCCAAAGATTGCGCTTACGAGGGACCAGTGATTAAAGCCATAACCGGCTATCCCATCTCCATGGAGGGAAAATCTGCTGCCTGCGCTCATTTCAGCCACGTTGGCAATATTGCCGCTGCGGTCTGTGATCTCTGGAGCAATGAATCGGTTCAAAATGTCAAACTATTGTCGGGATATGCGCCGGAAGTTTTTGCGGAAATATTGGCTTACGATTGTCGTCTCATGAACCAATCATTAGCCTTGCAATCAGAAAAGCAATTTTTGCAAATGCTGGTCAGCAGCGATGAATTCAAATCGGTGCATGCATTGATTATCTCTCCGCAAAGTTCATTCAGAATTGCCGAGGCTATTGTTGCGGCTAAAACAGATTTTGACCGAACCCGCAACGCCGGCATAACCGCCTGTCAAATAATTCGGGAAGCTGTCACCAATGGTGACCTCAAGCTGCCCCAAAGAGAATTGAACTGGTTGGGAGTGATTGAAGAGCAATTGTCACTTTACGACCAGGAAAACAAAGTGATCGAATATGGCGTCAGAAGTTTCGCTGATAAATTTCTTATTGAGGAATACGGGCTATAGTAGCGATCCATTGTAAATAAAAAAGACTGAAAAAGCATTGACAACTTAATCGAAATTGCAAAAATAGGGTATGTTATTTTATTTAAAGTTTTTGCAGCTATTCAGCAGCTTGCCTGATTTTAAAAGTATTATTTAAAAGGCAGGATAATTAATGGCAGAATAATTAAAAAACGAAAACCAAATTCTCGATTTCGGAAATAATGATTTTGTAATTGTTAACACGCTATGTATCTGTTAGCTGGTAAATTAGAGTGATTTTTAAAAAAATAAAAAATAATTATTCTGTATATAATCATTCTGTCAATTGAAAAAATTGTTCAATTGACGATCAGTCCTTTTACAACATACTGAAACTGGTTGAATAAAAACAAGTTTTTAATTAATCAACCATCTATCAAACAAAAACCTTAACTTGAAAGGAACATCTCATGAAAAAATTCATCTTAACTCTGGTTGGACTGCCGGTTATCATTTCAGCAGTCGGTTTGCTTTTTGCCAATCCAACGTCAGAAGAGAAAGACAAGAAGCAAGCGGTTATCGAAGCCAACGTCTGGAAAACAGAAGACGGTGTGAAGCACTTCATCTGCCCGGTAATGAAAGTCCAGGGCGTGGTCAGTGAAAAAAGTTTGTATTCAGAAATTGACGGCAAACGCTATTACCATTGTTGCGCTGGCTGTTCGGAAAAATTCACCGCTGAAACTGAAAAATATCTGAAGGATTTCACCATACCGGCTAACGTGTTCAAAGTGGATGAAGACGGGCAGCATTTTAAGTGTCCGGTCAAAGGTGAAACCGGAATCGTTTCCGACAAGACCGTGTTCACTGATGTTGATGGCAAACGTTATTATTTTTGCTGTTCCGGTTGTAAAACAAAGTTTGAAAAAAATCCGGAAAAGTTTACCCGGACTGAGGAGAAGTAGTTTTAATCAACAATTCAATTAAAAGCCATTGCACATTGAATACTGATGCCATCGCTTGATAACCTGGCTATTTGACATATGATAAAATTTTTAAATCAAGCTATCTATTTGAAATATTTTCACAAATAAAAACGATGGCATCAGTCTATGGCTAATAAACCAGATTTCTCCAAGAAACCTG
>Ga0129302_1001775_pt1 | contig 15884 bp, 15 predicted proteins | sample BlaSprsedimmetaG_FD_94476 | JGI IMG/M metagenome (GOLD analysis project Ga0129302, IMG submission 94476) | Hot spring sediment bacterial and archeal communities from California, USA to study Microbial Dark Matter (Phase II) - Blank Spring... | ecosystem: Environmental > Aquatic > Thermal springs... | reverse complement strand
CACTTTGACTATTCAATACAGTTGGAGCAGGCTTTGAGCGAGAAGAATCCCGAGGTTCTCGCGGAAATAGATAAAATCAACGAGCTGGCCGACATACACTACATCCGCCAGAAAAAGCCTTTGGGCCTCGGCCACGCGATACTTTGCGCGAAAAAGCATGTTGGATGCGAGCCGTTCGCAGTCCTTTTGGGAGACGACATAATATTCTCGGAAAAGCCGGCGATAAGACAGTGCATTGAATGGCATGAGAAGAAGAATGCGTCGGTGATTGCAGTCGAAGAAGTTGCGCGCGAGATGGTATCACAATACGGGATTGTGGACGCAGATCCTGTTGAATCCGGTTTGTTCAAGATTAATGACTTGGTGGAAAAACCGCCTGCGGACAAGGCGCCCTCGAACCTTGGGATTGTCGGCAGATACGTTCTAACTCCGGAAGTTTTCCAGGAGCTTGAGGCGACGAAAGCGGGGGTGGGCGGTGAAATACAGCTGACGGACGCGCTTAAGGGATTGAACAAAAGGCAAAAGATGTATGCCTGGAAGTTTTCCGGCAAAAGATACGACTTGGGCACGAAACTCGACTATCTGAAGGCGAACGTCGAGTACGCGCTTCAAAGAGACGACTTGAAGAAAGAGTTTGGGGATTATCTGAAAAATCTTGAGCTTTAATGCGGATTAACCCCGCTAGAAGAACCAGCTGACAACCTTTAGTATCCCCTGCTTCCAGGGAACCCTGTGGGTGACGCCTGACTGTCCGCTGAACTCGTCGTAGTGTTTGAGGTACCAGTTGTAGTTTCGGACCAGCGCCTGCTTGTTGGAGTATTTCGGTGTGAACCCGAGTTTTTTCTCCGCCTTCTCAACGGAAACAAACGAGTCTTCGGGAGCGGTCTCATAAACCCACCTGTAGAGTGGCGAGAGCTTGAGAGCCTCGAGTATTCTTAAAACCCATATCAACGGCTTGGCTGGAGTTCCAATTATCCGCTTGCCGTATCCGGCATAGTCGAGGACTGCCCCGAAATCCTCGCGCATGGTAGTGAACTCTTTCGCGCCGATGTTGAAGACGTCGTTTACGACATCATCCGGCTTTTCAAGGCAAAGGCGTGTTGCCTCGCACAAGTCCTCAACGTCCAAGAGCTGGTAGCGGTTTTTGCCCCAGCCGACGATTGGAATGTTTTTCCCACGCCTTATCCAGTCGTAGTAGATTGCGAAAACTCCGAGGCGTTCGGGGCCTATGAATGATTTGGGGCGAAGGATTGGGACGACCAGCCCTTTCTCGCGGTATTTCGCGCACAATGCTTCTGCCGCAACCTTAGATTCTCCGTATGGGCCGACACCGTCTAGCTTGTCGTCCTCAAAAAGCGGGTGGTGGTCTGGGATTCCGTATACTGCTGTCGAGGATATGTGGACCATCCGCTTGACTTTAAGGTCAAGTGCCGTCTTCAGAATTGTTTCCGTCCCGCCAAGGTCGGTCGAGCGTATGTCTTCCGGCTTGTAGAGCGGGAGTGCGGCCGCGGTGTGGACTACGAAGTCGCATCCCCGCATGGATTTTCTGACGTCATCCTCGTTTCGGATGTCGCCATTGAAGAACTTGACCTTGTCGTTCATGTCGGGATAGTCGAAGTCCACTAAATCCAAAACATTTATTTCATAGCCACGCCCGTGCAGGTATCTCGCCAGGTTTATCCCGAAAAAACCGCTTCCACCCGTAATCAAAACGCGTTTTCCAGACATCTTAAGTAAAAAGTATAGAAGAGGGAGTATAAAATTGGATTGTTTGCCGTGAAGATTATTCTTCAAGCTTTCTTTGATAGACTGCAATCCCGGACGCCTGTTCGAGGAATTCGTTAATCCGTCCGAGCGCCTGCTCGTTTGCATTATGCCAGTTCCTGAAGTCGTGTCCCGCTTTTCTCGTGTATCCAAGACCATCGCTTATTTCGGGGGGAACTAGTTTTTGCTTTTGCCTTGACTTCGCGTCTTCGGACAGGGGAGTCCGCTGGCGCAATACGAGTCCTTCAGTCTGAACGTCTTGGCGAATTGCAAGCGAGCCGCGTATTGCTGATGCTATGATGGCCGCGTTCGGATTTGGCGAAAGAGTTTGTGAAAGCGCGTTCAGAACCCTGTGCGCCTTCCCTATTTTCGGCGAGTAATCGAGCCTCTCCTCTGCTTTATCGCCTCCTTCAGCGATTATCCCGCCGAAACTCAACACTCCCTGCAGGAGTATCAGGTCGAACTTCACGTCGGGATAGATGTTTGGGGCGTGTTCGGCGTCGCCGAACCTTGCTTGAAAGACCGCTCCGTCAGTGTCGTGGGCGCTCCGCTTCTCATCATAGTTTAGAGAATAGAGTCTTGCGCCGGCCCTGCGCGCAACATCAAGCCCGTGGAGTATGTGGACGAGACCCCAGTCGCTTGTCCCTACTTCTAGAATGTTTTTGATGTTGTTGGCATTGAGGAGTTTGGAGAGTTGCTCTGAAGGTCTGCCCGAAGGAAGGTTTATTTCGCCCGCTCTTGTTGTTGCAAGGTATGCCGTCAATGCGGCGAGAGTCCGTTCGGTCGAACCTGCGCGTCTTTTTTCAGGCAAGGGCTGGTCGAGGTAGCGGTTGTATCTTGGGGGTTCTGGCGCGTTCAGTATGGCGTCTGTTGCTGACGGCCCGATTCCTTTTGACTCAAGCTCTTCAAGCCATTGCCCTGCCTTGAATTCAACAAACTTTGTGAAAAGAGTTGGGTCCTGCGGGTTTTGGATAAAGTCTTGCGTGAGCTTTCGCCGTTCACGCAGTTTTGGGATTTTCCTGAACGCGTCCTCCAGCCGTTTCCTGCCGTCCGCAATCTCCTCCTTGATTTGAAGTAGACTGCCTCGAAGACTCCATTCTTTCTCATGCTCGGAGTCATGGATTTTTTCCGCGGCCTGAAGTCGTTTTGGATTGGTTTCCTCAAGTTTCTTGAACCGTTTCTGGGATTCGAGGTAGCCGACATAATTTTTACCCCAGCTTGGACCGGGGTTTTGTAGGTTTGCTATTCTTTCTCGGAGCCTTCTGTTCGATTTTTCAATTTCCGCAAGCCTGACCTCCTCAATCTTCTGCTCCAGTTCAAGCTTCTTCAACTTTTTCGGAAGCTTGTGGAGGGGCGTCTTCGGCTTTTCGGATTGGGGCATAAAGAGAATATTCGCATTCAATAGAAAATAAACAGCCCTACATCATGTAGAGTATGATGAAGCTTGCGATAAGCCAGAGTATGAATGCGGCGAGTATCTGGGCGTCTGTGAAGAGGAGTTGGGTTTTTCTGGCGGCGACATGGTTTATTGCGGACAGGTAGAGGTAGCGGAATACTATGAATGTGGCGAAAGGTATAGTCAGCATCATGTAGCCGTCGGGGTGGGCCATGAAAGTGTAGAATGAGTATGCTATCAAAAGTATCGCGGAGACGAGAAGTATTAGTTCGTCGAGGATTTTATCAGAGTATATCTTGTATATTTCCTTGTGTTTTACGGCGTCTTTTCCCAAAAGCGAAAGCTCAGTCCTCCTCTTGCTCAATGCCAGAAGAAGAGCGAGGAAGAATACTGATGTGACGAGCCACACGCTCGCCGCAACATTTATTGCCGCGGCGCCGCCGACCGCGCGTATCAGGAAGTTTACTGCAATCACGTGTATGTCGACGAACGCTACGTTCTTCAACCCATTGTTGTAGAGTGTCGCGGAGATGAACAGTAGTATGGGGAAGATGAGGAATTTGATGGAAAGGACGTATGCCGTTAGTATGGACAGGAGGAAGCATACGGCTGATGCCGCAAGCGCAGTCTTGACGCCGACCTCGCCTGAGGCTATCGGCCGTTTCTTTTTCTCCGGGTGAAGCTTGTCCTTCCCCCTGTCTTCAATGTCGTTTAGTATGTAGTATGATGAAGACATGAGGCAAAGCGAGATGAATCCGAATATTGAGCGTTCAAGAAGAGGGAGGTTCAGGAGGTTGTCCGTGAAAAAGAGCGCGAGGAATACCACCAGATTCTTGTACCACTGCTCAACGCGCAAAAGCCTGAGGATGACGTTCATTGATACCATTATCGGGATTGCCCCTAATATATTTGTAATACCAAGATTATAGTATGGTGAAGATTGCGCCCTCGATACTTTCCGCCGACTTCTCAAAGCTTGGCGAGGACATACTGAAGGTCGAGGAGGCCGGCGTAGAATACCTGCATATTGACGTGATGGACGGCGTGTTCGTGCCCAACATCACGATAGGGATTCCTGTTGTGAAGTCGATTAGGAAGGTTAGTAAAATCCCCTTCGACGTCCATTTGATGGTACAAGACCCTGAAAAGTATGTCGGGGATTTCGCGAAAGCCGGCGCGGACATTATAACGATACACGTTGAGGCGTGCGAGAATGTCGGGGAAACGCTTGATGAAATCAGGGCGCTTGGAAAAATCCCGGGACTATCATTGAATCCGAAGACTCCCGCAGAAAAAGTCAGGCCGTATCTAAAAAAAGTCGGATTGATTCTTGTTATGACGGTCGAGCCGGGATTCGGGGGACAATCGTTCATGGAAGAAGTGGTCCCGAAAATCGCGGAAATCCGAAAGATGATTGACGAGGGAGGCTGCGACATACTTCTCGAAGTCGACGGGGGAATCAATGCGGACATTGTGAAGAAGGCGGCGGACGCGGGCGCCGACATTGTGGTTTCTGGAAGCGGGATTTACGCCCACCCCAAGGGAGTCGATTACGCCGTGAAAGAGTTGCGGGAGAGCGCATGAACCAAATCTTTTCTTAAAAGTATTTAACCTGATATTTCATATGATTACTCTCGGGTGGTGGAGTAGTATTGGATGAACTAGCTGCTAAACTGAAGTCTCAGGCGGACGTTGTGAGAAAACACATACTCAACATGACTTCCAAGGCGGGGTCGGGGCACCCCGGAGGTTCTATGAGCATTGTCGATGTCCTCACCACACTTTATTTCCACCACATGAAGCATGACGCGAAGAATCCGGAGTGGGGCGAGCGCGACAGGCTGGTTCTTTCGAAAGGCCATGCGGCGCCGGCGTTATACGGAATTCTCGCGGAAGCCGGATACTTTCCTGTCGCAGAGTTGGACGGCCTTAGAAAGCTTGAAAGCATGCTGGAAGGCCACCCGTGCCGAAAGACTGTGCCGGGAGTCGACGCGTCAACCGGCTCTCTCGGACAGGGAATCTCTATTGCCGTGGGCATGGCGGCGTCCGCGAAGCTTGCGGGAGAAAAACACCGCGTGTTCGCGATAATCGGTGACGGCGAAAGCCAGGAGGGCATGGTGTGGGAGGCGGCGATGGCCGCCAGCCACTACAAGCTCGACAACCTCAAGGCGATATTAGACAGAAACTGCCTGCAGATTGACGGCGGGACGGAGGAGGTCATGAGCATCGAGCCAGTTGTTGACAAGTGGCTTGCGTTCGGATGGAATGTCTTGACCTGCAACGGCCACAGCTTCGAAGACATCATCGAAGCCTTGGAGAAGGCGGACACGTTCAAGGGCAAGCCGACAATCATTATCGCAAAGACTGTTAAGGGCAAGGGCGTCTCCTTCATGGAGGGCGTTAAGGAGTATCACGGCCGCTCGCTCAATCCAGAGGAGATGACGTGCGCTATGGGAGAGTTGGGGTAGGAGATGGAGTTCAAGCTTGATTCAAAGAGGGCGATTAGGAGCGCGTATGGAGAGGCGCTTCAAGAGTTGGGGGCGGAAAACCCCACTATGGTGGTTTTGGACGCCGACCTTTCCTGTTCGACTAAAACCAGCATGTTCGCGGAAAAGTATCCCGACCGCTTCTTCAACGTCGGGGTCGCCGAGCAAAACATGATGAGCATGGCCGCGGGGTTCGCGATTGAAGGCCGGCTCGTGTTCGCATCCACTTTCGCCATGTTTGGGGCGGGACGCGCCTGGGAGCAGGTTCGAAACAGCATTGCATACGACAACCTGAATGTTAAGGTTGTTTTGACGCACGCGGGCTTGACTGTGGGAAAGGACGGGGCAAGCCACCAGATTATCGAAGACTTGTCTTTGATGAGGGTCATACCCAACATGAGGATTTTCGTGCCCTGCGACTTCAGCGAGACCAAGGCGGTGATAAAGCATGCCGCGAAGATGACCGGCCCGGTTTACGTGAGATTGTGCAGGGAGAACATGCTCGACATCTACCCCGACGATTATGAATTCGATTTCTCGACTCCAAACACTTTGATTGAGGGTTCAGACGTCACGATATTCTCGTGCGGATACATGGTGGCGGAATCCATCAAGGCCGCCCAAGAGCTGGCTAGGGAGGAGATTTCAGCGCAAGTCGTCGACATGCACACGATAAAGCTGATGGACGTTGAAAGCGTCGTCAATTCCGCTAAAAATACTGGCGCGATTGTCACCGCCGAAGAGCACAGCATCTTCGGAGGCCTCGGCTCCGGCGTCGCCGAAATACTTTCAGAATCCTATCCGACGCCAATGAAAAGAGTCGGGGTAATGGACAAGTTCGGAGTGTCCGGACCCGCTCCAAAACTCATGCAGGCATACAACCTCACAAGCCAGGATATCGTGAACGCCTGCCGCGAAGTCATCGCCAGGAAAAAAACTGTTTAGGATGAATTCGGATTATGTTGTAGACGGGGTTTCAAAAAATCTTCTTGAAGAGGACTGGGATTGTCTGATTATTTTAGACGCCTGCAGGTTTGACTTTTTTGAAAGACAGTATAGGAATTATTTTTCTGGTGAGGTTAAGAGGGCGATTTCGTCCGCCACTGAGACTATTGAGTGGCTGAATATTGTGTTCCCTAATTATTATGATGATATTGTTTATGTGTCCGCTAACCCTTATGTTAATTCGAGGGTTGAAACATCTAACAAGAAGTATGGTCTTGTTTTTGACGGGAAAAAACATTTTCATAAAGTACTTGACGTCTGGGACTGGGGTTGGGATGATAGTCTGACGAGTATTCGGCCTGAAACGGTCAGCAAGGCTTTTTTAGACGTTAAAGACAAGTATCCTAGAAAGAGGTTTGTTCTTCATTACATTCAACCGCATAAACCTTATATTGGGAGTGTTTATTCTAAGTTTATTGTTGGCCGCAGTTTTGCTGATGTTTATAGGGGGCCAGATAAGCGCTTTTCTATCAGTCTAAAAATTTTTTTGGCGGATTTGATTAGGGACTGGTTTGGTTTTGAGATGCTTTTGCGTTTTAAGAAGTTTATTCATAGTTCTACCCTCTGCCAGACTGAGCGTATCGGCATGTTTGAGGGCATGGCTGGTGTTAGGAAGGCGTATAGTGAAAACCTAAATCTTGTTCTTGATGAGGTATCGAAGGTTGTTGAACGTATGGAGGGGAATGTTTTAATAACGGCAGACCATGGCGAGTATTTGGGGGAAAACAGGTTATACGGGCATGGACAATATCCCCGCAAGCCCCCGATTAGTGACGTCCCTTGGCTTGAGATACGTCAAAATAGAGTGTAAGATCATGGGGGGTGGGGTATGGTAAATTCGGGCGTTTCCAGCAGTCATGTTTCACGCGCTTTTGGTTTTAAGAAAGTGATGTGGAAAAGGGTATAGTGTGTGAGAATATTTTCTTATAACGGGAGGGGGAGTGTTATATCTTTTCCAATGCCCCTGTGAGTTTCTTGTTTTCCTTGTCTGTTCCGACGCTGATTCTGACGTAGTCTCCTGGGAATCCCTTTATTTTCCCGAATTTTCTGACGACAATCTTTTGTTCGAGCATCTTGTCGTAGAATTCCTGGGAGGTCATGGGGCTTGCGTCGACGAGTATGAAGTTCGCCTTGCTTGGAATAATCCTGAATTTTTCTGAGAGTCTTTTTGATATTTCTTCGCGCCCCGCAACAATCTTTTTCACGCAATCATTCATGTAGTCCATGTCGTCGAGTGCCGCCAACACCGCTTCATGAGCGAGGTAGTTGACGTTGAAGGGGAATTTCACCATCTTTAGTGATTGAATTAGTTCTGGGGAGCTTACGCCGTATCCGACACGGAGGCCGGCGAGCGCAAACGCTTTTGCGAAAGTCCTAAGCACTATCAGGTTGGGGTAGTCTTTCAAAAGTTTTACCGAAGACTTTCCGCAAAACTCGAAGTAGGCTTCGTCGACCACCGTGATTTTTCCGCTCTCCAAGACTGTCTTGACCTCGTCTTCGCTTAAGACTGTCCCACTCGGATTGTTGGGACTGCAGAGGAACAGTAGGTTCGCTTTCCTGGATTTCTCGAGGAATTTGTCGAGCGGAAAACTGAAGTCCGGGTTAAGCGGAATGCTCTCGTATTCTCCTCCAAGCATGCGGGTCGCGTTCTCGTATATCGGGAATGTTGGAGTGAATCCGAGTGCGGGGCCTTTGAAGGCGAGTGTTGTGAGGCTTATCAGCTCGTCAGAGCCGTTTCCAAGGATTATGTTTTCAGGCTTGACTTTAGCGTATTTCGCGACAGCCTTCTCGACCTCGACCGTCTTGTAGGGATAAGTGTGGATGTTTTTCAGGCTATCCTTGAGCCTTGCCGTGACTTTGGGGCTTGGACCGTAATTGTTCTCGTTGCTCGCGAGCTTTACGCAACCCTCGATTTTCTCGCCCGGAACGTAGGCTTTTAGGCTTTTTATCCAGGGTTTCTCGAAGTCTGAAACCTCCATGTAAGAGATATAGGACTTATTAGTTTATAGGATGGTCTGGCGCCTATACCTTGTAGAATTCTTCCTCGGTCAAAAGCTTCAGCCCGGACTTCAAAAGCACCTTCTCGGCCCTGCTCGAATCAGTCGGCCTCAAAACCAAAAAAGAGCGGTCTTTCGATTTTGTGATGAATGGGTAGAGGTATTCTATGTTTATCTTGTTTTTCGTGAGGAATGCCGCGAATTCCGCGAGTCCGCCCGGCTTGTCCTTGATTTCGACGCCGAACACGTCGTGCTCCACGAACTTTATATTGTTGTCGCGGAAGATCTTCAACGCCTTCTCAGAAGGCGTTGCAACAAGCCTGAGGAGGCTTACGTCAGCGGTTTCTGCAAGGTTTATAGCACGTATGTCCACATCATGTTTGGCGAGGATGGATGTAACGTGGAAGAGGCTTCCAGGCTCGTTTTTTATGAAAACCGTGATTTGTTTTATCATTTATGCCACCGAAAACCGTGTTAGAAGTGTTGTTTTAACAAAGTTAATAGTATTTTGCCGGAGAACTTAAAAACAAGCGTTTAATATAATCTTTTTCATATATGATAGCATAATTTCATACAAGATTGGGTGGGTGATTTGCCGATATGAATTCTTCAAACCGTGAAAGGCTGACAATAACTTTGAGAAGGGATTTTACAGACACGATTGACGAGATGGTTGACGGCGTTAAAGTCCGAAACCGCTCGCACGCCATAGAGCTTTTACTTGAGAAGGCTTTGAACGCCAAGAGGGTTAAGACCGCGCTTATTCTTGCGGGAGGCAAGGGGACGAGGATGAGGCCGTTCACTTATGAGATGCCGAAACCCATGATTCCGGTCAAGGGCAAGCCCTTGGTCCAGCACATAATCGAATTGTGCAGAAAGCATGACATCCGCGACATCATACTGTCTGTCGGATACTTGGGGAACAAGATTCAGGAGCATTTCGGGGATGGAAGCCATCTTGGAGTCAAGATAACATACATTTTCGAGGAAGACGAGCTGGGGACTGCGGGACCATTGAATCTCGCCAAAAAATATTTGAACGGGCCTTTTTTGATGTTCAACGGGGATGTTTTGAGCAACATTGATTTGGGCGACTTAATAAGATTCCATGAGAGCCAGGATGCCTTGGCGACCATCGCCTTAACCCAGGTTGAAGACCCCTCCGCTTTCGGAGTGGTGCGACTTCAGGGCGAGCGTATTTTAGCTTTTGATGAAAAGCCTAAGGGCAAGGATGCTAGCAGGCTGATTAACGCCGGCGTCTACATGCTCGACCCGAAGGTCTTGGATTACGTTCCAAAAGGGAAGGCGATGATGGAGAGGGATGTTTTCCCAAAGCTCGCTCAAGAAGGAAGGCTCTATGGATATCATTTCGCCGGACAATGGTTTGACACCGGAACGCCCGCCGCCTACGAGAAGGCTATCAAAGAGTGGAAGGGAGTTGAATGAGCATCTTCCGGGCCTACGACATAAGGGGAGTTTACGGCAGAGAGCTGACTGACGAGCTTTCTGAAAAGATTGGCCGGGCTTTCGGCACTATTCTTGGCAAAGGCAGGGTTGCCGTAGGATATGATGTCCGTGAAAGCTCTCCGAAGGTTTGCGAAAAACTTGTTGAAGGGCTTAGGGCCGGGGGTATTGACGTTTTGGACGTGGGCCTCGTCCCGACGCCGGCACTATATTTCGCAGTATATCAGATGGGTTTGGACGGCGGGGTGATGGTGACCGCCAGCCACAATCCCGGAGAGTATAATGGCTTCAAGCTTTTGCGGGGCAAGTCGACTCTTGCGGGAGACGAGATAAAGGATGTTGAAAGGATTGTGGAATCCGGCAGGTTCGCGGAAGGATCCGGCGGATACGAGAAAAAAGATGTTTCAAGAGAATACCTCGACTATATCACAAGCCACGTTAAACTGAAAAAAAGTTTGAAGGTTGTGGTGGACGCCGGAAACGGGACCGCCGGCGAGATTGCGCCCGAGGCTTTGCGGAGAGTCGGATGCGATGTGGTCGAACTTTATTGCGAACTGGACGGGAGTTTCCCAAACCATCATCCGGACCCGACAGTTGACGAGAATGTCCGGGATTTGAGAAAGAAAGTCTTGGAGGCTGGCGCGGACGTCGGATTCGGATTTGACGGCGACTCCGACAGGGCCGGCTTCATCGACGACAAGGGAAATATCATACGCGGGGATACCGCCCTCATGCTATTGTCGCGCGACCTTTTGGAGTGCAATCCCGGCGCGAAGATAATATTTGACGTGAAATGCTCGAACCTTCTGACAAAAGACATTAAAGAGCATGGGGGCGTCCCAATCATGTTTAGGACCGGCCACAGTTTCATAAAGCGTAAGATGGTTGAGGAGGACGCCAAGCTCGCCGGCGAGATGAGCGGACACTTCTTCTTCAAAGACAATTATTTCGGCTACGACGACGCGATTTACACGGCGCTTCGAATGCTCCAGTTTTTGAGCAAGCAAGACAAGAAACTGTCGGAGATTGTGTCGGAATTACCCAAAAGTTTCGCGACACCCGAGTTGAGGCTTTCAGCGAGTGATGCGAGAAAGTTTGAGATAGTCGGCGAAGTCGTCGAGCACTTCAAGAAATCAAAGACGTCCGCTGAAGTGATTGATGTTGACGGAGTCAGACTCCAGTATCCAGACGGCTGGAGCCTATTGCGGGCGTCAAACACGAGCCCGAAATTAATCCTGCGTTTCGAAGCGCAAGACAGGAAACGACTCGACGAAATCAAAAAAGAGTTGTTAGACGTCCTCTGGCAGTATGAAGAATTGGCTGAAGGACTGTGTGAACTTGAGAAACAACTCTAAGAAGTGTTCCCAGTTCGGATAGTGCATGCGCCCCCCTGTGGGGCGCCATTCGCTCCGCCCGTGAACCGGCGCGACGGTTCTCAGCACTCATAAGCTTCGTCACCGCCCGGCACCTTCACGCAGAGGGTTTGGGGCTCGGCTTGGAATGAGTCATCACTTGGTTTTTATGTAAGGAGCCGGCGGTTATTAGTGTTTTTTTGTTTTATGCCGGTTTTTGTAATAGTTTTTCGTTGTTTTTTTATGGCTGACACACCAACATTCGACAAGGTTAGGGAGACTGTCGGGCACGGTCTCGTGTATGGCCTGGGTGGTTCCGCCGCCACTCTCGTCGGAACGATCCTGGTTCCAGTCTATACGAATTATTTGTCGAGCGAGGAGTACGGTGTTCTCGCCCTGATTAACATCATGGCTTTGCTGGCCATGATGACCTTCAACCTTAGCCTTCCTTCCGGATTGTTTCGATCTTATTTTGACTCGGACGACGAGGATTATCGGAAGACTGTTGTGGGCACTGCAACCGTAATCCTGTTTTTAATGTCGGCTATTCTCGTCCTGACTTCTTTTGTCGCATCCGATTTTTTTTCGATGTTTTTGTTTGACACGCCGGATTACGGCCGGCATATCCGCCTCATAATGATTGCGAGTAGTTTTACTATTTTAAGCAGCGTCCCCGTCCAAGTTTTGAGGGCGAGGAAGCTTTCGAAAAGATTTACCGTCCTCAACATATTTTCGATACTGATCCAGCTTCTTGCCGTCATATATTTCGTCGTCTTCCTCGGGCAGGGGGTGTGGGGCGTGATAGTCGGCAGGTTTTGCGGGGAAGTTTTGACTGCCCTACTGTATTATGGCTCTTCGCTTAGACTCTTGAGCTTCAGGTTTTCTCTTGTCGAGGCGAGAAAGCAGTTGGCTTTCAGCATCCCCCTGATATTTTCAAGCATCAGCAGTTTCATCCTTACCTGGATTGACAGGTATTTTCTCGCTGTTTTTTCAACGTTGTCGACTGTCGGAGTCTACAGTCTCGGATACCGTATTGGAATGGTCTTGAACAGCTTTCTAACACAACCCCTGAATATGGCCTGGGGCCCGATGATGTATTCGGTGATGAGGCAGGAGAACGCGAGGAAATACTATTCTAAAATGCTGACTTACGTGGTCTTCTACAGCCTCGTCTTGACTCTGCCGATATCCCTTCTTTCGAAAGAGGTTTTAGAACTCATATCTAAACGGGAGTTTTGGGACGCGTACAAGGTCGTCCCAATAATCTGTCTTGCATACGTCATGCAGGCCGCAACCCAGACGATAAATGTCGGCATCGGAATTAACAGGAAGAGCAAACTCGTAACAACATACGTTACAGTCGGCGCAATAGTGAACGTAATCCTCAACTATTTCCTAATACCGGTTTACGGCATGATGGCGGCGGCATACACAACCCTCTTCTCATACATCATAATGCTCGGAATGTCCTACAAGTTTAACCAAAAACTCTATCCGATAATCTACGAGTGGGGGCGGATTCTAAGATTATTTTTCGTGGCAGTATTCCTAATGGTTTTAGGATTTTATTTTGAAATCGACTCCATTCTTTTGTCAGCCGCCTACAAGACAATGCTCATACTATCATTCCCAACAATACTTTTCCTGACAAACTTCTTCGACAAAGAAGAAAAAAAGAGGATGCGGGAAATCTACAGTCAGTCGAGAAAGTCGCTGGGAAAAAAAAGTATGTAGTTGACTGTTTCACAAGAAAACTGGGAACGATCGCATGAGGAACATGCATACAAGCATGGGGTGGAGAAGATTATTTCAAGTCTTGATATTTGAATTTTTCTGATTCATATTTTTTTCCCCAGTCTTTTAGTGTTAAGCCATTTCTGTCTTTTTCTGTCATTAATTTTGTTTTTTGTGATACTTCATCGAATACTTTTTTTAGTCTCTCATCGCATAGACTCCAGTCTATATCTTCTGCAAGTGGTGAGATTCCCGCCTCACATCCTGGACTGTATTGGCCGGAGCAGAGGTATTCGATTTTTGACTCGATTGTAAATATGTTTCCGTGAGCAAACCCGGGCGGCACCCAAATCCATTCGTTATAATCGTCTTCCGGGTTTGAGGGCATATCATATGCTATTATCTTCCCAAAGGTTGGTGAATCTTTTCTTATGTCTAGTATCAGGTCTATCATGTGTCCGTGTATTGTTCGCACTAGTTTTCCCATGTATGGGTTCCATTGGAAGTGTAGTCCGCGAATAACGTTTTTTTTGGAATAACTTTCGTTGTGTTGTACGAAGTCTGTTCCCGTTAGGAAGTCTAGTTCTTGGTTTTCCTGGAAGTCGGTTTTCCGGTATGTTTCGGTAAAGTATCCTCTATCATCCATGAAGCGTCTGAAGTTTATAGTCTTTATCTCTGGGAATTCCAGTTTTTTTACTTTGATTATCTTCACTCTTTTCCACCGTATTTTGTTGTTAAGTAGTCTCGTAATGCATCTTGCCAACTTCTCATTTCTTTGATTCCTGTTTTTCTGAGATTTTTGTTGTCTAGTGCACTGTATTTTGGTCTTGCGGCTTTTTTGGGGAAGTCATCAGGTCCTGCAGGTTTTAGGTTGGTTTGGATTTCCATTTCTTCTAGTACTTTTTCAGCGAAATCGTACCAACTGCAAAATCCAGTGTTTGTGAGATGGTATGTGCCGTGATATTCTGTTTCTACTAGCTCCTTTATTTTCTCGGATAAGTCTTTTGTGTAGGTTGGAGTTAGCACTTCATCTTTCACTACTTTTAACTCGTCTCTTTTTTTGCCGAGCTTTATCATCAGGTCTGGAAAGTTGTGTCCTTTCCTGCTGGTCGTCAATCCATATAAGCCACTGCATCTGATAATGTAATGTCTTGGATTGAGTATTCGCGTTACTTGTTCCCCTGCTACCTTGCTAGCACCGTAAATGTTTAGAGGATTCACAGTATCTTCTTCAGTGTAGGGAGTTTTCTTGCTACCATCGAAAACGTAGTCAGTACTTATATAAACGGTCTTAGAGCCTGTTTTCCTGCAGGCTTTCGCGATATTGTATGCTCCAATTGTATTTACACTGAATGTTTTTTCGGGATCATCTTCGCATTCATCAGTATTATGGTAAGCGGCAGTATTGATTACTATGTCTGGAGCTTCATGCCCTATTGCTTTTGTCACGGAGTCTAGATTTGTGATCTCAATATCTTTGTGAGTATATCCTATAGCCTGGTTTTGAAAAGTGTTCATTAAATCAGACCCCAGTTGACCGTTTGATCCGATGATCAATATTTTCATCTTTTTGTTAGAAGATTCTTCCCATGTCTTTTAGGGTTTCCTTCATTTCAACAAGCGTTTCCATCCACCTGATATTATAGTATTTCGGGTTGTCAAAATCATTGCATTTACCTTCCTCGATTTTTGACCAAATCTCGTTTACGGCTTGTGTAATACCTAGTTCCGCCCTAAAACCAAGTTCCCTTTCGATTTTTGACGCATCCACACGATAGCTTCTTGTGTTTCCTTTTTCATAGTCTACGTTGACGCGGATGTCTTTTTTATCTCTCAACGCATATTTGACCCAGTGAGCTAAAGCTAGGATTATATAGTTTTTGTGTAGGATGTTGAAGACTTGCCCGCTTATTTTTTCGTTTGGAGCGTTAAGACAGGTTATATAGGCTAGCGACACGTCTTTGATGTCTATTAAAGGCCTATACATTTCCCCACCTGCAAATACATTCATAACACCAGTTGTATAGGAATATTTTGTCATGGCATTGACAACAAGATCGTACCTCATTTTGGGGCTGTATCCAAATACCGTTCCTTTTCTAAGAAAGCAGGGGTGAAACTCTTCGGACTTAAGCTTAATTATTTCTCTTTCAGCCTCAATCTTGCTTTTGCTGTATGGAGCTGATGGGTTGACTTTTGATGTTTCATCAAAGAATATATCAGTTGGAGTTGGAGTATAGTAGACGCTACAGCTTGAAGCCATAATATATTTCGGCACATTTTTTTCCACGCATGCTTTTGCAACTTCAAGAGCGCCAACGGTGTTGATTTCGTGGTTTGCTTTAGGATTGTATTCAGCTGTCGGATCATTACTTAATGCCGCAAGATGTATGACCGCGTCCTGACCTTCAAGTATTTCAGAGGGAAACTCCCTAATATCGCCTTTTACAAGATCGATTTGACCCAATACAGGTTCAAGACCATAGTCACCAAAGAAAAGTTTGTCGAAAACCTGGACTTCATGACCTCTTTCCAAAAGCATTGGTACAAGAACACAGCCAATATATCCTGCGCCCCCAGTTACGGTAACCTTCATAAGTAAAGGAATTATAACCAATAGTTATTAATTACTTGAACAATGAGAGTATGTTATTTCGGAGCGCCACGCTGGGGCAATCCTAGAAAT
>Ga0129302_1001774_pt1 | contig 15888 bp, 10 predicted proteins | sample BlaSprsedimmetaG_FD_94476 | JGI IMG/M metagenome (GOLD analysis project Ga0129302, IMG submission 94476) | Hot spring sediment bacterial and archeal communities from California, USA to study Microbial Dark Matter (Phase II) - Blank Spring... | ecosystem: Environmental > Aquatic > Thermal springs... | reverse complement strand
GGCTGGGCGGGCTCGTCAAACAACGCGGGATTGAGTACATTCAGGGAACGGCTTCCTTTTCCGGTTCCGGCACCCTGGATATCCGCGGCGCAGACGGAAACAACCTCTCCCTGGCCTTTGAAAACTGCATCCTCGCGACCGGTTCGCGCCCCCTGATCCCGCCGGGGATCGCCATCCGGTCCGACCGGTTGTGGGATTCCACGGCGGCGCTGGAGCTGCGTGAAATTCCCCGGTCACTCCTCGTGATCGGCGGCGGATATATCGGGGTTGAACTGGGATCGGTGTATGCGCAGCTCGGTTCCCGGGTCACCCTCGTCGAGATGCTTCCCGGAATCCTGCCCGGGGCGGACCGGGATCTCGTCCAGACCTTTTTGAGGCGATCCGGTAAACGGTTCGCCGGAATCCTGACGGAATCGCGGGTTACGGGTCTCGAGGAGACGGCGGACGGGCTGCGGGCGACGATCGAGAATCAAGGCGAATCCGTCCGGAAGGATTTTCAATATGTCCTCGTGTCCACAGGCAGGCGGCCGAATTCGGACCGGATCGGACTGGAGAAGACAGCCGTCCGTCCGGATCCGCGGGGATTCGTCCAGACCGGGCCGGACTGCGGGACCGGCGATCCCTGTATCCGGGCGATCGGGGACGTCACGGGGGGCGCGATGCTTGCACACAAGGCCTCACACGAAGGCCGCGCCGCCGTGGACACGATCGCGGGCAAGGCGGCGGTTTTTGCGCCGCGGGCGATTCCCGCCGTGGTCTATACGGATCCCGAAATCGCCTTCACCGGATTGACGGAATCCGAAGCCCGCAAGAAGGGGCTGGACGTCCGGGTCCTCAAATTTCCCTGGGCCGCGTCCGGGAGGGCGCAGGCCGCGGCGGATCCGGACGGCCTGACCAAACTGATCTCGGATCCCGGGACGGGGAAGATTCTCGGCGTCGGAATCGCCGGCCAGAATGCGGGGGAGATGATCAGCGAAGGCTCGCTGGCGATCGGAATGGACGCGACCGCGAAGGATTTGGCCTCGGTCATCCATCCCCATCCCACCCTCTCCGAGACACTCATGGAGGCCGCGGAAATGTTCGAGGGAACCTGCACGCATATTTTCAGGCCGAAGAGGTCCTAGGCCTGTCGGTTCCGTCCCTCACCGGATTGAAGGGACACATCGTATTCCCAAAAAAGGAGGAGAACCATGAATATCATCCTGTTCTTGCTCATCGGTCTCGCGGCCGGCTGGCTCGCCGGCAAGATCATGAAAGGAAAAGGGTTCGGGCTGATCGGTAATCTCGTCGTGGGATGCATCGGCGCACTTATCGGCGGTCTGGTATTCGGCCTCCTGGGGCTGATGGCCTCGACCCTGATCGGATCACTCATCGCCGCCCTGGTCGGTGCCCTCATCCTGTTGTGGCTGATCGGGCTGATCAAGACGAAGTAAGCCGGAGAAATTCGACGCAAGCGTAAACCGGGGCTGTATCAAGAGTCCATTTGACGGCGTTTATCATCCCCGAAGGTTTTCGTCCGGGGTTTTCCGACTCCATAAACAAAGAACCCGGCCGGCAGATCGCGGGATGACTCCGGTTCTTTTGATACAGTCCCGTAATCCGAGGAGGAGAAGATGAAAAAGGACACCCCCTGGTATATCCGGCAATCCCCGAAACTCGGGAGCGCCTATCAGCATTTCCGGAATGTCGCGAACGACGAGGGCGTGCTCGATCCGAAAACCCGCGAATTGCTCATGGTGGCCCTGGCCTCGGTATACCGCTGTCCCCATTGTGTGGAAGATCACATTCACCGTGCGCAGGAGGCCGGCGCCACCAAACAGGAGATCACGGAAGCCCTCCTCATCGCCGCATTCGAGGGGGCGGGCACGCAGCTGGCGTGGCGCAAGGAAGTGTTCTCGAAGTTGCTGGGAGAGGAAACGTGAGGCGGCGCCGTGCGGAATTCCGCACAGGAAATCCGGTTTTTTCGGATTTGATGGATGCGCGGTAAACGGTTCACGGTTCAGGAATGAAAATCATCATTTGAAAGGAAAGATGCATGCGGATTGCCCTGGCTTCGGATCATGCGGGATATCGTTACAAAGAGGCGATCAAGAAACATCTGCACGACAATGGGTTCGAGGTGGATGATTTCGGCACGCGGACGGACGCATCGTGCGATTACCCGGATTTTATCCGGCCCGCGGCGGAGGCGGTCGCGCGGGGAGAAGCGGATTTCGGGATTGTCCTCGGCGGTTCGGGCAACGGCGAAGCGATTGTCGCCAACAAGGTCAGGGGGGTGCGCTGCTCCCTCTGCTGGAGCCCGGATACGGCCCGCTGGGGACGGGGGCATAACGATGCCAATGTGCTGGCGATCGGTGAACGGACGGTTTCACTCGAACTGGCCCTGGAGATCGTGGATACCTGGCTGGCCACCCCCTTTGACGGCGGACGGCACGCGCGGCGGGTGGAGAAGATCGAGTCGAATTCGTCTCCGTGAAATCGGGAAAGCCGGGGCGATGTGTTGCAAGACGGAAAAGGATCGGTTTGATGAAAATTTACTTGCTATTTTCTTTCAATATGGTTATAATCAAAACACATTGCTTAAAATTTCAATAAGCGGTTTTTTGTTTTCGGCATGCGTGCCCGTTCACGCTCGGTATGAGGAAGCGATGAAACTTAGCGGAATGATAATAACCCGGATGCGTGCGTGTTGGATTATTATCACTGTCTCGAATACCTTTCTTCCCTTATTCATGCTTTGTAATTCCCTGTTGACTAATATGTCTCCTTTGTTTGTTTCCGGATATAAACCGGAGAAGCCCTGATTCTGATCAAGCGATAAAACTACTTCAAAACAGGTTAATCAAACAGGTAAAGGTTCAACAACATGGAGAGGAGAAAGATGAGAAGACGACAATGGGTAAGTATTCTGCTCCTGTTGGGTATCGGGAGTGGATGGGTGTATGCGCAGACCGGAAAAATTTCGGGGGTGGTGACGGACGATGACACGCGTGAGGCGCTGGTCGGTGCGAATATCCTTGTGGAGGGGACGATGCAGGGGGCGGCTTCGGGGCTGGATGGGAGTTACACGATTTTGAATCTCAGACCGGGCGTATACCGTCTCCGTACCACGATGATGGGATACAGACCGGTGGTCGTAGAGAATATTCGCGTGTCGATCGGACAGACGACGACGATCGATTTCTCACTCCCGCCGACGGTGCTCGAGACGGAGGAGGCGGTGACGATCGTGGCCGAGCGTCCCCTGGTGAATAAGGGGATGACGAGTTCATTCGCATCGGTATCGGCGGAAGAGATTCAGGCGCTTCCGGTCAGCAGCATGACGCAGGTCCTGGAGCTTCAGGCAGGCGTGGTCCGCAGCGGGGGCAACCTGCATATCCGTGGTGGACGTGCGGGCGAGGTGGCGTTTTGGGTCGACGGGGTCGCCGCGACGGACGTGTATTCCGGGAATATGGGCGTGGCGGTCGAAAATTCGGCGATCCAGGAACTGCAGGTGGTGAGCGGCACCTTCAACGCCGAATACGGCCAGGCCATGTCCGGCATCGTGAACATCGTCACGAAAGAAGGCGGCGCCAAGTACACGGGCGATTTCATGGCCTATGCCGGGGATTATATCAGCGACGGGTCGCAGTGGAACATCCTGAAAGATGTGGAGGTGGCGACGGATCCGGTGACCGGCCGGACACAGGCCGTGGGCGTGCCGGAGAATCCGTTGAAGGCGTTCAACCCCTCCTACAACACGGAGTTCAACCTGAGCGGGCCGGTTCCGTTTCTGGGCAAGAACGTGACGTTCTTCGCGAACAGCCGGTATCAATCGACGGAAGGCTATTTCTACGGACGCCGCTGGTTTTTGCCTTCCGGTAATCCGGGCGATTCGAGCATCGTGCCCATGAATCCCTACTGGCGGTATTCCGGACAGGGCAAGATCACCTGGCGGATGAGTTCCAACCTGAAGCTGAGTTACAACCTTTTCCACAATCAGTGGCACAACGACCGGTCATCTCCCGGGCTGGATCCGCGGAATTACCGGTACAATCCGGACGGACTGCCCCAGCAGGACGGAAGGGGGACCACGCATATCCTGTCGTGGAATCATCTGCTTTCCCCCAAGACATTTTACGAGGCGCGCGTGACGCGTTTCTATAACGAGTACAGCAATTATGTGCTGGAAGATCCGCTGGCGAAGAGCCGGTATCTCGTGCGTGTCGATCCGGATACGGCCCGCGGTTTCGAAGGGATCGCGTTGCTGGATCCGAACACGCCTGAAGGCCAGGCGCAGCTCGAATGGGTGAAAAACCAGCGGTATACCTACACCTGGTTTATCGATCCGGCGGCGCCGCTCGGATATGTGCATCCGGATTCGGCCGCACCGCCGACCTCGTACAGCCATTTCCGGTCCGGGATGGGGATGGGGCATTTCAAGCGGAGTTCGGCGTACTGGATCGGCAAGGCGGATCTGACCAGTCAGGTGCACAGGGCGCATCAGATCAAGGGCGGTTTCGAGGCGCGCTACCACGAGCTGACGCTGGATCAGTTCACGCTTCAGCCCCTGCTGGTGGGGGGCGGGGAGCCCAAGGTGCCGTTCGAGCCGATGGTTTATCCGGATACGACCGTGAATCATCATAAATACCGGCAAAATCCGATCGAGTTTTCGGCGTATATTCAGGACAAGATCGAGCTGAAGGAGATCAACCTGAATATCGGGGTCCGGTTCGACTATTTCGACGCGAACACGAACGTGCCGACCGATCCCCGCGATCCCAATATCTATTATCCTTTCCTGAATCAGAACATCTATAAAGACTGGGTCGAACCGCCGCCGGGCCTGACCCAGGAAGAGCGGAGAGCCTATATCGCCCAGTTCAAAAAATACACACCGGAGGAACGGCGGGCCTTCATGCAGAAGAAGGCGACGGCCAGTTATGCCGTCAGCCCGCGTCTCGGGATCGCCTATCCCATTTCCGACCGTGGGGTGATCCATTTCTCCTACGGGCACTTCTTCCAGATTCCGGATTTCCAGAGGCTCTATTCGAATCCCGATTTCAAGCTGTCCGAATCGGGCGGATATGTCATTTTCGGGAATCCCAACCTGAAACCGGAACGGACGGTCCAGTATGAGATCGGACTCCAGCAGCAGCTCACGGAAGTGATCGGCGTGGATGTGACGCTGTTCTACAAGGACATCCGCGACTGGGTGGGGACGAGTCCGCTGATCAATACACCGATTCCGTCCGTCAAATACTCGCAGTACGAGAACAAGGAATACGCGAATGTCCGGGGAGTCACAGTCAAGCTGGAGAAACGGTACGCGAACAATTTCTCGGCCGGGGTTGATTACATGTTCCAGGTGGCCGAAGGAACCTATTCCAACCCGGACGACGCATTCAACGCAATCCAGGACAACGCGGAGCCGCGCAAGTACATCCTCCCCCTGAACTGGGATCAGTCCCATACCCTCAACGGGCGGTTTATTTTCCGGACGGGGACATGGACCGCATCGCTGATCGGCCGGTTCTGGAGCGGCCGCCCCTATACCCCGACTTTCGCGGTCGGCGAGGTGGTGGGGGGGACGGCGACGAGCGGCCTGAAGGAGAACAGCGCGCGCCTGCCCTCGCAGAAGAGCGTGGATTTGTACGTCAACAAACGGATTCCCGTATCGGGGATCAATCTGAATGTGTTCATGAATGTTTACAACGTATTCGATACGCGGGATGAACTGAACGTCTATACGGACACGGGTACTGCGGCTTACACGACCACGATCAAACCCGAGAACTACCCCTATAACACCAGCCGGGTGGGGACGCTCGAGACCTATATCATCCAGCCGAACTGGTATTCGGCGCCGCGCCAGGTCCAGCTGGGCCTCTCTATCGGGTTTTAAGCGAGACAAAGGAGAACGCGATGAAGCGGATAAGAAAGAGTTTAGTTGTTCTGTTTCTGATCGGAATTTCCGGCATGGCGCAGGCGCAGATGGCGGGCCTGTACGGCGACGCCCGGGAGCATCGCAACGGCCTGCACGCCGGCAATCAGTTCCGGACGACTTTCTACAACGACGGCACATACGGACAGATCACCAGCCCGCCCGACATCGGAGGCGAGTGGCCGATCAACTCCGGGCACCAATATCTGATCGACGGCAACACCTTCGTGGGCAGCGAGGTGATCGACCGGGACGGGGATCTCAAGCACATCATGAGCACGGTGCAGAGCTGCAACATCCAATACTCCCGCGGCGACCAGGGACCCGCCGGGGAGTGGTGGACGTTTCTCCCCCTGCCGGGCTTTTTCAACCCGGACGACGACCGGGTGGCCATGAGCAAATGGCCGGAGGCGTGGCCGGCCCACTGGCCGGACATCGCCGATCCCTCGAATCCCCGGTTTTCACCGGACGGATGGCGGGGGTCGTGGAACGGCTATTTCGGCCGGGACCAGTTCAGCGCCGACGAGGAGAGCTATTTCGTGGCGGACGACTATCAGAACCGGGAATTCAACTTCTATCCCGATTCGCTGGACGAGAACCGCCGCGGGCTGGGAATCCGGAAATACGTGCGGGGCTTGCAATGGTCCAACGCCCTGGTCGAGGACGCCATTTTCATCCTGTTCGACCTGGAGAACATCGGGACGCATCATCACGACAAGATGGTCTTCGGGTACAAGATCGGCAACGATCTGGGCAACACGCTCTCGGGCCTCCAGGACACGGGCGACGACTGCGGCGCATACGACAGGGACCTCAACCTCGCCTACATGTGGGACGGCGACAACATCGGCGCGGGCGGATGGTCGCCGGTGGGCTGGTTCGGGGCCGCGCTGCTCGAGACCCCGGGCAACCATTATGACGGCATCGACAACGACGGCGACGGCATCCACGGTCCGGGACCCATCATCTCAGAGACGATGTTCGCCCCCCGCACGCTGAACGCGGGCGACGACATCGTGGTGATCGACTACACCACCTTCGAGCGGACCGTCATGAAAATGCCGAACGACACCCTGAGGATCCGCTATCAGGACAGGATTTTGAAATACTGGCCGGGTCAGGTGATCCGGGAGCTTCCCCACAACCTGATCGACGACAACCTCGACGGGATCATCGACGAGAACAACGGGGTGACCTTCGGGGACCCGCCGGTCACGACCTATCTGAATGTCGGCCGGAAATACATCAACTATTTCACGGGCGAGGGGCTCGACAACCCGATGATCGACGAACGGCGCGACGACGGCATCGACAACGACGGCGACTGGGACCCGGAGCGGCACGATGTGGGCGCGGACGGCGTGCCCTTTACCTTCGATCAGGGCGAGGGGGACGGCGTGCCGACCCCGGGCGAGCCCAATTTCGACCAGACGGACATCGACGAGACCGACATGCTGGGCATCACCAGTTTTGCGCTCTACTTCTGGCCCGATATCCCCCTCTATGACGATGAAGCGGTCTGGAGTGTCCTGATCCCCGGCCGCCTCGACGACCTGTACCAGTTTGACAATGTCGAGCTCTTTTTCGGATCGGGGTATTTCCCCATGAAGGCGGGCGAGACGCAGCGGTTCTCGATGAGCATCCTGTGCGGGATCGACAAGGACGATCTGTTTGAAAACAAACGCTGGGTCACCCATGCGTACGGTGAGAATTACCGGTTCGCCCAGGCGCCCGATGTCCCCACGGTGAAGGCGGTCGCCGGCGACAACCGGGTCACCCTGATCTGGGATTCGAAGGCGGAAGACTCGTTCGACCCGATCACGGGACATGATTTCGAGGGATACCGGATCTACCGTTCGACCGATCCCGGATTCAACGACATGACGCCGATCACGGACGGGATGGGATCGGTGACCTTCCGGAAGCCGCTGGCCCAGTTCGACCTGGACAATGAATATCAGGGTTACGCCGCGGTGCCGATCAAGGGCGTCCAGTTCTGGCTCGGGACGAATACGGGGCTGGTTCATACCTATATCGATACGACGGCGAAGAACGGGTTCACCTATTATTATGCGGTGATCTCATACGACCGCGGATCGGATTCGCTCGGGATCCCGCCGTCGGAATGTTCGAAATTCATCTCGGTCAACCAGGACGGATCGATCGACAAGGGCCCGAACGTGGCGGTCGTGCGTCCGGAGGCGCCGTCGGCCGGTTTCGTGGCGGCCGGCCTGGATTCGATCAAGTCCCTTCCCGGCGGGAGTACGGACGGGTTTATCGCCGTCGAGGTGATCTTCCCGGATTCGGTCCGGGACGGTCATACCTACCGGGTGACTTTCAACGACACGACACTCGGCACGGGGCGGCGTCTCTATCCGGCGACGCGGAGTTTCAATCTCGTCGATGTCACCACGGGCGAGACGCTCATCGAAGACAGCCCGGATTTTACGGAAGGGCTCGAACTCCCCGAAACCCACGGTTTCAGGCTGAGTTTCCACAATGTTTATCCCCAGCTGGCCCTGAATTCCGATCTGTCGGGGTGGAACCGGAGCGGCCTGTATCCCCTCGCGGTGCGGGAATACAGCTACAACCCGGGCGCGCTGGATCTCCAGGTCGGGGATTTCGCGATCATCTTCGGCGAGCTCGGGATAGACACCTCGACGGCGTTTACCCGCCAGGCCCTGGAGCCCGCGATCCCCGTGAATTTCACGGTCTGGAACCTGACCCAGAACCGGAAGATGAAATTCGCCCTGCGGGACCTCGATGCCAATCCGGGCGAGGAAGGCCTGTTCACCGGGTTCACCTCGGGACGGGGGACACGACGGGATGAAATCATCATCCTGACCGATTCCCTGGTCGGCGGCTGGGAGGTCACCCTGCTCAGCTCTCAGACGGACACGCTGTTGCCCCAGCCGGGCGACACGGCTTTCGTGATCACGGACAAACCGTTCCTGTCGAACGATGTATTCGAATTCACCATGCGGGGCGAGAAGGTCGACGCGGTACAGGCCAAAACGGATCTGAACGATATCCGGGTCGTTCCGAACCCCTATGTGGTGACCAATTCATGGGAACCCCGAAGCCCCTTCTCCAGCGGACGCGGTCCCAGGGAACTTCATTTCATCAACCTGCCGGCGCGCTGCACGATCCGGATATTCAATATCCGGGGTCAGCTTGTCGATACGATCGAGCATCATTCGGCGGCGCTTTCGGACGGGACGGTGATCTGGGACATGCTGACCAAAGACAACCTCGAGATCGCTTACGGGGTCTATGTCTACCATGTCGACGCCGGAGATCTCGGGACGAAAATCGGGAAATTTGCGGTGATTAAATAAAATCTGGGCGAGCGGTCAGGGGCTTTTCGCCCCTGACCCCGCGGCCCTCTCGAGGCAACCATGATGAAAGATCAGTCAATAAAAGGAGTGAGGCGATGAAAAGAGTGATGACCCTCTTTTTGATTCTGCTGGTCTGTGTCCCGCTTTTTTCCCAGAAAGTGACGAAGGTGGGGACGACGGCATCGGGTTTTTTGAATATTGATGTGGGAGCCCGGGCGGTGGGTATGGGTTCGGCTTATGTGACGGTCAGCGACGATCCGACCGCGATATTCTGGAATCCCGCCGGTCTGGCACGGATGCAGTCTGCACAGGCGATGTTCAGTCACACGGCCTGGATCGCCGACATCGCATTCAATTACGCGGCCATCGGACTTCCGGTCCGGGGACTGGGCACGGTGGGCGTGGCCGCGACATTTCTGACGATGGACGACATGGAACGGACGACCATCGACCAGCCCATGGGTACGGGAGAGATGTTCAGCGCGGGAAGCTACTGTTTTACGCTTTCCTATGCACGGAGTCTGACGGACCGGTTCTCGATCGGCGGAAATGTCAAATACGTCAACGAGAAAATCTACCATTCGAACGCCAGCGGAATCGCCTTCGACGTGGGGACGCTGTTCGAAACCCAGTTCAACGGACTCATGATCGGAATGAGCATCAGCAATTACGGCACGAAGATGCGGATGTCAGGACGGGACATGCAGGTTCAGGTCGATGTCGATCCCCGCATACACGGGAACAATCCGAACATCAACGCGAATCTCCAGACGGATGCATATGATATGCCGCTGATGTTCCGCGTGGGTATCGGCATGGATGTACTCAAAGGGGCGGGCAACAGCAACCTGATCCTGGCCGTGGACGCGCTTCATCCGAACGACGACGTGGAGTATCTCAACATCGGCGCGGAATACACCTTCAACCGGATGTTTTCCCTCCGCGGCGGCTATAAATCCATGTTCGCCAGGGATTCGGAAGAAGGGCTTTCGCTCGGCGGCGGGGTCCGTTACCGGATCGCCGGATTCACGGAGTTAATGCTCGACTATGCATATCATGATTTCGGCCTGCTGAACAATGTGCAAAAATTTTCGATCACGCTGGGATTCTGATCCGGACACTCCGCGCGGGCAAGGCGTTCCCCGATAGGGGTGCGGATCCATGATGACAACATGACACGGGTGTATCGGTCCCAAGCCGATTCACCCGTTTTATTTCAAACATATCAATGCGGGAAACAAAGGACATGAAACGCGTTCATCGTTTCAGCAAGACAATCCGGATCTGTCTCTTCGCCTTTCTTTTGGGCGGCTGGATGACTTCTTCCCTGATCACCGGCTGTTCGGGCCGGAAGGAGGTCCCGCCGGGCCGCGTCCTTGCGGAAATCGGCGACAAGGTGGTCACGGTCGATGATTTGCGATACCGTGCCGAACTGACCGTCCGTCTCGCACGGATCGAAACGCCGGCCGCCGTACTCAACAACCTGATCGCCGAGAAGCTGCTTTCCATCGAGGCGGGGGATACGAGCCGGCTGGCCCGGAGCGAGCGGTTTCAGGCCTATGTCCGGGGCATACGCGAACAGGCCATGCGCGAGGCGCTGTATCAGGAATTGGCCGTGAAACCGGTCCAAATCGACACCGCGGAGATCATGAGAACCTATCGGCTTTCCCAGCGCGTATATTATGTCGAATTTCTCACGATCAACAATCCGGATATCCAGGCGCGGATCGATGCGCGTCTGACTGCGGATCCGGATGCCCGGCCCGAGGTTTTCGACGAATTAAAGGAATTGGGAGAAACCGGCTTTCAGACCGTAAAGTGGCGCGACCCGGAGGCCGATCCGATTCATCTCGCGCTTTTTTCCAGACCCCTCGGGGCGGGTGAAGTCATCGGCCCGGTCCGTCTCGACGGATACCAGTCGATCATGATGCGGGTCGCGGATGCCCGGATCCAGCCCGTGATCGGCCCGGAGGATCAGAGAATGCGCATCGATCAGGTCCGCGCCAAACTGACCGATCTCAAGGCCCGGGCGACATGGAATGCCTACAAGGCCGGGTTGATGCGCGGCAAATCGATTCAGTTCGAGAAAGAGGTGTTCAATCAGATCGTCGAATGGTTTATGGCCGCCCATGCCGAAAGGGAGGCTCACCGCTATCAGGACAGAGGCGAGGACAACCCCATCGATCTGAAGTCTCCGGAACAGCTCGAGGCGCTGCGCGATCAGCCGTTTTTCAGGGAGAACGGGAAGGTGTGGACGGTCGAGGATTTCAGACGGGCCGTCATGTCCCGTCCGCTGGTTTACCGGCAGACTCCCGGCCGGCATGAGCCATTTCCCGAACGGTTCAAACGGGCGGTCGGCGATCTGGTGGTCGACCGATATCTGAACGAGGCGGCCTATGGCCGCGGCCTCGACAAACTTCCGGAAGTCCGGCATGAAGGCCGGCTCTGGTCGGACGCCCTGCTGGCGCGGCATCATCTCGAACAACACCTGAAGAAAATGGATCTCGAAACGCTGCAGCAGCAGGATCCGGCCTATCTGGGCATGCGGGCCGTCGATGAATATCTCGTCCGTCTCCGGGACAAATACGAGAAGAAAATCCGTATCGATTACGACGCACTGGAAGAGATCGAACTGACCCGGGTTCCACTGGCCGCCCTGCGTCACGAAATGCCGTATCCCATGGCAGTCCCCGGGTTCCCGCAGTACACCACGGCGGACACCCTGATCTTCGGGGGCGGACGCGCGCCGTAAACCTCCATCTTCCCCGGGACCGTACTTTTTTCTCCGCGCTGCACGGGATGCGTCCTCGCGTGCATCCCGGCGCACAGGGGCGGATTCTCAGGGATTCCCGCTTATTTTTATACATTCCAAATGATCCGCATCGTTTAACCCCGGAACGCCTTCGGCTCCGCCCGGATTCCCACTCCTGAGAAAAGGGTTGATTTTGTAACGGAGAAATCTTATCATTAACAAGGCCGATCCGGACGCGGAACCGTCCGGCCGATCCGAATCGACGAAGCCGGAATCCATCACGAAAAGGACATGCGATGAAGACTTTGTACGCCGCCGATCCGGTCCGCTATGCGCGGATGACGACCGCGGAAATGCGGGAAAACTTCCTGCTTGACGATCTGTTCCGGGCCGGGACGATCCAGCTGGTCTATTCCGACGTGGACCGGGCCGTCGTCGGTGGCGCCGTGCCCACGTCGGGGACGCTGACCTTGGCGGCGGCCGATGAATTGCGCGCCGCATTCTTCTGTGAGCGGCGGGAACTGGGGGTGATCAACACGGGGGAGCCGGGCGCGGTCACCGTGGATGATGCCGTTTTCAGGATGGAAAACCGGGACGGTCTGTACATCGGGCGGGGCAGCCGGTCGATCTCATTTTCCAGCGCGGATGCGAAGAAGCCGGCCTGTTTCTATCTGCTCAGCTATCCGGCGCATGCGGCGCATCCCACGCGCCAGGCCCGGAAGGCCGACGCCGAGGCGGTCCCTCTCGGGTCGGATGAGGCCTGCAACAAGCGGACGATCTACAAATACATCCATCCCGCGGGCATCGAGAGCTGTCAGCTCGTGATGGGGTTCACCGAACTCGCCGAAGGGAGCGTCTGGAACACGATGCCGCCCCACACCCATGCCCGGCGCATGGAGGTCTATCTTTATTTCGACATGGATGAAGACAACATCGTCTTCCATCTGATGGGGCCGGCCGACGAGACGCGGCACCTCGTCGTCCGCGACCGCGAGGCCGTGCTGTCGCCGAGCTGGTCGCTCCATTCCGGCGCCGGCATCCGGCGCTACAGTTTTGTCTGGGGTATGGGAGGCGAGAATCAGGCCTTCGACGACATGGACGGGATCGATATCCGGAAGCTGTTGTGATCTCATCGCGGGCCGGATCTTTCATCCGGCGGCCGGACACACAGGTTTTTTCCCCGAACAGGGGTGGAAAATGTGGGTGGGGACAAGCCTGTCATCCATGGAAATCCGTATTATGAAAAGGGAGTGTGATCGATGATTCTGGACCGGTTCAGACTGGACGGCAAGGCGGCGGTCGTGACGGGCGCGGCGCGGGGACTGGGGAGGGCCATGGCCGAGGGGCTGGCCGAGGCCGGGGCGGATGTCGCGCTGGTGGATGTGCTCGACACCGCGGAGGCGAAATCGGCCATCGGGAAAATCGGGCGCAAGGCCGTGGGCATCCACGCGGATTTATCCTCCATCCAATGCGCGGGCCCGATCGTGGAAAAAACGCTGGAAACACTGGGGCGGATCGACATCCTGGTGAACAACGCGGGCATCATCCGGCGCGCGCCGATCCAGGAATTCACGGAGAAGGACTGGGACGATGTGATCAACATCAACCAGAAGACGCTCTTTTTCCTGACCCAGGCGGTCGCGAAGGAGATGATCCGGAAGGGCCGCGGGGGCAAGGTGATCAATACGGCCTCACTGCTTTCCTTCCAGGGCGGCATCTTGGTCCCGTCCTACACCGCGTCCAAGAGCGCGGTCATGGGGCTCACGCGGCTGATGGCGAACGAGCTGGCGCCGCACGGGATCAACGTGAATGCGATCGCGCCGGGGTATATGGCTACGGAGAACACCCGCGCCCTGCGGGAGGATCCGGTGCGGAACCAGGCCATCCTCGACCGGATCCCCGCCGGCCGCTGGGGAACGCCGGAAGACCTTCAGGGGGCGTGCGTGTTCCTGGCTTCTCCCGCCTCGGATTATATGAACGGATACACGGTGGCGGTGGACGGAGGGTGGCTGGCAAGGTGATGCGGGGAGGGTAAGAATTAATCCGGTCCGCGCGGCAAAGGAAAACGATCTTTTCGGGACAATCTATATCTCTTGTACTCCCCACAATTCGTTAATATCCGTCCACGGAACGACGTTGGGTCTCACAAATTTACGTTTCACCATTTCGATAGCTTCGCCTCGGATTTCAATTTCGTTTATAGCAGTAGGTGTCATCCCGGATTTTATTGCCCACAAAATCGTTGGAATTTCGGCTGCTTCAAATCCCATGATGTTCGCTGAAACCATATCGGTCGCAAGAGGATTTGTACCAGCAATTATGAGGTTCATTTTTACAAGACTGCCACCTGTCGGCCCATCACCTTCCATTGCTGTTGAAGCGTCAACCACTACCAAATCTAATTTATTGGCACGTACTATATCAATTGTCTCGAATGCAACTCCAGGGGATTTCTTCTCAGCAGCCCGGTCGTGGAGCCATGATCTTACAGAATAGTATACGGTTCCGGGATATAAACCAATAAGATTTTTCATACTCAAGGTTACAGTTGCTAAAACATGTGTTTTCATCATCGGCACCGAACATAACATATCAACATCCATTAAGGACTTGTGAAGAGTGATATTATTTGATATCAATCCATTGGCCAATTCGACATCAATGAGATCTCCTGAATGTAAGTTAATAAGGGGGGTTTTCAACGATTGAGCAAGGTCGGAATAGCCCAATTGGTCAAAGACGTATTTTTGCATTGAATCTAAAAGATCCTGCTTTCGTGTCCGGTATGTAATTTCATCTTTGAAATTAAATCCCGTCGCTGCTGCCGAGCCTTCTCCAATAAGAACCTCTTTTCCTGCACTTTTCATGAGCTTTGCTAGTGCACGAATCACCGAAGGTTTGGTTGTATAAGTTGGACTTTCGGCGACCAGATTTGGCTTTAACATTATGCTGTTCTTGCCTTTGGTAACAGTTTGAATTCCACCGAGTAAATCAATTGCTTTTTCGACGGCATAGTCAGTTTTATCATTTTTAATTTTCACGATACTAACAATTGGTTTTCTTGACGGAATCGCGCATCCGGATACTGCACTTAATGTGATAGCTGTGCTCGCTTTTAGAAAATCTCGTCGAGTAAACTTGCTGTGTATCATTTTACTCTCCTTGATTTAAATTTCCTGTTCGATGGTTTCTATCACCGGAAGAAAGCTTCTACATCAAGAATGATATTCAGGGGTTTCTCAAGTCAGAAACCAAACGGTTTCTTGATTGATCTTAGCAAACCACTGGTTTTGCCTGTGGTCGTTTATTCAGAAGAAACCGGTTTTCCCCTCTCACGTCTGTATGTGTGCAGAGACACTTCTGTGATTTATCTAAGCCGGACCTGACGGCTGTGTCGAAATAACAGAACCATGCCGACGGCAGACACCGGTCCGCAGATGTCCTGAGAATATCGTTAGGGATAGATCGGAAAAGGCTTCAAAGCCCATGGGGGGTCTCCCTCTGCACATCCATGAAGCCGAACCGGTTCGTCCGTACCGCCGGATGATGAATCGGGAACCTATATCAACGGGTTTATTATATTGAAAAACGGATACAATGTCAAGCGATAAAGACTTTGATAAAAAATTGAATTCCCGGTTTTTTTTGGATCGACACCGGGGCCCTTTTGGTTCTATTTTGATTCGAGCGGGTAGATACTTCTGAAAAAAATCCAGATTTTCAGCCTGAATTGTCTCCGGTTAAAACGATTCGCCTGTATCAGTGACACGAAATCCGTTTAAGCTGTCCACATAAAGGTTCCGTACTTTTCTTTGGCGCAAAGAAAAGTACCAAAAGAAACAGGCCTTTTTGCACGCCCGGCGCTCAGGAAGATT
>Ga0129302_1001773_pt1 | contig 15895 bp, 14 predicted proteins | sample BlaSprsedimmetaG_FD_94476 | JGI IMG/M metagenome (GOLD analysis project Ga0129302, IMG submission 94476) | Hot spring sediment bacterial and archeal communities from California, USA to study Microbial Dark Matter (Phase II) - Blank Spring... | ecosystem: Environmental > Aquatic > Thermal springs... | reverse complement strand
AAGAATGGATCATTTCCCCGCACAGCTCTCCGGCGGTGAACAGCAGCGCGTGGCTATCGCCCGCGCCATTTCCAAAAATCCGGAAGTGCTGCTTTGTGACGAACCGACCGGAGCGCTGGATTCCCAAACAGGCATTGTCGTGCTGGAAGCTTTGGATAGAATTAACCGCGAACTGGGAACAGCCACAGCCATTATTACTCATAACGTTGATATCGCCGGTATGGCCGACCGCGTTATTCACCTGAGCAATGGCACGATTACCGAAGTAACCATAAACGAAACCAAGAAATCGCCGGGTGAACTTCACTGGTAAAACGATGAAGAGTCTTGACCGAAAAATTTGGCGGGATTTGTGGCGCATGAAGGGGCAGGTTTTTGCCATCACGCTGGTCGTGATGAGCGGCGTGGCCACCTTCATCATGTTTGTCACCACGATGCACTCTCTTAACTACACCAGAAATAAATTTTACCACGACTATAATTTCGCCGACGCCTTCGTTCACCTGCGGCGCGCGCCGGAGAGCCTTAAGGAAAAAATCCAGGAAATCGATGGTATCAGACAGATGCAAACCCGCGTTTCCGCTTATGTAAAACTTGACATCAGCGGTTTCAACGAACCTGTCAACGCCCGGATTATATCTCTTCCTGATGACGGGAAACCCCTGCTCAACGGCATCTACATGAGAAAAGGTTCGCTTCCTGACCCGGTTAAAGACGATGAGGTTGTTGTAAACGAAAACTTCGCCCAGGCGCATAATTTGGACATCGGCGACCGGTTCGCGGCAATTATCAGCGGCAAATGGAAAAAACTGACCATAAGCGGCATCGCTCTTTCGCCGGAATTCATTCTGCTTATGAAACCAGATGCGATGAGCCCGGATTATAAACGATTCGGCGTCTTGTGGATGAACCGCACCACACTCAGCAAAGCTTATGACATGGACGGCGCTTTCAATAACGTTGTCCTGACGCTACAGCCGGGCGCCAATTTAACTGACGTCTTGCGTTCTATCGATAATATTGTCGCAAAATACGGAGGCTTCGGCGCGTATGGCCGCAAAGACCAGATATCGCACAGGCTGCTGTCCGAAGAATTCAAACAACTGCAGACAAGCTCAAGAATATTCCCCGCTATTTTTATTTTTGTTTCGGCATTTCTGCTGAATGTTGTCATGAGCAGGACAATCAACACGCAGCGCGAACAGATTGCCGCTCTCAAGGCTTTCGGCTACAGTAATTACGATGTCGGGGTTCACTACGCCAAACTGATTGTTCTGATTGTAAGCACCGGTTTGTTTACCGGCATCGGCGCCGGTATCTGGTTTGGCCATATTCTCGGCGGCATCTACATGGAATTTTACCGTTTCCCCTCCCTCGTTTATATTCTGAAACCATGGGTGATTATCGCTTCGTTTGCGATCAGCATTCTCCCCGCGCTTGCCGGGACAATGCATACCCTCTGGCGAGCGTCAAAACAGCCGCCTGCCGAAGCAATGCGCCCGGAACCGCCGGCGCATTACAGGGTTTCCCTGATAGAAAAAACGGGCATTGGGAAAATGCTTACTCAGCCATCGAAAATAATCCTGCGCAACATCGAACGCAAACCGGTAAGAACCTTCCTTTCTATCATCGGCATTGCTTTCGCCTGCGGCACAATGGTCGCCAGCGGTTTTTTTAAAGACGCGGTAGATTACATGATTAATGTTCAGTTTGTTCTTTCCAAGAAAGAGGATATGAGCGTTTCCTTTATCGATATTACTTCGCGGCGAGCCGTCTTTGAATTACAGCAGATGGAAGGCGTAAAATACGCGGAAACGTTCCGCATCGTGCCGGTCAGATTCATCAATGGCCACCGTTCATACAAAACCGTAATAAGGGGAATGGAGCCGGACAGCCGTCTGCAGTTTCTGCTCGATACAAATCTCAACAGGATGGCGCTTCCCACAGCCGGCTTGATGCTTACCGACCATCTGGCAAAAATCCTTGATGTGCGGCCGGGAGACAAGGTAGAGGTGGAAATGCTGGAAGGTTCTCGTTCCAGGCGCGAAGTGACAGCCACCGCCCTGATAAAGCAATATCTCGGCGTTATGGGATATATGGATTTGGACGCGCTCAACAGATTGATGAACACGGGCGATTCCGTATCCGGAGCTTATTTGACAATTGACCCGAAGCACGAAGAAAATATTTTCCGGAAATTCATCAAGATACCACGCGTTTCCGGAACAGTTGTGAGAAAAAATGAAATTACCAATTTTTACGAAGTACAGGCCAAGGGCATGCTTTTCTTCACCTTTATTGCCACACTGATGGCATGCTTTATTTCTTTCGGTGTTGTTTATAACAAGGCACGCATAGCTTTCTCGGAACGCAGCAGGGAACTTTCCAGCCTGCGCGTGCTTGGTTACACTCGCGGGGAAATATCCTATATTCTCCTGGGAGAACTCGCCTTTATCACGCTTGTCGCCATTCCCGTGGGTTTCGCGCTCGGCTACTGGCTTTGCTCATATATCGCGCACGCGTTGGCGTCAGACCTATTCCGCGTTCCTCTCGTCATATCGTCAAAAACTTATTCCATGGCCGCGCTCGTTGTCCTGGCGTCAGCCTCTGTATCGGCGCTGATTGTGCGGCATAAACTTGACCATCTTGACCTAGTTGAAGTATTAAAAACCAGGGAGTAAAAAATGCATAATTTAAACCGAAGAAAATTACTGATTGCCTCAGCCAGCGTGCTGGTAATCTTACTGATTATTTACGGATTACTTCCGAAGAGACAGGAAGTCGTTCTGGTCAGCGTCCAGCGCGGCGATCTTCAGGTAACTATTGAGGAAGAAGGGCGAACGCGCCTTAAGCAGCGATTTACCGTCTCCGCCCCCACGGCTGGATACATGCGCCGCGTTGATTTAAAAGTCGGCGACGCGGTAAAAAAAGGGCAAACCCTTGTCGTTTTGGAACCCCTGCGTTCGCAAGCACTTGACCCGCGCAGCCGCGCGCAGGCCCAACTTGCCGTCGCTGCGGCAAATGCAGCTCTGAAAGCCGCGATAGAAAAAAAGAGCGCGGCAGAGGCGGAGGCACAATACATCGAAAAAAGATTAGAGAGAATGGCCTCGCTTTTTGCCAAGGGCTACATCGCCAAAGATCAATACGAACAAACCGAAACGGAAGCAAAAAGAGCGCGCGCCGCGCGCCTTTCCGCGAGTGCCGCGGTGGATATAGCGCGCGCTGATTTGGAAAGAGCAAGAGCAAACCTGCAAAACTTCGGCAACGTAAAGTTTACGGGAAAGCATAACCTCATCAACGTTACTTCTCCGGCAAACGGCTCTGTTTTCCGGCTCTACCGGGAAAGCGAAGGCGCAGTAAACGTCGGAGAGCCACTTATGGATATCGGCAATCAGCAAGACCTGGAAATAAGAGCGGAAGTTCTCTCTTCCGACGCGGTAAAAATAAAAGAAGGGAAGCCTGTCTTGTTCAAACGGTGGGGGCAGGCCGAAACACTTGAAGGAGTTGTGCGGCGAGTCGAACCGGCGGGCTTTACCAAGATATCGAGCCTGGGCGTGGAAGAGCAGAGGGTTCTGGTTATCGCCGATATTACCTCTAAACAGGAAACATGGCAGGCGCTGGGAGACGGTTATCGCCTGGAAGCGCATTTTATCATCTGGGAAGGGAAAAACATCCTGCAGGTTCCGACCAGCGCGCTTTTCCGCTTGGGCAACGAATGGGCTGTATTTACGGCGGAAAGAGGAAAGGCGCGACGGCGAATAGTTGAAATCGGCCAGCGCAACGGCCTGGCGGCGGAAATTGTTTCCGGTTTAATGGAAGGTGAAAAAGTGGTTGTTTATCCCGACGACACCATTAAAGACGGAACCAGAATAAAGCCGAGAAAATAAACGCAAAAGATTTCTGTGCTTACGAATTGATTTTTGAGCGAATGCGCTCCTGATATTCCATAATTTCGTTTCTCAGAATATCCAAATCGGCAATGCGATCTTCCAACCTTTTCAAGTGATTGCTCAACAATTCCAAAAGACGGTTGAGCACTTTGTCGTTTGACTTTTCAATTGACCACATTGCTTCAAGCTCCTGCATGTCCGAAAGCGTCAATCCCATGATTTTCAGGCGCTTGATTAATTTCAGACGGCGAAGATCAGCGTCGGTATAAACACGGCGCCCTCCTTCCATTCGTTTGATAGAATTAAGCAGCCCGATTTCTTCGTAATAGCGGATTGTACGCTGGCTCATTTCAAGTTTTTGCGCCAAATCCCCGATAGAGATGAATTCATTATCCATTTTTTTCTTCCTGATGTCAGCTTATGCCGCGTATTTTTCCCGCAGTTCTCTTTTTAAAATCTTTCCGGAAGGATTTTTTACCAGCTCATCGGCAATAAATACTTTTTTCGGGCATTTAAAACCGGCCAGTCTCAACTTACAAAAATCAATGATATCCTTTTCGGAAACAGTTACACCATTTTTGGGAACCACCACCGCGGAAACAACTTCTATCCATTTTTGGTCGGGAAGACCGATAACCGCCGCTTCCGCAACCGCCGGGTGCGAATATAACACTTCTTCGACTTCCCTGGAAGCAACATTTTCACCTCCAGTCTTTATCATATCCTTCTTCCTGTCCACAACATATAAATAACCGTCATTGTCCATTACACCAAGATCTCCGCTGTGAAACCAGCCGTACTTAAACGCCTCGGCTGTTTTTTCCGGGTCGTTTAAGTAGCCGCTCATGACCTGACCCGAGCGGTGCACTATTTCCCCCACCTCGCCCACGCCAACAAAATTTCCTTCGTCATCCATCAGGCGCGTCTCCACGTTGAGCACTGGTTTGCCCGCTGAGCCGGCTTTTTCCAACTGGTCTTTCGGTTTGAGAATAGTAGCTACCGGGCTCATTTCCGTCTGACCGTAATAATTCCAGAGGCGGATTCCGTCAAAAGCGCTGTTGAGCTGTTTTATGACTTCTATGGGCATGACGCTGGCGCCGTAAGCGCCTTTTTTCAGACTGTTGAGGTTATATTGACCAAAGGCAGGGTAATGGAGAAGGCCGATCCATACAGTAGGGGGGGCAAACATATGGCTAACTTTATATGTTTCAATATTTTCTAATATCGCTGTAGGATCGGCCTTGTGCAGGATAATGTTCTTAGCGCCGACATAAATAAAAGGGATTAAAAAGCAATGCAGCTGCGCGCAGTGGAAAAGCGGCAGGGCGTGAATGCTGACATCCTCTTTTTCATATTGGCCTTCGATAATGCAGCTGAAATACTGTGACATGAGCGCGCGGTGCGACAGCATGGCGCCTTTCGGTTTCGTTTCCGTGCCGCTGGTGTAGGGAATCTGAACAATATCTTCCGCGGATACCTCAATATCCGGTTCATCGGCAGGCATAGAGCTCATCTCTTTTTCCAGGTCAAAATAGCCGTCCGTCGGCAAAGTTTCCTGAAGGGAGATAAGTCCCCAATTTTCAACTGATTGAAAAAGTTCTTTTTTCGCTTCAATTACCGGCAGAAGACTGTCCTCCACCAAAAATATTTTCGCGCCCGAATGAGAAACAACGTAGGCAATCTCTTCGCAGTTGAGCATGTAGTTAACGGGCACCTGCACCGCTCCTATTTTAGCCAGGCCCAGAAGGCTTATAGCATAATAATGTGAGTTGTAGGCGTTGATGGCTACCCTTTCCCCTTTTTTTACGCCAAGTGAAAGCATTAAATTGGCGAAACGGCAGGCTTCTTCTTCCAAATCATAAAAAGTAAGAATTTTGTCCCGAAAAATTATTGCTGTGCGTTCGGGATATCTGGCAGCGGATCTCCTGGAAATATCGCCGATAGTATCGCGGTGGAAATTGCCTGTCATTTTTTAACTATCCTCATTAGTATTTGAAAATTATTTCCTGCGCTTCATTGCAAGCTTTTTCCCGAAGTGCGGCATTCTGTGTAAAAATCAATTACGTGATTGCTTAACTCGCTGCACGCTCTCGCCGATACACGTCAACAAATCTGTTTTTAAATTTAGCGGCAAAAATTTCTTTCATTTTATATTTCTGAATCTTGCCGCTGGCCGTCATCGGATAGCTTTCCACAAATTCCCAGTATTTGGGAATTTTATGCCGCGCTATTTTCCCTTTGCAAAATTCGGCAAACTCTTCCGTTGTGGCCTTGTGACCTTTTTTGAGCTGAATCGCCGCCAGCACCTGCTCGCCGTATTTGGCATCGGGAATTCCTATGACCTGAACATTGACGACTTTCGGATGCGTATAAAGAAATTCCTCTATCTCACGCGGATAAATATTTTCACCACCGCGGATAATCATGTCCTTGATCCTGCCAGTCACTTTGAAATAGCCGTTTTTATCCACTTCTCCCAGATCGCCCGTGTGCAGCCATTTTTCCTTATCAATAGCTTCCTCGGTCGCCTGCGGCATTTTATAGTAACCCTTCATTACACAGCTGCTGCGGGTGACAATTTCGCCCTGCACACCCGGCGGCAAGTCCTTGCCGTTTTCCGGGTCGATAATCTTGCCCTCGATATCCGGCAGGAGGCGGCCTACCGTGGAGACGCGCAACGCGACCGGATCATCGCGGCGCGTCATAGTCATCACCGGCGCGCACTCCGTCTGGCCGAAGGCGATAACTATTTCCTCGCAGTGCATTTTTTCTCTAACCTGATTCATTGTTTCAATGGGACAAGGCGCTCCGGCCATGATACCGGTCCGAAGGGAGGTCAGATCATAGTGAGCAAAGTCAGGATGGTTTAAAATGGCCACAAACATTGTGGGCACGCCGTTTATCGCCGTGCATCGCTGATCGGCTATGGCCGAAAGCGCCTTGAGGGGGTCAAAAAATTCCAGCACGACCATGGTTGAACCATGATAGACACAATTCATCGTGCTCATCACGCAACCGAAGCAGTGAAAAAGCGGCACCTGAATAAGCAGCCTATCCTTCTCGGTCATGCCCATCACGTCGCCGACCATGCGGCCGTTATTAACGATATTGTGATGAGTAAGCATCACGCCTTTGGGGAAGCCGGTGGTTCCTGACGTGTACTGCATGTTGATTACGTCGTTTTCATCAAGTGACTTGATGCGTTCATCGAGTTGGGCATCGGAGATTGCCTCACCGCGCGCCAGCATTTCCTCAAAGCGCAGCATGCCCGGGGTATTTTCCCTCTTTCCGATATAGATTACTTTTTTCAAAAGCGGGAGGTTTTCACAATTAACTTCTCCCGGTTTCGCCGTATCCAGTTGAGGAACAACACGGCGCACGGTTCCATAGAAGTTGACATCTCGGTAGGCCTCCATAACAAACAAAGCGCTGGAGTCGGACTGTTTAAGAATATATTCGAGTTCGTGCGACTGATAATTTGTGTTCACCGTTACCAGCACACCGCCGACCATACCCAGGCCAAACTGCAGGTAAATCCATTCCGGAATATTGGTTGTCCAGACGGATATGTGATCGCCTCTTTTAACGCCCAGCGCGATGAGCCCTTTGGCCACTTTTCGGCACTGATCATAAAATTCCTGATAATTAAGATGCACGCCGAAATCCGGATGAATAAGCGCGTCCACGAGCGGATAACGCGCGGCGGTATCACTAATTACCTGTGCTATTGTTTTATGAACGAAACCCGACATAAATTTCCTTCTGCTCCAACAATTTCCTTAAATAACCGCTATCGAAGAACCAGGATTTATCAATGAGAATTTTCTACTTTTCCGACTGTTAAACATCACCTTACGTTAACTGGCACATTAAAAGATATTTTTTAATATGTCAAGGCATATTATGATTTTAGTATTTCGTATTTAGACCGATAAAAATACGACCCCCGGTCAGTAAATATCCGATTCTAAAGAAAAATTTTTTACAAGTCATGACCCTCCTTCGCTTGATCCGCGCCGTCGCAAAAAAAATTAAAACTTCAAATAATAAATACTTTAAGATTTCTGATGCTTGTGATAAGCTCGGTTGAAATAGAATATAAAAAAATTAATCAAGAAAAAAGGAGATAAATTATGTTCAGCAGAAAAATCGCCGTTTTAACCGTTTTATTTTTTCTTCTTTTTGTTTTCGGCGCCTTTGCCGAAATCAAAGAAGGCCTCTGGGAAATAACCACCAGAGCCGAAATGAAGGGCGTGCCCGTGCAGATGCCCGCCACAACGGTAAAGCAATGCATTACCAAAGATAAACCCGTGCCCAAGTCCGCTTCCGACGATTATGAATGCAAAGTTAAAGATTACAAAGTAAGCGGCGATACGGTAACCTACAAAATGGAATGTTGGGGCAAAGACGGACTGATGATTACCGAAGGAAAAACAACCTACAAAGGAAACATCTTTGACGGAACTTCAACCACAAGAATAAAGACAAAAGGCCAGCCGGAAATGCAGCTTGCCAATAAAATATCCGGCAAATATATCGGTCCCTGCAAAAAATAATTTATGGTGAAATTGAACAGCAAAAATGAAAAGGGTGATAACAAAAGATTGTTATCACCCTTTTTCCGTATCAGGACTTCTTAATGGTGGAAATTTTAAAAGGAACATAAAGCGGACAAAAACCGATAATGCTCGTCACCACAAAAATTACCGCAATGACGCCCAGGATAATCGCCGCCAGGCCGGTGATATTGCCGGTCAGATAAAGAATCAGGACAACCACGGCCAATAAAACTCTGATAACTCTGTCCACAGTTCCCATGTTCTTTTTCATACGCTTCTCCTTTCTTTTTGGCTAAAGTTTTTAATTAATCCCCATATAATAATCTATTTGCCTTGCGTCTCTTCCGCTTGGTCTTTTGCTTGGCTGTCCTTGCCTGGACAGGCCGGCCTCATTCAGGTGGAAATTCCCAGCCGCGGCAAAAGCCACGCCTGGAGAAAAACCCATACGCCAACTACTATAACTAAAATCAAAAATTCATTCATTCTTCATGCCTCTCTTAAGCTTATATCATGCTTATCTTATGAAGATAAGCATGATTTTCCCGCGGTCAAATCCCGGTTCCTAGACAACCGGCAGTTCCTGCGGTTTGCCCTTTTTTGCTTCCTGTTCCTTTTCCTCCAAGATGATTTCCAGCGCCATGCGCGCCGCCTTTCCAACCAGCGTCGAGCATTGCTCAGCCATGCCCGCGGCCTGCGCCGCCTTCAAATCTTCCATGTTATAAAGATCAAAAAAACGTCCGAATTGTTTGATCTGTATATCATGGCAACGGCAGGTGGAAAATTCTTTAACAAATTCAGAATGAAATTTTTTCGCTAGCAGAAGCGCTCTAAGCTGTTTGCCCATTCTACTCATATCTTCTTTTTTTCTGCCGAAAAAATAACTGATGGCCATCGTCCCGCCGGAAAGAGCGCCGCAGTGCCCGTCACCGGAAAGCCCCACACCATCGGCTAGGCCCGTGGCCGCCCTGATTACATTTTCATCATCAACGCCCAAAACCTCAAAAATAGCGGCTATCGAACATTGCGCGCAATTGCCGCCCGTTAATTCACCCTGTTTCGCCTTATCATATACTTCCCGAAGCATTTTCTCTTTATCCATTATGGTTCCTTTCATTATTTTTGCGTTCTAGCCATGATTTCGGCTATTCCCAGAACTTCGAGTTTATCTTCCAGATTTTCCATCTTCACCGCGTCGGTAAGCATCTTGGCACAAGTGGGGCAGGCCACCGCGATAATGTTCGCGCCGGTTTCCAGCGCCTCTCTTACACGCACGCGTCCGGCACTGTCTTCGCCCGTGCCCAGAATATCCGTAAAAAAGTTACCGCCTCCCCCGCCGCAGCAAAAAGAATTCAGGCTATGGCGCCGCATCTCGACCAATTCCACGCCGGGAATGGCGCGGAGAATTTCGCGCGGGGGATTGTATATCTGGTTGTGCCGCCCCAGATAACAGGGATCGTGATAGGTAATTTTGGCCGGATACTTTTTAAATTTTATTTTTTTCTTTTTAATCAAGTCGGCGAATATCTCCGTATAGTGCGAAATTTTAAAACTCGCGCCAAGTTTCGGATAATCATTTTTAAAAGTATTGAGCGCGTGCGGATCGAGCGTGATTATTTTTTTAACACCCATTTTTTTAAATTTTTCAATATTTACCTGGGCGAGTTCATTAAACAAACCCATTTCCCCCAGGATTCTCACTTCGTTTCCGTCACAGGTTTCTTCATCTCCTAAAATGCCGATGGAAACATTGGCCTTAACCAGAAGATCTCCCACGCTTTTGGCCATTTTTTGCCCGACTTCGTCGTAAGAACCAACGCATCCCGCGTAAAAAAGATATTCCTGATTGGAATACTTTTGCAACCCCGTTCCTTCCGCCCATTTGCCTCTTTGCGCCTGCGGCAGTTTATAAGGATTGCCGCTTATAGCAATTGCTTTAAAATAATCGCGCACCGAAGGAGGAATCAAGCCATCACTGACCAGTTCCGCTTTTGCTTCCTGAAAAACATCCGGCAGAAAATCCTTGAATTTCGGAAACACGCATTGATTCTTGCAGTTATCACACGCCACGCACGAATACATAATTTCGACAAAACGCGGGCTGGTTTCGATTTCGCCTGAAAGCCAGGCGCGAATCAACCACATCCTGCCGCCCGGCGCAAATGTATCCCAGCCGAAAGCCTTGTATGAAGGACAGTTGAAATCACTGTAGTCCGCGGGGAATTTACAATACCCGCAGCGAAAACATCTGTGAACAATATCTCCGTGTTCCAAGTTTCGTAAATAGGCCATTAGTTCACCTCCCAGTTGCCGGGATTCATGATGCCTTGCGGATCAAGGTTATTTTTTATCATCTTGAGAAGTTTACGCGCGGCGGGATCCATTTTTTCCAGCGCCATTTTTTGCTCGGCAAAATTAGGTTTCCAGGGAATTCCGCCCATTTCCAGGGCAAAGGCCATGGCCTCATCGAGAGCTTCTTTGACTCTTTGCATCATCGCCGGATTGTTGCGGTTAAAGGCAAACGAAATACTGAACATCATGCAGTGCCCGCCGTGAATGAGACGCGCGGCGCTGGCATACAGAACATCATATTTTTTGGCGAGCTCAATAACCTTGGCGGCATATTGAGGATAATGTTCGATAATCGTTATCGGACCCGAATATTCAAAACCGCCGCCCTTGGGAACATCGGCAAAATCGGCAATGCCGCGGCCCGGCATTTCCAACAACATGTTCTTCATATACTGAACACCCATGAAGCCACCGTCTTTAGAGTCGATAAATTCCTGCAGGGCATCCCAAATCATTTTTCTTTTGAATTCGATTTCTTCTTCCGTGTCACCGGTGAAAAAAATGGTAACATGAAAATTTCCCGAAAACACCAGGGGCTTGGGCTGAAACCAGACATTCACGTCTTCGAGCATCTCCAGATGAGAGAGTTTATAGAGAATTTCCGGAACAAGTTCTACCCTGTCGGTAACAAATAATTCGACATCACGTATCTTTTTGTTGGGATATAGTCGCAGACCCAGCTTGGTGATAATACCCGTCGCTCCCAGCCACCCTAGGAACAATCCCGAAAGGTCGGGCAAAGTGGGCCCCTTGGAAAACCAGTAAGGGCCTAAAGAAGGGGAACCAATCAGGCAAATTTCTCCCGTGGGCAAAACAACTTCCATGCCCGTAACCATGTCGGAGTTGAAACCGTATTGATTGGTTAAACGCCCCTGGCCATGCAAGGCAACATTGGCGGCAATAGTTGTTGAGGGCGGCGCGTCAGGAATACTGTGGCGCAAATTAGGATAATTTTCCTGCAGATAAGCTTTGAGCACGCCCTGCGAAGTTCCTCCCTCCATAACAACGTAACGGGCTTTTTCGTTGACTTCCAAAATCTTGTTCATCCGTTTCATATCCATGACAATTCCGCCTTTAAGCGGAATCACCAGACCGGTTAGCGCCATGCCGTTACCCATCGGCACAACGGGAATTTTTTCCCGGTTCGCCAACTGAACAATTTTTTGCACCTGCCCGGTAGTTTTCGGCAAAACCACGTAATCGGGCTTGTGCGGCTCCAAAACGCCGGGGTCACGCGAATAAAACCAGAGCTCTTCGGGCGCGTTCGATACGCCTCTTTCTCCGACAATATCGATAAGGGATTTCAGGATTTCACTCATCAGGCCACCTCCCTTTCCTTTTCGCCGATCGCCATTTTACATAAATCGATTATGTGAATCGGTTTTAATCCTCTTTTGCTGACTTTTTCCGAAAGCGCTATCTGGCAAGCCGGGCAGTTGAACATGCAGTATTCGGCACCTGTTTCCAGCATATCGTTGATATTTCTTTTTTGCACATCATCCGCCAGTTTATAACCGGCAACAGAGCGAATGACTTCTCCGCAGCAAAGGCAGTTTTCATCCTGATAAGTTCTTTTAGGCATTTTCACGCCGATCAAATTCAATATCTTTTTGACCAGCGGCAATTTATCGGGAATAAGGCGGTTGGAACAGGGGCGCTGGTAAGCGACAGTAATGTTAAGAGGCTTGATTTTGCCTTTTAGCTCCTTCATTCTCTGCAAAAGAAAATCCATGTAATAAACCGGCTTGAACGGCACTTCCATGCCGTAGGCGGAAGCAATCGAAGTGAAAGTGCCGTAGCATTCATCGTGCAAGCAGATAACCTCTTTCACGCCTAGCCTGCGGAAATTATCGATGACCACAGGCAAGCGTTCTTTGATTACCGACATTTTAGCAAAATGCGTGTGCACGGCCGGGCACATAAATTCCGCGCCGAAGGTGCCGGCCATAGCAATATCCTTGAAAATTTCTCCCGTGCCTAAAGCCCCCAGCTCGGGAATGTAACAGCAGGAAAGAGCTTTGTCCTTGACATCGCCTACCAGGCATTTCCCCTGCATCTCGGTCATGTTAATCCATTGATTGGTAATGGGGCGCGCCGCGGTAAACATGCCTTTTTCTTCACGCCGCTCGCTAATAAGATAAAACGGGTGATTGCCTCTTTTACAGTATTCCTCGCAGGCGTAACAGGTTACACATTCATGCAGGACGCGCGAATCCTTGCCGAGAATAATCTTCATGATCTCCGCGTGCGCTTCCTTATGCCCGCTGAAAGTCATATACTGGCATTTCAGAAGACAATCGCTGGAAGGACATGTCGCGCAGACCTTCTCGTTAAATTTCAGTTTATACATTGAAAACCTCCATATTTCTTATAATCCTCTTACATTGACGGCCGTTCGAATTAAAAATACCATCATTTAATTATTCCTTCATGCTATCTATGATAATTTCCGCGACAATCCGGGCTCCCATTCCCGGTGCCAAGACACATTTTTCTCGAGCGTTGCTGGAATTGAATTCTTTAAAATTTTCCATACTAGCCATCGGATCAAAGTATTTTCCCAGCAACTTTTTTTGAATATCCGGACAATACAAACTGCCGAAGACATCTTCGTATTTTCTGATAAATATTCGCGAATACATATAAGCTTTGGTAGCTTCATGTTCTGTTGCATTCTTATTGGAAAAAAATAAACTCATGGTAATGAGGCCTCCGGTAACCGGCCCACATATTCCGCCGGACATGGCAATTCCGGGAAACGGGGACAAACCTCTTATGATTTCCATATTGCCTAATCCGAACTCTTCAAACAATGCTGTCGCGGCACCTTTGGCGCAATTTCTGGTAAGATAGCAATACTCTTCCGCCCGGTGTTGTACGCGCTCAAGAATCGTTTCTTTCTCGCTTAACGTTTTTTCCCGGTCGAATGTTTTTGGGGTAATACCGTTACTGACAAGCTTACCAAAACGCGCTTCAATTTGAGCTATGTTCCATTCGCACTGAGATAGTTCTTTTTGGCGTTTACTGATATCGAAAGTGTAAGACATGGGTAAAGCTCTTTTCTACAGAATATTTTTATTAATAATAAGAATCATAAAACGAATACCGATTTTCCCGTTATTGCCAGGAGGCCAAACTTACTTTGTTGTACGGGTCATCATAAAGGGACGATGGATTGTAACCGTAAACTTCCTTAAAAGACGACGAAAAATGGGATAAATTTTCAAAGCCAACTTCCAGATAAACATCGGACGGAGTTTTATGTTTTTCTTTGATCAGGTAATGAGCAAACTCCAGGCGTTTTTTCTTAAGCCACCGGCTGGGTGGTTTATTAAATATTTTTTCAAAATCTCTTTTAAATGTAGAAAGGCTTCTGCCCGTCATTTTGGCAAACGTTTCCAGGGGGACATTAAACATGAAATTTTTACACATAAATTTCTCAAGGTCGATTTTACCAGGTTCGGTTAAGTTGAAAAGAGACTGATATAAAGAATAATCTATCTGCGCCAGTAGCATTATGGCTTCTCTGGTTTTGATCTCACTTAGTTCCCTGCCCAATACCAACCCAGAATCAAAGTAAAGATAAAGCGAATCAAAAAGAGTTTTCATCAGCGGCGTGGACGCGACTTTCTTTATCTTCACAGGGTTGCAGGTAGAATCGCCTAGCCCGGTTTCAAGATTATTTCTCACTAAATAATCCTTAAGAAATGATTTCTTAAAAAAAATACTGAGGGATCTAAAAGGTTGTCCATTGTTATCCGGATATTTGGTAAATTTTGCCAGAGTATTTCTCCGGACAAAAACAGTATCCCCCTGCTTGAAAATACTTTGCGAGTCAGCCTCGACGATATTCAGTTTACCGGAGAGAATGTAAATCAACGCGTGATCCGGAACATACTTTTCTTTTTCCGTGACTTTACCTGCGCGGATAGAACAAAAAATGCTGTTGATTTTATAGCTGAGTTCCTGGGCTTCCATATTCGCTTTCACAAACCTTGATGCGTCTCAAATTTATTTGTATACATAAGGGTATATATCCGCTTAAATCTACTAAATATTTCAGTTAATATCTTCTTCTGCCTTCTTTTCAAGTATTTACTGCCTCTTCGTGAAGATTACCTCCACTTTTTTACTTGCTCTCAGTGATAAGAGTTTGCATGGCAACAATCAGGTTTTTTTCAGCGACCAGAAGGGTCCGGTTTTACCGATTTCCTGCATCGTTGTTATCCACTCAATGGTGTATTCGCGCATTTGTGAAAAATAATCCGGATCCAGCCTTCGTCTAAACATTTGTCCCGAAAATAATTTAAGCAAATCCGGAAGAGCGAATATCCCCTCTTCCGTTCCCGTTTTGAATTGCGCCCAGTTACGAAGATGTTCTTCCGACCGGAAGAATGTCATCGTCGATCAGGCGTAACTGATATTTTCCATCCATCGCGCAAACGGCACAGCCACATAGCCAATTATCTCTTTTGGCTCGGCCTTTAAAATAACTCCGTCTTTGACTTCCAGATGAATCGGTTCGCCACAATCTAAACACGGCGTGTCGATATTTACCGTTTTACCCGGAAAAAGCCAGCAGACCGCCAGCGATTCGAAAGCTCATTGGCCAAACCATTTCTGCTGTCCGTCAATTGTTATTCTGAACTGCGTGGGCTGATTATTAAACGGCGCAAAAGAAGCGATAAAATCCGTGCCGGGCGCGAGCCAGCCGGGAACTCTTTTGGAAATAAGCTCGCGCAGCGCCTGACGCCCCTCTTCCATGGAAACACCCAGCTCTTTGGCTATTTCCGTGTAGTGGGGAGCCTGGCCGGTTTCCGTCATGCGCCTGGTTATAAAGTGATAGGTCTTATCCAATACGGTGGGAAAATTCATGACGTTACCTCCTTCTTTTATCATTGCTAAGAAATATAGCGATTAGCTCAAGATTAATTATAAGGAAACGCCCCAGACGTGTCAAGGCAAGAAACCTTTGCTGTAAGAAGCACATGATCTGTCCTCTCTTGTAACACATAAACTGTCCGGTTAGAAGTTACCTCACGGAGGTGACGGATGAGGCGGACAGAGATACTACAGGAGATACGGAAGATGCGATTT
>Ga0129302_1001771_pt1 | contig 15899 bp, 11 predicted proteins | sample BlaSprsedimmetaG_FD_94476 | JGI IMG/M metagenome (GOLD analysis project Ga0129302, IMG submission 94476) | Hot spring sediment bacterial and archeal communities from California, USA to study Microbial Dark Matter (Phase II) - Blank Spring... | ecosystem: Environmental > Aquatic > Thermal springs... | reverse complement strand
GGTTTTTGCGGTATCGGTGGACTTGCCAGGGTTGCGGCTTTCAATCCCCATTACGGAGAGGAGTCGCCCCTCGTGGGGAAAAAGGGGTCCGGTACGATATTCTTCAGCGGGTGCAACCTCCTTTGTTGTTTTTGCCAGAACCATGACATCAGCCATGGCCGCGAAGGCGTCGATGTAGACCGTGAAGAGCTTGCCTCGATGATGCTCCAACTGGCTCGGAGCGGCTGCCATAACATCAACCTGGTTACGCCCAGCCATGTCGTCCCCCAGATCCTCGAAGCACTTGTTGAAGCCGTTCCCCTGGGGCTGGATGTTCCACTTGTTTACAACTGCGGGGGGTATGAATCGGTGGAAACCCTGAAACTGCTGGACGGGGTTGTGGATATATATATGCCCGATTTCAAGTTCTGGGATCAAAAGTGGGCTGAACGACTGTGTTCCGCCCCTGATTACAGGGAGCGGGCCTGCGAGGCCGTCAGCGAAATGCACCGCCAGGTTGGTTTTTTGGAATTGGACAAGGACGGTATCGCGCGGAGGGGTCTTCTGGTTCGGCACTTAGTGATGCCCGGGGATGCCGGGGGGACCTCGAATGTTCTCAGTTTCCTGGTGCAAACCTCAGGGCCCGAAACCTATGTGAATGTAATGGACCAGTATCGGCCGTGTGGAACGGCTGAAAAAATTCCCCCGCTTGACAGGCGTCTTACCGCCCAGGAATACAGGTCGGCTATTTCGGCGGCGGCTGCGGCCGGCCTTTCCAGGCTCGACCGCAGAGACCGTCCCCCTTTGTTGTTTCGTTTGTTCTGAAATTGTCCTATTTATTTTCGTCTGCCTGAGATGTAAGCTTCGGCCAGTTCCACATCCTCTTTGCTGCCGATATAAAGCGGCGTACGCTGGTGGATCTGTTGCGGATCGATCTCCAGTATAGGCCCGTGACCGTCGCTGGCGTAGCCCCCGGCTTCGGAAACCACCATTGCAAGGGGGTTTGCTTCCACCATCAACCTTAGTTTTCCATGGGGCTTTTTAGGGTCTTTAAGGTCCGCAGGATACATGAAGATGCCGCCTTTAAGAAGGTTTCGATGAAAGTCGGCCACCAGGCTGCCGACGTATCTCGATGTGTAAGGCTTGTCGCCTTTGCCGTTGATGCCTTTGAAATGATCAACAAGTGCGCGGGTTTTTTCATCCCAGTGGGCATAGTTTCCTTCGTTCACGCTGTAAATCTTCCCCCTGGCTGGTATTTTTATATTCGGATGGGATCTGAGGAATTCGCCGATGCTCGGAAAAAGCGTGAATCCATGTACACCGGCGCCGTTCCCGGTTGTGTAGACCATTATCGTGCTGGATCCGTAAATGAAGTAACCCGCGGCTACCTGTGTGCTTCCCGGCTGGAGAACTTCATCCAGGAGCACTTCGGCGGCGGAGCGGCCCTTCGGCCTTCGGTAGATCCCGAAAATGGTTCCTATACTGATGTTTACGTCTATGTTGGAGGAACCGTCCAGCGGGTCAAAGAAGATGATGTATTCGCCCCGGGGGTATTTCGAAGGTATCTGGATCAAGTCCGGATCTTCTTCGGAGGCCATGCAGCAGAGCTGCCCTACGTGCTGCATACGATGGATCATGACCTGGTTGGCGAAAATGTCAAGTTTCTGGACCTGTTCTTCCTGTATGTTAATTTTTCCTGTGGGTCCGAGTATGTCCACCAGCCCTGCTTTGTTGACCTCCCGGGAAATGACCTTTGCGGCCACGATCAGTTCATTCAGCAGCGTAGTGAAGGCTCCGGTTGCATGCGGGTTATCTCTCTGTTCGCTGAGGATGTGCTCGGTAATCGTTATACCCACACCTTCTCTTTTCATGTCAACCCTCCTTTTTGGGTGTTTGGATTTGAATGGATGGGGCGCGTGTTTATGCACCCCCGTATTGCTCAACGGCGGATCTATGCCGTCATTCGAAATCGCCGGGTGGTTTCAGTCGATCTTCGACACGCATTCGTTTTTCAGCGCTGCAGATAAACATCCCAGAATTCGGGTTCTTCTTCCCGCCATCCGGGACCGAAGCGGCGGTCGCAGAAACCGCTCATGCGTTCATACCATTTAACCCATACATTTTTGTTTTTCTCGCGGGCTTCCAGTATGTCAGACAGAAAATCGGCGATATGGTGCATTTCATCCTTTGGAACATAGTAGGAGGCGCCGCGCTCGACCGATTTTTTCAGGCTGTCCTTCGATAGTGCGTGAGCGGTGAGCATCAACGTGGGGATATCCTTGCTGTGGGCGATGTCCAAAAGATCATAGCCACGAACACCCATGATGTCGAAAATCGCCACATGGTAAAAATTTTTGCCGAGCAGCTCGACAGCTTCTTCGTAAGTGGATGCCAGGTCAACCTTACACATGTCAAGCGTTTCGGCCAGGAAATCAAGCACGTCCTTTTCATCGTCTACGACCAGAACTCTTTTTCCTTCAAGTATTTTTGCAGGATCCATTGGTCGCCTCCTTTGATGGGGTTTTTCCCTTTCACAATTTTATCAATACTCAGTTCGGTATATTTCCGCCATAGTGATAAAAGTCGTTATTATAAGAGGACCGTAAAGGATTCCCATGATCCCGAAAAGTTTGATGCCCCCGATGATGCCGATGAAAACCATCAACGAATTCATGTGCATTCCGGCTCCGATGAGCCGGGGTTTTACAAGGTATTCAATTATTGAACTATAGAAAAGATTGAACGCCAAAAAAGCGAATGCGATATTGATTTTACCCTGTAACATCAAAACCGCTGTCGCGGGTATGAAAACAACCGATGCACCTATCACCGGCAGAAACGCCATGAAGGAGATCACCGTTCCCCAGAGCAGCGGGGCGCCGAGACCGAAAAAATAAAAACCCAAACCACCGCAAAAACCTTGAATCACTCCACAAATTCCATTTATCAAAAGGATCGCACGGCCCATTTCATGAAATTTTTTTATCACTTTCTCGATTTGCATTGCAGGTAAAGGAAGCAGTTGAATCGTGTATTCCTTAAGCCTCATGCCATCACGCAGTAAATAGAACACCGCAAGAAGCATGATAAAGAAATGAAGAACGAAGCTCAACAGGTTGGAAGCCACAGAGCTCAACTGTTTGTATAGGAACAGCCCGATTGTTTTGCCTATTTCATTCACCATGCTCCGGAAAGTATCGGCCGAAGGATCGATGCCGCTCAAAGCCGCCAGTCGTTTAATTCTTTGAACCCAGATGGAGTCGCCTTCCAGGAATTCTTGTGCATGTTTGATTGTCATAGTGTCGCGGGTGTTGTTATAAAATTCGTAGGCTTCATTGCTTAATGCACCGATGAACCATCCGGAGGGAATAAAAAGCACCGTTACAATGCAGATCAGCATGAGGATCGAGGCGGCCGTTTCATTATTTTTGAGAGTGCTCTTAATCTGGATGTAGACCGGATAAAACACGCTGGCTATCACCGCAGCAAGTACTATTGCGGAAATATAGGTGCCAATGAGATATAAAAGGAGCGCGAGGGAACAGATGAACAGCGCGAGAAAGAATTGTGAGCCGTATCGTTTCATTCAGTCCTCCACCGGTTTCCATCCCTTATTTCCAGATGGTTGCTTGCCGGTTTCTGACTATAGAAGGAAAGGGGCGGTGGAGTCAAAATGTTTATTGAATGTTGATAGGAGAAGAATAATTGATTAGAAGTGGAAGAGACGCTGGAATCATGTAGACTTGACACGGAGGACGAATGTTGGAATGGTCGGACACCTTTATTTTTTTCAGGGCTGCAGCCTGGGTCGGGATTCTGTTCATCTGTCTCGCTCTGGTTGTATGGGTGGCGGCTCAGGGAAGTGATACGCCGGTATCGTTCGATCCGCGTCGAGTTTGACTCTCTTGCCCGCAGCCGGGATGAATCATCCGGACCCAGGAAGGCGGCCCTGGATACCGTTATCGAAAGATGCACCGGGGTGTATCGCGAGCCATTTCCAAAAGCCGGAAGCATAGCAGGTCTCGGGGGGCTGATCCGCGACGTGGCGCGGTGTTATCATCCGGAGTCTGAACATCCTGAATATGCCGTCCGCTGCGGCAGACTTCTTCGGGCGGCTCGCTGCATGTCGGAACGGATAGAGGAGCTGTTGGGCTCTCCGGGTTTCGGGCGATTGTATGGACTCCGTTTGAGAAATATTAAGTTTTTTTATTCCTGGTATCAAAAACTTCACCATAGTGCCGCGATACGCACCGCAATACGATGGAACAGTGCTTCTACATGGGCCTGGAGGTCCAGGCTCGTTATTTTTCCGGATCCTTTTTCATGGCTTGCTTTTTTATCTCACAGGCTTGTGGTGATGTCGCTGTTGAGGTGTATTCTCACCGACCTTTATCTGGCGGTGGGGATGCTTGCTGTCGAGTGTTATGACGACGAGGAACCGTACGAGGAAGGTGATGATGGCGCTACGGCGGCGGCTTCGGCGTATGGATGGTTTCAACGGCATCACGAAGAATATCCGGACCCGAGGATCCAGGATATCAGGCGAGGCCTGCCGGGTGTGAAGGATTCCTTCGACCTCGGCCGTTGGGGGCTCCGCTGGCGAAGGGCGGTGGAGCGGGCCGCGCTGGTTTTTGCGTCGGACCAGTTTCCAACCGCCCGGAATCCGATCGAGGAGGCATCCTTTGGAGCTTTGGTGGAGCGGTTGAGTACATGGCTGCTGGAGCTTTCAAGACTCGAGCGAAAATCCATGATACGTGCCGTTCTTGGTGTGAGGCTGGAGAAGGTTCTCGGTTTTCGTGAATTGGCCGAAGGAGACGCCGCGGCGCTGCTGGGCAGGACCTTTCGATCGGTCAGAGGTATATACAGCGGACTCCGCGTGCCGGTGAAGGCTGCAAGGTGGCTGTCGAGGGGTTCTGCCGGAAAAGTCGCGTTTGAGACCGGGCGGACCTTCGCCGGGAGGCTGGCTGCTTCTTATTTTTTTCGATACGGGTTCGATCTCGCGTGCCGTGAAATAGACATCCTTTACCGGAAATCACGTTCAGTATAAAGATGAGGTCATGGAGCGTCCAAATTATCAGAGGGAACGCGACTCGATGGTTTCAGAACAGCTCGTTGCCCGGAGTATCAATGTTCCTTCCATTCCCAGTCAAGATGGGAGCATTTCGGTTTGATACGCTCCAGTATTTCGGTGCGTCTATCCGTCGCCCACGCTGGAACTTCCGCTTTCCAGGATTCCGGAGACGGGACATGAACAACTGTAGGTTTCTTCATGCTGGGCTCGACTTCAAATTCCAGGGAATTTTTTCCTTCCATATATTTAATGGAACGGAAAGAGATCAACAGGTCGTAATTTTCTGACTTTTTTGTCCTCTTTCCGGACCCCTCTGCAGCCATGGTTTTTCCGGGCGGTCGGGGCGGACCTTCGTGACTTTCGGGGCCATCCCTATCCGCGCATGTTTCCTGGTCTATCTGCCCGATCCTTCTTAGATGGCGCCCTGCGTCAAATGGGGTGTTAAGCCATGTGTCGACGATTTCCATGGCCTGTTCGATTGAAATCAACCTGGCGCCCAGAGAGAGCATGTTGGCGTCATTGTGGCTCCTTGCAAGACGGGCCGTTTCGATATTCCAGCACAGGGCGCAGCGGATTCCCGGGATCCTGTTGGCGGCTATTGCCTCACCGTTTCCAGAGCCGCCCAGGACAATTCCCCTGTGGTAGGTTCCCCGTGAAAGAGCCTTGGCTACGGGAAGTATGAATAAAGGGTAATCAACCGGCTCCTCGGAATCGGTGCCGAAATCATCAACCGTATGACCTCTTTCGGCAAGGAACCATTTGATTTTTTCTTTGTACTTGAATCCGGCGTGGTCGGAACCTATCGCTATTTTCATATCCAATCCTTTTCGACATTAGAGATCTTCGACAGGCGTTTTCGCCGCCGGTCATTTTTTCGATCGCGACCGAGGACAGGCCGGGTTAAACAATCGATTCGACAATATAGTCTTCGGATTCGTGGCCCGTCAACCCCGGAATTTTTATTTCAGGGACCCCTACGGGGTATTTAACCGGGCAAGAGGATTTCGCGACGGGGACGTCGCTCCTGCAAACGTTTAAGACGGCGGGCGAACAAAGACCTGAAAAACAGCCGATACCGATACCGACGCCGTCAACCTTGATGACCTGTAAAAAGTTATGATACATATGGTTTTGTAAGAGATTTTCATGCAAGACTTGCGAAACCGCCGGGTAAATCCGCCAGGCGCACAGGTATGTGCAAAGCGCAAAAGTCTTAAGGAAAAGAACGAGATATGGAAAGGAGGCATAAAAATGAAAAGAATTGGATTGTCCATTTTAACCCTTATCCTTGGTACGGCAGCCTTTGTTCATGCGGAGGTGGAAGGTGAAATCGCAATAGCCGTGGAGGGAAAGACCCCTGCCGCAGAGGTGAGCCAGGCGGCCGGCCGCAGCCCTTATTTCCTGATATTCGATCGGTCGGGCAGGCTGCTGGAAACCCTTGAAAACCCCCATAGGTCGGACAGGCGAAGATCTGGGCCTTCGGTGGTGGCTTTCCTTGCCCGGAAGGGGGTCACCTTTATCTCCGCGGGAGAGTTCGGGGAAAACATGCTCCAGGCGATGCGGAACGAGGGCATCGGATATCTGGAATTTCACGGCAGAGCAGAAGATGCTCTAAAACAAATTCTGGCAAGTAAGAGGGAGTCTTGAAGCAAACCGGTCTTAAATTCTGTATTGGATCAACCGGGGAGATGGAACCATGCTTGCTGGAGGTGAAGAATATTGAATCAGCTCCAGCTTTGAAGTAACATTCACCGGTAAAGCGAAAAGACGCTGTTGAAACCAGGTTGAGTGGAGAAAATGAAAGTCCCCTGGATGTCCAAGAAAGCCATTGCCAGGAAGGCAGAGGCCCTGGTGGAAGATTTTCAGCGCAGGGCCGGCTATACGATCAGTCCACCGATACCGGTTGAGGAGATAATTGAACGCTCCCTGGGTCTAGAAATCCACTATGTAGAACTTGAGAAAATTCTCGGGATTCGAGACGTTTTGGGTGCAACCTACGCGAAATCAAAACGTGTTCTAATCAACGAAAGACTTTTCGAGCAAGGCTCCGAGGGGCGGCTTGTTTTTACCTGTGCCCATGAGGCCGGCCACTGGGTCCTACACCGGCGCTACGTGGATTCCAGTCGGTATGACGGGCCGGGGAATGATGCGATTGTAAGCAAGGAATTAAATTCCAGAGAGCCTGTCGAATGGCAGGCGGATTATTTCGCTTCCTGCCTTCTGATGCCTGAAAAACACGTGAAAGAGGCGTTTCATCGGATCTGCGGTGCTCCGTTCGTTGTGATAAAACGTGAAAGAGACGCCGTCGAAGATTCCTCTTGTGAAGCCTTTGCCGAACAGTGGCCGTATATCGCCACGGCCATGTGTGAAGCCGGAGGTTTCTCTAACGTATCAAGACAGGCAATGATTATTCGCCTCCAGGACCTGGGGTTGATTGTCAATAGGACAGGTAAAATGCTTGATTGGGATGTGCTTTGTTCCAATCGTTGAAGAAGGGCTTAAATGGGGAGATAAATGACCATGTTTATGGGGGTGTTTGATCTGGATCGACCAGGTGTTGGTTCCAGGCAGATTTCTCATTCCTTCCGGGTATCCCTTTGCTTTCGTTTTCATGGCGGAAAATTTGATCTTGGGCTACAATCAAACGCAGGAACCATAACAAACTTCAAAAGGGGAGGATCTTTATGGACATCATAAGCATGGCGAAGTTGAAGAGTTTTTCAGGCCGGTACCCCGACTGGTGCGTCTCGCTGTTTATGCCGACCCATCGGCGGGGGAGAGAGACTGAGCAAGACCCAATTCGTTTCAGGAATCTGCTTGACCAGGTCGATGTACGCCTGCAGTCCAAGGGCGTACGTTCCTCGGACGGACGCGAGATGCTGAAACCGGCCCGGAGACTGCTGAAGGACCAGGCTTTCTGGCGGCATCAGAGCGATGGTCTGGCGGTATTCGTCAATTCCGAGGAATGCCGCGTTTACCGACTTCCCCTTTCATTTGAAGAGCTCGTTGTGATCTCCGACTGTTTTCATGTAAAGCCGCTGCTTCCGCTTTTTACAAGTGACGGTCATTTCTACATCCTGGCGCTCAGTCAGAACCAGGTCAGGCTGTTGGAAGGCACCAGGCAAACAGTCGACGAAGTGGATTTGGGGGATATGCCCAAGAGCATGGCCGAGGCGTTCCAATATGAAAGTTTCGAAAGACAGCTTCAGTTTCACACCGGCACATCGGGGGGATCCGGGAAGCGTGCGGCGATGTTCCATGGCCATGACGCCAGGGAGGAGGAAAAGGAAAGAATTTTGAAATGGTTCCGTACCATTGACGAAGAATTGGCCGTTCTTTTCGCAGGAGACGAATCCCCCATAGTTCCAGCCGGAGTCGAGTTTCTCTTTCCGATATTTAAAGAGGCAACGTCATACCCGCATCGAGTGGTGGAGGGGATTCGCGGCAATCCAGAGGAGCTGAAGCCGGAAGAACTGCATGCGCTGGCTTGGCCTATTTTGGAACCCATCTTTTCAAAGTCGCGTGAAAAAGCGGTATCAAGATACAGGCAGCTGGCCGGCACCGGGCAGACGACGACAGATGTGAAGGAAGCTGTGCTGGCGGCATATCATGGGCAGGTGGATGTGCTGTTTGTGGCGGTAGGTGTTCAGGTTTGGGGCTATTTTGATCCGGATGCGAATACGGTCTATGTAAACGGGGACCTTAAGCCCGGTGACCAGGATCTACTTGACGCGGCGGCCGTCCAGTCCATTTTGAACGGGGGGACCGTTTATGCCGTCGAACCGGAACATGTGCCTGATCGTGCGCCCATTGCCGCTGTTTTAAGGTATTGATCAAGATTACAAAGATCCCATAGAAGGTGCCTGTGTCGGTGAAATAAGCCGATTTTTCAGGTAGGTGTATCTTTTTTCAGTTCTGTTGTTTTTGACGGCGATTCCAAGAGCCTTTTTGGATCCGACTATGATGACGAGCTTCCTTCCCCTGGTCACTGCGGTGTATAAAAGGTTTCTTTGAAGAAGGACATAGTGCTGGGGCAGAAGCGGTATAATGACGGCGGGGTACTCCGACCCCTGGGATTTGTGCACGGATACGGCATAGGCCAGGATGAGTTCATCAAGGTCCATGTATTCGTAGGAAACCTCCCGCCCTTCAAAGGAAATGAGTACTTCCTGGGTTTCCGGATCGATTCTGGTGATCCTGCCGATATCCCCGTTAAACACTTCCTTGTCGTAATTGTTTCGTACCTGCATCACCTTGTCCATCACGCGGAAAGCCCTGCCGCCCCTGGTAAGCTCACACCCTGATGGGTTGAGCTCTTTCTGGAGTTCGTTGTTTAATCTCATTGCCCCGACCGTCCCCTTGTGCATCGGGCTCAGGACTTGAATATCTTCAATGGGGTCGAAATCAAACCTGCTTGGAATCCTCCGTCTCACGAGATCCAAAATGGTTTTGAGAACTTCCTCCGGGTCTTCCTGCTCGATGAAATAGAAATCCTCCAGTTTTTCCCTGGATGACTTGAGCGGCGGGACAATGCCGTTGTTTATTCTATGGGCATTGACAATGATGAGGCTCTCCTTCGCCTGGCGGAAAATTTCTTTCAGTTCTACTACGGGAACGGCACCTGATCCAATGATGTCTTTAAGCACGTTCCCGGCACCGACAGAGGGGAGCTGGTTCACGTCGCCGACCAGGATAACGGTTGCATGCAGCGGGACGGCTTTCAGGAGATGGTGCATAAGAATAATGTCGATCATCGAGGTTTCATCCAGTATCAGAAGGTCGCAATCAAGAGGATGCTCTTCGTTTTTCTGAAAGCCGCCTTTTTGAATTGAGTATTCAAGAAGCCTGTGGATGGTTTTTGCCATGTAGCCGGTGGCTTCGGTCATTTTCTTCGCGGCCCTTCCGGTAGGGGCTGCAAGGAGCACCCGGATCTTCAGCACCGAGAAAATTTTTAAAATTGCGTTTATGATGGTGGTTTTACCGGTCCCGGGCCCGCCGGTTATCACCATGAATTTGTTCTCTATAGCTTTTTTTACAGCCTCTACCTGTTTTTCCGCAAGGTTGATTGAAAGCCGACCCTGGACCCATTGAACGGCCTTTTCCGAGTTGACCGACCTGATGGATTTAAGACCTTCTGAAAGGGTTTTGATCCTCGCGGCGGCACTGGTTTCGGAGACATGATATTTTGCCGGATAGACGGCCTTTCCGCCGGCCTCTTGATTGATATCCTCGATCACGACCTTTTTTTGTGCTGAAATGGAGCGAAGGGCCGTTTTTACTATTTCTTTTTCGATATCAAGGACTTCCGCGCACTTATCGATAAGTGGGTCGTGGGGGTAATAGACGTGGCCTTCCTCGGAGAACTGGTTCAGGACGTAAAGAATTCCCGCTTCTGCCCGGAGCTCTGAATCTCTCGGAAAGCCCAGTTTTTCGGCAATGCGGTCGGCGGTTACGAACCCGATTCCGAAGATGTCCATCGCTAGCCTGTAGGGATTTTCCTTCACCACTTCAATCGAGCAGTCGCCGTACTGCTTGAATATCTTTGTCGCATACCCAGAGCTGACTCCGTGGCTTTGAAGAAATACCATGACCTCGCGGATCTCTTTTTGTTCGTCCCAGGCTTTTTTTATCATCCCAATCCGCTTTTTCCCGATTCCGTGGACGTCAGAAAGCTTCTCGATTTCATTTTCTATGATTTCAAAGGTGTCTTTTCCGAACACCTTGACAATCCGCTTGGCCATCACGGGTCCGATGCCCTTGATCAAGCCCGAGCCGAGATATTTTTCGATGCCGTATACCGAGGCGGGAACCATTGATTTATACCTGACGATCTTGAACTGTTCCCCATATCTTGGATGATTGGTCCACTCGCCTCGCATGCGGATAATCTCTCCAGGGGTGGGTGACATCAGGTTCCCAACGATTGTGACCAGGTCCCTTCGGCCATAGATCCTCACTTTGGCGATCGTGTAACCGTTTTCGTCGTTCGTGTACGTGACCCGTTCGATCTGGCCCTGAAGGTCGACCAGCATCTTTGTCTCCTTTTTTTATTTACCGATTCTGCAGCTTCCCGCCCTGGATGCAGGGGTGAACCTTTCAGGTCCGACCACAATGGGGCGGGCGAGCGACCGGGCAATGCCGTTGAGCATACCCCTGAAGATCAAGTTATGAAAAGGATAGAGGGTATACCAGTAGATGATGCCTGCCAGGCCCTTAGGGCGGAATTGCGAGAATTGCTCAAGAAGACTACGGTCTTCTCCGAGGGCTTCCAGCCGGAATTCCAGCATCGCCTCTCCCGGAAGTTTCATCTCCGCAAGCAAACGCAGCCGTTTTTCAGGCGAAACCTCCATGACCCGCCAGAAATCGAGCGAGTCGCCATAGCGGATCTCCAGCGGACTGCGGCGGCCCCTCCTGAGCCCTACGCCTCCTATGGCTCGGTCTATGGCGCCTCGAAGCGCCCAGAGCCGGTCGGCGAAGTACCACCCCCTGGCACCTCCGATAGAAGACACCTGCTTCCAGATATCAGAGGCCGGAGCCTGGATCACCACCCTGTAGCCGCACTCAAAAAGCGTTCCTCCTGCAAAAGACGCATCATTGCAATCCAGCCATTCCGGCACCTCCACAGGCCCTGCATCGCTCCAGCAGGTTTCGACACCCCCGCTGCGTGTGCTTTCGATGGCGTAACGGATCGCATCCCGACAGAAGATCAAATGCTGGGGAATGATGCTTCGGATGCTGTCTTCTTTGCAGACGACCGGAACGCTTAGACCTTCGATCAGAGGCCCTGCCAGCGAAAAGGGGACGGGTGTTACAAGATTGACCCAGTAGGAGCTCAGGCGCGGTGTCAACACCGGCACCGGGATGACAACACGGCGGGAAAGCCCTGCCTCTTCAGCATAAATTTCCATCAAACGGCGGTAGCTCAATACATCCGGGCCGCCGATATCGAACGTGCGCCCGCGGGTGAGATCCGGATTTTCCAGGCACCCCTTCAAATACGCAAGGACGTTCCGGACGGCGATGGGCTGAACGGGGTTCGTAACCCAGCGCGGTGTTATCATCACCGGCAGCCGCTCAACGAGATACCTGATCAACTCAAAGGATGCGCTGCCGGCGCCCAGGATGACCGCGGCCCGTAAAAAGGTCACCGGCACCGGGCCGGCTCCCAAAATTTCCGCCACCTCGGTTCGAGAGCGCAGGTGCTTGCTTGCCGCGGGATTGTCACCGCCAAGTCCTCCTAGATAAATGATTTGATCGAGACCTCCGAGCGCGGCCGCTTTTGCCATGTTTGCGGCAGCCCGGCGGTCGACTTTTTCGAAGTTCCTGTGGCGCGGATTCATGGAATGCACCAGGTAAAATGCCGTACGGCAGCCCCGGCAGGCTTCGGCGAGCGCCGCCTCGTCAAGCATATCCGCTTGAGCCGTTTCGATCAGGGGGTGGTTGCTCCACGGGCGGCACTTCAATTTTGCAACCGATCGGCCCACCACCCTGATATGATGCCCGTTTGAAAGCAGCAACGGCACCAGGCGCCCGCCCACGTAGCCTGTGGCCCCTGTGACCAAAACCGGTCTTTTATCCATCATAAAATCCTGCCTCCTGTGGGTGTTGAATTATGATCGGTTGAAAATTTTGTTTGCAGACATCATGTGTCTATTGACATGCGGATGATTTTCTTCAAATTATAGAGCAAAGACATGATAAAAGGAAACACTAACCCACCCCTGAATCCACCGTTTGATTTTCCCATGAGGAATATCGAAGGTGAGTTTGGGACCAGATCCGGTCACCGGAAGGATGTCAGAGGTCTTCAATATGAGATTGATTTTCCTCTCGGTGGAGGCCTGGGAATAGAAAGGAATTATTCATGCTGGAGACCATCCGGGAATTGCTGCGCACACACGACATGTGCGTGCTTGCGACGACCGCCGGCGATCAGCCCCACTGCTCGCTGATGGCTTATGTCTGCGACCATGCCGCCCGCCATGTATACATGGTCACCTTCAGGGATTCGGTAAAGTTCCGCAATTTATCTCAGAATCCCGCGGTCAGCCTGCTGGTGGACACACGGGAAACCCATGGGAAAACGAGGAGAGGCGAGACCAGGGCGTTGACGGCATCCGGGGTTTATGAACCCCTTTCGAAACCGGTCGAAAGGGCTGAAGTCACATCGCGCCTGCTTGCGGCGCATCCGCATCTCGAGGTTTTCCTTCAAAGTGACGCTGCTGAAATTATAGCTGTCAGGCTGACTTCTTTTCTGTTAATGGACGGGTTGACCGATGCAACTTTCCATGAACTCCCGTAATTTAGGAAGCGTGATGAAATATTTGACATTGTATCGACTCTTTCAAATGGTTTCTTAGCTTCCATCCGTAAATGGTGCCTTTGCCTAATTTTTTCAGATAATGCTTATGTTTCTCCTATGAATGATGCAAAAATTCCTTTACAATTATGACCTTTATGTTAGCATACCTCTAACCAAGAATATAGACTCGTTACCATGACTGCTTTGTCAAAAAATCCAAGGTTTTCCAAAATAGATAAAGCCTGTATGCTCTAATTACAAGGGGGGATACCATGGCAACAATGGCGCATGTGCAAAAGAGGTTGTTAACGGTAACCGTAGCCTCCATCTTCTTGTTGCTCTGTTTTGGGGCTCCGGTGCAGGCTCGAAACGCTTTCGACATCGTCTCGATCGATCTCACGGTTTCTCCCAACCCCATCCCCTGTGGCGGTACCGCTACTGCAACCGCCACCATTCAGCTGCCCGTCGATAAAGACAACTCCGACGCAATCGATACCACAATCGATTTGTGGGACTATGACACCCTTTTCAGGGACGGCGACGACCTGCTGGATCGAAAGTCAGGCCTCTTCTGGATAAAGGATGACAAGATTGTCGTGGAGTATACCCTGCATTGCCAGATCAAGGATGCCGGATGCGAGCTCTACGGTCCTGCCGGTGAAAGCGGAGAAAGCGGCACCTATGTTTTTGTACGTGTTGAAGACACCGATACCAAAAGCCCAAGGGTGTATGTAAAGTGCAAGCAAACCGAGATGGACGCCATCGTTCGGCTGGATGGACCGGATGGACCGGGGAGTCCGGATGAACCGACAAGTATTTATGACGACAATACGATTTTACCTGGCGGCGGCAAGATCGTCACTATGAGTGCCGAGGAGCCAATTGTTGACGTTATGTCCGGCTCGTGGAAAATTGAATACGACCCTGCCAACCTGGTGCCGGTCCAGGTTGACTATATCCACCCTGAGTTTTCAGAGGCACTCCAACATGAAATTTTTTCGGATCATATTGCCTTCGAGTTTAATGCTCCTCCGCCGGGACGTTTTCTGGACGGTGAGTTGTTGAGGATCCACTTCGAGGCGGTTGAGGTCCCCGCGGCGGAATGGGAGCCTACCTATGTCCAATGCGGGGATGATCGGTCCTTTACAAACTCCATGGGTGAGCCGATCCAGGTCTGCATGGGCGGGCCTCTTTCGCTGTTTGTTCCCCCTGTGGATGAGGAAGCCCCCATGCTGCACCCGGAGCATATTCATTTCGGCCTCCGGGGGATCACCGGTGGGCCGGGTGCTGTTACTGACAATCGATCCGACCTGGAAAACTACCTGACAGTAGCCCTTTATGACGAAAATCATGAACGGGTTGCCGCTGGTTTTGCAGCGGCGGACGGCAGTTTTCATCTGGGCACTTTCTTCGTGCTCAACCCTTTAAAAACGTCCACCCTGGTGGTTTATGACGGCGTGGAGAATCGGTATGCCTATTCGTTTATCCCGGTCCCCGACCTGGAGGACGCTGTTTCATTATTAAAGATGCTGAGCGGGCTGCCTCCGGAAATCCCTCTGCTGAAAGACATCAGCGGAGACGGCAAAACAGGGTTGGAGGAAGTGGTGTATGTGCTTCAGCGGGTTTCCGGACAACGGATTGCTCCCCCGGTGAGCCTGTCAATCAGTGGGACCGTTCCGGCGGGCATCGGCGGTGGGGTGGATCCTGCAATGCAGATTGTCGAACCCGGTTCCGAGGCGAGTTTCACCGTGACACCTGATACAGGCTACGAAACCAGTCCCCTGGTCGGCGGCACCTGTCCGGTTGGTACATGGGATGGCGATACCTACTCAACGGGTTCTTTAACTGCAAACTGCTCGGTGGAGTTCAGCTTTATCCCCTTGTCTTACCCGGTGACGGCTGAAGCAGGCATGGGGGGTGTCATCTATCCTGAGACCTTGACGGTCGACCATGGTGAAACAGCCTCCTTCACCATCACTCCTGATGCAGGTTACAGCATCGCGGAAGTGAGCGGTTGCGGCGGGAGCCTTGACGGCGAAACGTACACCACCGGTGCGATTACCGAAGCCTGCACGGTGACAGCGAACTTCAGCTTGAACGCGTACACCATCAGCTTTGACAGTGCCGGCGGTTCCCAGGTTGACGCGATCACCGGGGACTATGGGACGGCGGTGACGGCGCCTTCGGATCCGACGCGCGAGGGCTACACCTTTATCGGTTGGGAACCTGAAGTGCCTGCGACGATGCCTGCCGGGGACTTGACACTGACGGGGCAGTGGACGATCAACCAGTACACCCTGACCTTCGACAGTGCCGGCGGTTCCCAGGTTGACGCGATCACCGGGGACTATGGCACGGAGGTTGTGGTGCCTGCGGATCCGACGCGCGAGGGTTACACGTTTACCGGTTGGGAACCCGGAGTGCCGGCGACGATGCCTGCGGAGGACCTGACGGTGACGGCGCAGTGGACGATCAACCAGTACACCCTGACCTTCGACAGTGCCGGCGGTTCCCAGGTTGACGCGATCACCGGGGACTATGGCACGG
>Ga0129302_1001770_pt1 | contig 15901 bp, 7 predicted proteins | sample BlaSprsedimmetaG_FD_94476 | JGI IMG/M metagenome (GOLD analysis project Ga0129302, IMG submission 94476) | Hot spring sediment bacterial and archeal communities from California, USA to study Microbial Dark Matter (Phase II) - Blank Spring... | ecosystem: Environmental > Aquatic > Thermal springs... | reverse complement strand
CTTCCTGAGTTTCACTTCCTACAAATGCAACATCTCTATTACCGCCGCCCTTGCTTAAAGGTCTTTCCCAACCATCAATCCAAAGGTCGTCTTCATCAGCTTTGTTAACAAAGAATTTGTAGAATTGTTTCGATCCAATTTCTGCATTTACAAACGGAATATTTAACTGCCATAGATTAGGATCCAAGAAATCTTGGTTCATTCTTGAGATATCCGGATTATTATTACTCCACCCGTTAAAGCTTCCGCGAACTTCGAGTGAATCTACAACCGGGTCATAAATACCAACTTCTTCCATAACAGTAAGATCAACAGAGAAGAAAATATTTCCGTCACCAAGTTCAACGTTGGGATCAGTATTTTCCCAGAATCTTCTTACTTCAGTATCAGAATCAACAACACCGAATATTCTATTGCCGTTGTTTGCTACATCATCCCCTTCGAGACCTTCTTCCCAAGAACCGGAGCCAACATCGCTTGCACTGTGGATAAATTTGTAGTAGAGAACTTCACCAGAGGTAATGGTTTCAACTGTGGCTGTATAAACCGAGTCTCCATTATCATCAGTCATAGCTACTGCATTATCACCCCAGTCGGTAAAGTTACCGGCAACGTAAACATTGGTAACACCAGGGGTTACTAAACCTTGTCTAATTGGAAGTTGCATATCAACTTGGAACTCGATAGTAGTTGCAACACCGGTATATTCACCTAATTTGTTGAAGAAAAATGGTCCCTCAGTTCCTTCTTCTGCAACAACAACATTTCTGTTGCCGTCAAAGTAACCTTCTTCCCAAGTACCTCCTCCTCCGCTATGATAAAATTTATAATCATAGCTGCCGGGTGCTAAGGAAAGAGTAACTTCATAAACTCCGTCGCCGTCACTGTCTTCCATTGCAGTTTCTCCCCAATCGTTCATTGCTCCTCTAAGGGCAACTGCATCGGTTGTGGCATCAAAATTTCCTTTACCCATTTCTACATTCATATCAACTTTGAATGTAACGTCTACTTGGGCAAAAGTTGAAGTGCCGATCAATAACAGTAAGACACTTCCAATTGTTAACAGTTTTTTCATTATAATACCTCCCATTTGTTGGTGAAATTTATTTTTGTTATAGAAAAAGAATTATACAACATATTTTTAGAATCCTAATGTTATTCCGAATGAGTGAACATTCTCTAAGTATTCAAATTGTTGATAAGCATAATCAACAGAAAATCTGAAAAATTCTAAACCGGAATATTTAAGACCGAATCCGAGTGTAAGTCCTTCACGATTTTCATCTAAGAACAAAGCTTTATAACCTCCTCTCAGAAATACCATCTCGTCAAACAGGGCAATTTCTCCCCCGACATTAACCCACTGATTATTGTCGTTAGGATGAGTAGCATCAATTGCAAGTGTAAATCTATAATCCTCGGATAAATAAAAATCTTTCGATATTCCTATTTGCAGCCTTAATGGTAAATCGAATGATTCTGTGCCCAAGTAGGCATCAACTGTTTCGTTATTGCCGGTACTTTGCGGATCCGAATCATACCTTACAAGTAAGTCATCGCCTTCCATCTGCATCTTTGTGCCGTAATTTGAGATACTGCTCGCAAGAACGACACCAAAAAACGGAGTCTTGAATTTAGTCCCTATGTCGAAAGCAAAACCTGAAGCACTTGAGTTAAATATATCTTCACGGATATACTTAACGGTAGCGCCAATTGAAAAATCGTCTGTAATGTTTCGAGCATAAGACAAACCGAAAGCATAACTACCGGCACTAAAAATTTCACCCGTACCGTCAGGAGCAAACTCGGTAGTTACTTCCATCTCGCCGTAATCTAACGCTGTAATACTTACACCTATTGAACCAGCTTCTCCAAGAGGGACTACCAAACCAAAGAAGTTGAGATTTATATCTGCAAATAATTTGGTATAAGTAAATGATGCTTGATATTCATTTACACTTGCAATACCCGAGGGATTCCAATATAAAGAAGTAGCATCATTAGCAACAGCACTGTATGCCCCTCCCATAGCGTTAGCCCGAGGACCTATCCCGATACTTAGAAACTTAGCAGCGGTTGTTCCTGTTTTTGCAACACCCTGAGCTAAATTTATCGAGCTTATTAGGGATAAGCCTATAATCAAAATTAATTTTATTTTCTTTCTAAACACTGTTAACTCCTAAAAAGTTTTTTAGAGTTTTCAATTATTTAATGATCGCAAACTTCCCTATTTTTTCACCAATTCCAGGTGCATCTACATGAAAGACATATACACCGTAAGAAATGGTCAAATTATCCCTGGAGAGCATATCCCATTCGGCTGTTCCGTTATTTAGGGGTTCGTCATGTTCAATTGTCTTTACAAGTTCACCGCTGACAGTAAATATTCTAATAGTACATTGTGCCGGAAGATGTATAAAATGAATTGAACGAGGACCTCTTCCTGAAGTAAAAGGATTCTTCGGTTCCCATCTTGCAGAAGCAACATATGGATTCGGGACAACTTTAATTTTATCGAGGTCTTTTTTCGCTTGGTCTTTATCTACAGTGGCTGATTTAGCAACAAATTCAAACCGGTCACTTTCCAAGAAAGGTTTTCTTAATACAATTGTTGCTGTGTCTCCTCCCGCAGGTATTCTATATCCTTCAAAGTTTTCTGCACCGCTTGGGAAATAGAACCACCATGTAAAAATATCATTATCCGAAATATCTTTTTCGACAAAGACAATTCGATCTCTGTTTGCACCTCTTACCGACAATTTGCCTTCTCCGTCGGTTAAATCAACTTCTATAAAACCAAAATTAATATATTTCTTTTCGCTTATGTTGAAGACTTTGAAGTTAACATCTTTGGCTGGAAATGTATTATCGCCAAGTCTAATTTCAGAAGAACGTCCAAACCCGACATTGTCATCAAACTCAATTCTGTAATCATTCGGTTTCTCTGTTCCGCGTATTTGTCCGGCTGTTAATTTTTCAAATACGAAATCCGGGAGTGTCTCATCGCTCCATCCGGAGAGTTCGTTATTTTTTGCTATTCTAACCTCGTTAAACAAAGAAATACGAAAACCCTCTGTAATTGGTTGTTCATAAGCTGATGAAAGATTTGTACTCTTATCAATTAGTACCGTACCTTCAGTAACATTTGTTAATGTAAAGTTCTTAGTAGTTAAGGTATCGGATGCAGTAGGAGTTTTTGCTTGTTTAACGGTATCTTCAAATGTAACCGAGTATTTATGTCCCTCTTTAATAAGAAACATATCAATAATTTCAAAACCGATTTTACCGGTAGTAGTGCCTTCAACAAGTTCAACTTCGCTTATACTCGCCGGCACAAATCCGGCAACCGGGGCTTCGGGCTTAACAACCGCAACATTTGAACTACTTTGAACTGTACCGTCAGCTCTAACAGTGATGCTAAAAGGAGATTCAGCCGGAATAATATCACCTTCTGGGAATCCTCTGTCAAATGAGACTACCGCATAATAGTAAGTAAATCCATTGACCACAGTTGTATCAACAAATGAATGTCTTAAACCGCTATCGTCGCCTATGTAGTAGTGTACACCGTCAATACCGACAGGATCAAAACCATTAATTCCATTATCAAGATCAAAAATCACTAACGGTGTTTTGAATTGCGGAGTACCGAAACCGCTGGTAATGTTTTCAATATCCTGGAAAGCAGGGTCTGTAGATCTATAAATTCTGTAACCTTCAAAATCGTTTCCATCGCCACCGATTCCGTCTATATAACTATCAAAAGAAGATTCGGCAACATCATCCCAGTATAAAGTTACTCTATTATCACCGGCAATGGCAGTAACGGTAGGAGTAAGCGGAGCCTGCGCAAATTGATAATCATTATTATAGGTTTCCTGAGCTCTTACACGTTTCCTGAGAATTTCTTGTTTTCTCAAATCTCCGTTTGGATCCGGGAGAGGAGCATTGCCAAGTAAAATAGCAATTGCAAATGGTTCTCTTTCACCGGCTCTAAGCGGGAAAAAGCTTGAGGAAACAAATAAATCATAATCTCCAACAACAACAGGGAAAGGTTCAAAAAACTTACCGGGTATCATAAAGTCAAACCACATTGTTGCATCGCTGTTGATGTTAAGAGCACCGGCAGCAATTTTTTGAGCATTTGTAATACCTATCTGGTCGGTTTCCGAAACATCTGTAACATCTACGTTAGGTTCTCCGGGTAATCCAAAACGTGCACCTGAAGTTGGCTTTCCATCACCTTCACCATAATCGCCTGTATTAGGAATACCATCTACACCAACGTCATCCGTTAATATATTCCAATCATAATCATTATCAAGTCCGTCATCTCTATCTTCATCAATCATAACATCAATACCTTCATCAATACCTTCATCGATAACACCATCTCCGTTATTATCAATCCCGTCGGCATACTTCATTCCCAAAGTCGATTGAACGACATTATACAAAATTATTTTGTCGTTAACACGATATCTGTAGTACGGAGCATCTTGGGCTGCCTGGTCAATCATTGCCTGGGTAATTGTAGGACTACCTTCCTCACCATCACCATTATTATCGATATTATCTTTGAATGGAAGTCCGATATCATCCTCTTCAACCATAATAAGATGAACTATACCGTTCTGGAAATCATCCGGAGGAGGCCATAATTTCCATTTATTTCCTGCGGCAATTTGGACCATCTCGGCAGTAACAACAGGGCTATTTGGTTCAACTTGAAAAGGACGAGCACGTGTAGCAATCCATTGCGGATCAACAGGTTGTGCAATTCCATCTGCATAAGTTACTCCCACTTGAACTCCAAAAGGAATGTGAGTCTGGTTCTCATCAATCAAACCATTTCCATTATCATCAATACCGTTATCAGGAATTTCACCTTCAAGCATTTCAGCCGTTATTATCGGTCCTCTTTCAGGACTGTCTCCATCATTATCAATTCTGTCTATAGAGTTACCCGGTGTTTCAAGTAAAGAGACGGCAACAATACCCACCGGGTCATTACCAAAGAGAGGTGCTCTATGATCCTGATCTCTTGCCCATAAAATATCTTCTAATAAATCAAATTCGGAAATATCATCTTGAGAGTCGCCGTCACCGCCGACAAAATCAGCAAACCAAATAGTTACGCCCACTTTGTTGATGTCTTCCGTTCCGTCATTAATAATCGTGTGAATATGAAACATTGCGTCCTGAACAAGAACTTGTGTCCATGTTAATATTCTTACATCGAGTAATATTCCCAATCCCTTTCTTGTTCTATCGGTTGAATCAGGATAATAATTTGCATACCTGGAGTATCTATCATCCGAGGCACGATAAAACATTTCCATATCAGCTTGAAATTTATCTTTACCGAAATAACCGTTCCATTTACCTACCCAGCCGGGATCGGTTTCATCTCTCATTCTGTCAGGCCAAGTCATAGGCCAAGTTTCAGGTTTCTCACTATTTGCAATTTCCTGAACTGTTGACCCGTAGAAACCCGGGACCGGTTCAAAGTTCCAGCTTTGACCTTGAGGTGATTGACGGTAGTTCATCACATTAATAATTCTTTGAGTTTGACCGGCTTCGTCAACCACTTCACCACCAACAAATATTCCGGTTAAAGCGAGATATACTTTCCCCGTATTTTTAGGCCACTCGTAAGGTGTTTGTTCACTTATCGGAAATTCTCCGCCATACCTGCCGCTCTGTCCGTGGTTGAATATGCTGGCTCGAATACGGTTACCTTCCATCTGACCTTTCGCTCTAAACCTGGGGTCACCTCTATGTTTGGTTGGCACATGCTGCGCAATACTAAAAGTAGCCAAAAGCATTGCAATAAGAATTGCTAAAATAATTTTTGATCTGGTAAACATTTAATTGTACCTCCCGATTTCAAAATTTTTCTTTCTAAAACTGAAACTCAAAACCAAACTGAACCAACCTTGGCGGACCATAATGCCACGGATAATTTAAGTATTCGTCAACCGTGTTTGGTCTAGCGGGGTCTTCGCCAATATTCTGTCCTTCAGTTGTAAAATCAGCTTTGCCTGTATCACCGAATACATTTACAACAATCTTGTTATCCAATAGATTAAATACATTGACAAATGCAGTGAGACTATACCCGAACAAATCGAATACTTTATGAGCCCTAAAATCGATATTAAACTGAAGCGGTCGTCTTCTACTGTTGGTTTGTAAACCTGATGAGATTCCACGATCAGATGTATATTGTGTAATCGCCGGTGTATAAGGAAGACCTGTTCCGTACCTGGCGAGAGCACTAATACCCCAATCGGCTTCGCCAACATAAATATTCAAATTAGCCAAATGTCTTTGATCCCAATCTAAGGGAATAAGATATAATCTTGGTTCTTGATTGTTAATCAAAGTGTTAAAAAGATCATCGGGTCGCGAGTTTGTTCCTTCTGCAACTTGATATGTATAATTCAAATCAATAGCATAATTATTGGCGAATTGTTTTTTAAGATTAAGAGTAACGCCTCGAACATTTGAGTAATCTTTGTTCGTATAAATAGAATATGTTACATTATTTCGCGTAGTTTGGAGGGGTCCTGCTGTAATCCAATTTCTTATATCTCTATAAAAAGCTGTAACATCAAGATAGAAGTTTTCCATAAACTCTTGTTTAAATCCTAACTCATACATAATTGTTTTTTGAGCTTCCAAATCGGGGTTACCGTAAGGACCATAAGCCGAACCTGTTTCAGGAACAAGAAACTGACCGTTTTGAAATAAAAATTGAAAAGTAGGAATCTGCAAAAAATGCCCGTATGAAAATCTTAACACGCCTGTAGGACTAATAGGATAAGCAATACCGAAACGGGGACTCAACTGCCATTTAGGTTCTGCATCTTTGTAATAAAAAGGAAGTCTTTCTTCAAAAGATAAATCTTGCATATCTTGTCTCAACGGGACATTAGGATTCGGGTCAGTTGGGTCTACTAAAACTTGCCCTTTGGAATCAAAATAATCGAACCTTAGTCCTAAATTTATTATTACATCGTCGTATTCAATTTTATCCTGAATAAAAGCCGCAAACTCGAAAGGCTCGGCACTATATTTTGTGCGATTTGGAGTGTTTAAATCAGGGATTGCCGGTTCAAAGGGTTCAACAGGAATGCCATTTACGCGTTTTGGTTCTAAATAAAAGTCATCAAATTTAAGATCATGAATACGCGTTTCTGCACCAAACTTAACCAAATGCCTGTCTGTTAACTGTGTAGTAAAATCAAATTTTGCGAGATAAGTATTTGTTTCTCTAAAGAATCTATGCAGATTGGTACCTTTAGTTCGGAAAGAATAACCGATTGTATTTAGTGAATCAGGATGCAAATACCTTGGGTCAAAAGGATCGTCATATAAATATTCTTCAAAATCCTTGAAGAAATATGAAAGACGTAAATTATAAAATGCTGTTGAAGACAGAGTATGTGTAAATGAAAAAGTAGTATTGTAAGCTTCAGCAAACTTGTTAACATTCCCATCAGGAGCCCACTTAAAAGAATGGTCGTAATCCTGGAATTTTTCTTTAGAGTAAAGGACTTCAAAATTAAACTTAAGTGCGGTGGAAGCGAACCAGCTTAAGTTAGCTTGACCAATCCATCTTTTACTCCAATTCATAGGAACTACTTCATTATTACCGGGGGATCCGTCTGTATTAAATTTTCTTTCTCCGTAAAGATAACCGTCATCATAAACATATCTGCCATTAATAAAAAATCTAAGAGAATTTCCGATAATTGGAACCGGACCGCTTAAACTTCCTTGAATATTATAATTTGCAAAAGGATCAACATTATCAATATGTGAAAAATGACTTGTAAAATTACTTATGTAATCGCTTGAATAAATTTTAATATTACCTTGATATTTTTGTTCGCCTTCTTTAGTAACAGTATTTACAATTCCCGAAAGGGCTTGTCCATATTCTGCGTTGAAAGTACCGGTAATAACTTGAAGTTCTTGAATACTGCTGTTGTCAATTTCAATGCCTCTGCTATTATCAAAAGCATCAGTTATTGAGACACCGTTTACCCAATAAGCAATTTCGGTAGTACGACCGCCGCGAATATGAAAGCTTCCATCGGCACCGGTTGTTACTCCGGCTTGAAGCTGCAAAATATCATTCATCTCAGCAACTGGTAGATTTCTAATATCGGCGGCAGAAACCAAAGCCTGAGTTGCAGTAATATCTTTTTGCAGAGATTCTTTTCCCTGGACAACAATTTCTCCAAGTTCAATAGAAGATTCTAAAAGTTCAACATCCTGGCGAGTAGTAAGATCGATAGAGATTTGCACTCCTTCGACAATTACCGTCTGAAAACCAATATATTGAAACTTTACTGAATAGACTCCCGGGGGGATATTTAGTATAGTGTAATTACCGTTGATATCTGTTGCGGCACCGATATTGGTCCCTTCAAGGGTAATATTTACAAATGGGAGCGGGTCACCTGTTGTTGCATCGGTAACTATACCAGTTAGTTTACCGGTTGTACTTGCCTGAATATTAATAAGGGCAAAAGCAAAAACAGCCAAGAAAATAAGGTAAATATTTTTTTTCATAAGTTGCTCCTAACTAACATTTAAACCTCAGTTTGGCTTATAATAAAATTAAATCGAATTAAGCAATTCTATATTTAAGAGTCTAACAGCTTCAGTATCAATCAATACTTCAACTTGTTTATGTAATTTCTCAATATGCTGGAAAAGAAGTTCGGATTGATTATTTTCTCTATAAAAGTGAGAGACTTCATCTTTTATTGAACCAAAATCGAAAAGTTCTCTTTCTCTTTTACCGAGAATTTTGAATATGCCGTAATAATCGTCAAACTTATGGGGTCCGATTATTGCGCCAACTTGTGCATCCCAAAAAGTTGATTGAAATATACCAAATTTATGAAAAGGTGCAAATCCTATTTCACCGTTATTGGCTGCCGTCCAGGTTCTAATTGAATATTGCTGTGCAAGTTTTCCGAAATCCTCACCGGTTTTTATTCTTTGAACAAGCTGTTCTGCAAAAGACTTATCTTTTACAATAATTTCCTGAACATTTATTTGATTATCAGTATAAAAGAAATCAATATTTTCATTGTAGAATTTTTTCAATGCAGAATCACTGACAACTGCTTTTTGAGCTATATCATTTTTTTTGTATTTCAAATAAAGGTTGTTAATCATCTGAGTGTATTTGTCTTTAAACTCGTACTCTTTTTCATATTTATTATTCTCAGCGATTTCCATCATAATGTCCTGAACAATAAATCCTTCTGCAGCAATTCTTAGACTATTTAGATCAGCTATTTTTTCTTTATGATAATTTGGAGTGTTGTTTATCTTTGTTAAAAGATCGGATACAAACATTTTGCGATTCCGGTATTGTGCACAGAGCTTATTATCATATTTTAAGTCGGCTTCCGACTTCAAATTACTTTGATACAAAAAATCAAGAGCTTCTTTTAGTCCGTCGTCATAAATTGAAAATTCATCTTTGTTATAAATATTTTCAAGAAATTTTCTTTCAGCAGGTTTTTTCTCTCTCAGTTTGAGCATTCTTTCTATATGAGATTTCTTATTGAGGTAATCATATTCGGTAAGAATTGGGTTGTATTCTTTGTCTTCAACTTTAATAATACTATAACCTTGCGAAGTATTAACAGGTTTTGAAATGCCTCCGACAGGAAGAGCAAACGCGGTATCTTCAAAAACAGGGTCCATATCACCCCAAGAAAAATAACCAAGATAACCACCGTTATATTTAAGCGTGGAATCGGTAAAAACTTGTCTTGCTAAAAGATTAAAATCCGCACCGGCTTGCAGAAGAGAATAAAGCTCATCGGCTTCTTCTTTGGTTTTGGCATAAAGGTGTCTTGCTTCAATTCTTTGATTGGCTTTAACAAAAGCTTTCCTTAAATCTGCTTCCGTAACTTTTATACCTGCATAAGCTTCTTTATCCTTAAGGTATGCTAATAAAGCTTGTTTTCTAGTCCACTCTTTTTCTACTTTGTATTCTTCATTGTTATAGACCGAACTGTTATCATCATATTCTTTTAATAATATTTCGCTAACCATATTATTAAGAATTGCTATCCTAGCTCTAAGATTATCATTGATTCCGCTAACTACTATATAATCTGTATATCGTTTAATAAATTCATCGGATGTTATTTTGTGATTGCCGACTTTAGCAAGAACTTCATCGCTTTGAGTGGAACAATTATTGAAAATTACTATAAACATCATTAGTAGAGATATCAAAACTAATCTTTTAGATAAAACTTTATTTCTTTTTGCAACAGAAAACATAGTATGTAATTTTATTAGTGAATCGTTTATTTATCATTCTACTTAAGTAACACAACAAACAAAAAGCCAAATTAGATATGGGAGTATAATTCAACTAAAATTAGAATTTTTAAAATATTTTTCCTACTACCCAAATTGAGTAATTGGACACAATTTTTGCGGTTTTGCATTATAAACCCCCTCATTTGAGGTGGATAAAATAAATCCGCTTATCCAATATTCTTTCCTCTTATGAATTCATCTTCGACTTGTTGTTAAATACACCTGCAATAAAAGAAAGCATTTGAGCCGGGGAAGTTTTAACTACCTGAATTAAGATGCCAACTAAGAGGTAAACATAGACTAATTATGAGGATTTTAAACTAAACCTTCTTTTATAGCTTTAACAACAGCTTCGGATTGGGAGTGAACATGCAGTTTTTTATAAATATTTCTAAAATGGAATCGAACGGTTTCAATACTTATGTTGAGCGAATCTGCAATTGCTTTAATACTTAGTCCTTCTACCAACCCGCTTAGAACTTCTTTTTCTCTCGGTGTTAATATAACGGATTTGTCTTCATGCTGAACAGGATGTGAATTCTGCTGGAAAAAGTTAACTACTTTTCTGGCAATATGAGAGCTCATCGGTGCACCCCCTTCATAAGCTTCTTTTATAGCTTCCAATAATCTGGAGGGAGGTGTTTTTTTTACTAAGTAACCGCTTGCCCCTGCGTAAAGTGCATCGAATACTCTATCGTTCTCATCGTATATTGTCAGTACAAGTATTATACTTTCCGGGTAGATCTCTTTTACTTTTTTTATGCCTTCAATTCCGGACATACCGGGTAAGTTAATATCCATTAAAAGTATATCGAATTTGAGATTGGTTATCTTTGCCAGCATATCTTCACAATTAGAGAATGTCGCTTTACAATGATAATTATCCGTACCATCAATAAGTATTCTCAAGCCTTCTCGGATAGTATCGTTATCTTCTACAATTACAATGTTTACCATATAAACTATTTATTAAAAGGAAAATTACTTGTTACTTGAATCTATCAATTTTTTGTGAGAAGTATTAGGAAATTCGGTTAGCCTATTTTACCCCTGAACTCCAACTTTGTGCCTTTGTTAATTTCCGAATCGATTATCAATTCTCCGCCGATCTGTATCGCTCTATCAATCATGTTCCTTAATCCATTACCTTTATAATGATTTTCTGAATTGAATCCTTTTCCATTGTCGGATAAAATCATAACAAGGTTTTTTCCGTTAACACGAGCATCTAATGTAATTTCAGAACAATTGCTATGATTAATGCTATTATTCAACCCTTCTTTAAAAATCAAAAAGAGATGCTGCCTGTGTTCCATAGAGAGAGAAATTCTTTCGAGTGATTTTAAATTCTTCGAAGTAAATGAAATGTTTGTTAATGATAATAATTCCGAATACCTATCTTCCAATCTTAATATTAAGTCGTAAAGAGTATCCCGCTTGGGATTAACAAGCCAAACAATATCACTCATCCGGTCAATTAATATGCGTGAGTCTTCACTAATTCTTTTAAGATTTTTCCGAACACTTTGGTCTTCATCTTTAAGTTTTTTAGAAATAACTTCACTAAGAATTGATATCTCCGTTAAACTAGAACCGATATTATCGTGAAGATCGGCAGCTAATTTTGTTCTTAGTCTTTCAAGTGCCAGCATTTGTCTAACTCTATCGGTAATAAAATAAACTACCATTCCTGTAATTGTTAAGATAAGCAAAGTTATAAACCAGAAATTTGCCCAGAATGGCGGAAGTACAGTAATGTCGATAGATATTCCTTGTTCATTCCAGATGCCATCGTTATTTGACCCTTTTACTTTGAATGTATATTCGCCGGCACCGATACTCGAATAAGTTACAAATCTTCTATTCCCCGAAGGTATCCAATTTTTGTCGTAACCTTCCAACATGTACATGTACTGGTTTTTTTCCGGGATCGCATAGTCAAGGGCTACAAATTCAAATGTCATTACGTAAGAGTCATAAGAAAGTTTTATGCTTTCGGTTTCTAAAATAGATTTCTGTAAAGGTGAATTTTCTGAGATAGGTACAGGTTTATTAAAGAGTTGAAAATCAGTAATATATACTTCGGGAATATGCTGGTTATCAATAAGGTCTGAAGGGAAGAACGCGGTTAAACCGTTAATACCACCAAAATACATTTTACCTGAATTACTTTTGAAAGCCGCACCCCAATAGAATTGATCGCTTTGCAGTCCGTCACTTTCGTTATAGTTACGAAATGTGTTTTCAGACGGATTGAATTTGGATAACCCGTTATTTGTACTTAACCAAATATTACCCGATTCATCTCCTAAAATTGCATAAATAGCATTATTCGGAAGACCATTTCTTTCGGTAAAATGAGTGACCTCAATTTCTTCGGTATTTTTCTCTAAATTCCGCGAAACAACTAATTTGTTTAGCCCGCCTGATACGGTACCGATCCATAAAATAATTTTATTTTTAGTTGAAGCAGGATCTTCATAAATAGATATGACCCTGTTATCACTTATGCTGTTCAGCAAATTAATATCATTTTTGTATGTAGTAAATTTTATTTCGTTGGAATTTTTTGAGTTGATTTTTCTGTTATTGGAAATCCTATTTAAACCATTCCACGTTCCAATCCAAAGGTTATTAGCTTTATCTTCATAAATTGAATTCGATTGGATCCTGTTATCACTAATGCTGTTAGCAACTTGAGGATCATGTTTGAACCTTATGAATTTGTTCTCTTCTTTATTATATACGCATAAACCTATTTCTGTACCAACCCACAAGTTGCCGAAAGAATCTTCATAAATAGCTTGAATTGTATCGCTGGGTATAGAGTAACGGTTATTAGAGTTATAAGTAAAGTATTGAAATTCATCAACTTTATTCTTGTTACGCGCACTCAGTCTATTCAACCCACCGCCCCAGGTGCCGAACCATAATGCATTCTCACTATCTTCGTAAATAGCCGATATACTATTGTTGCTAATACTGCCCTTTGTATTATCATCATTTCTATAATGAATAAAATTGCTCGAGTTTCTATCAAGGCGATTTAAACCACCCCCTAAAGTACCCACCCATAAGATTTCATCACTATCTTCAAATACAGCTCTTATCATGTTGCTGCTTAAACTAAAGGGAACTGAGGGATTATGCTGATGATGAATAAATCTTTTTCTAAATGGGTTATATTTATTAATACCTCCTCCAACAGTTCCTATCCAAATTAATCCTGCTCTGTCTTCGGTAACAAATCTTATAATATTACTGCTCAAGCCTGTTAATTTCTGAGGATTATAAGCAATGTTATAAAAATTGTTTTCTTTCGAATCAAAAATGCTCAATCCCCCTTCTGTTCCAATCCATAATAGACCTTGTTGATCTTCGTAAATTGAAGTTACGTTATTGTTAATCAACCGGTTTTCTTTATTCGGCTCGAAAGAAAACGAGTCGAACAGCATAGTTGAAAGATCAAGTTTGCTTAACCCTCTCCCGTATGTTCCTATCCAAATTATACCTTCCTTATCTTTATAAAGAGACCAAATAAAATTACTGCTTATGCTGTTAAACTTAGCGGGACTGACAGTAAAGCGAGTAAATTTCCCGGAAGCCGTATTAAATTTATTTAATCCGCCGCCGTTAGTACCAATCCACAGAATTCCGTCATCATCTTCAATTATGTCGCGAATACTATTGTTGCCGATAGTGTTTTCATCTGCAAAACTATACTTATACTTTATGAATGATTCATCCGAATGATTAAAAAGATTTAATCCGCCGTTATTAGTACCAATCCATAAATTACCGCGGCTATCTTCAAAAATTCTTCTAACATCGTCTTGGCTTATGCTAAGCGGATCATCCGGGTTATGTTTGTATCGAACAAAGATTTCTTTTTCTCTATCATATTTATTTAGACCGCCGTTGCTTGTCCCAATCCACAAATTTTGATTTTTATCTTCACACAAAGTCCAAATAAAATTATCCGATATTGAATTTGAATCTCTTTCATTATGTCTAAAGATTGTAAAGTTGTAACCGTCATATTTATTTAATCCGTCTTCAGTACCGAACCACAAAAATCCTTTGCTATCTTGTAAGATACAATGTATTGTTGCCTGCGAAAGCCCCATTGCCGGTGTTATATGTTCAAACTTGATTTCCCTTTCCTGGTTGGCATTAAAAGTTGCGGTTCCGTAAAAAAACATCAGGATGTAAATAAATGATTTTGCTAAATAATCCGGATATGGTCTCAGAATTCTTTTAAAAAGTAGGGGAATAATTTTGAAGTGATTTAAGAGGGTTCTATTATCAAAAATTAATCGCATAAAAATCAAATGTGAATTCTCATTACTTAATAGAAATTGCAATTCCAAACTCGTTGATAATTCTTTCTTTGCATAAAAATACAGGAATTACCTTAAACGTTCCAATTAATAAATAAGAACTACTAATAACATTATTGCAGCGTTAACGAAATATTTTCATTCCTTAATAAAGCACAAAAAATATTTATATTGTACAAACAATATTTTCATTATTATTTAATCTATGACCGATCTTTTCATAAAAAAACAAGCCGAAGATTTAATCACCAACCTACACAATTCCCTAAAGGAAGTTCTCCAAACAAACGATATTATGGAGAAAGATTATCACTATGAATTTTCTATCAAAGAAGAAAATGAGACAATTAAGGTTCTGGTCTACTTCGGAAAGAAAGGTGTGAAGAAAGTCATTCAAGGAAATCCATCGGAAAGTTTACGTTATTTACTTGGTGATGAGGTAAAACCGGATGTAAACGAACCAAACGAATATATCGGCAGCGATGAAACAGGCAAAGGAGATATTTTCGGTCCGCTTGTTACTTGTGCATTTTATGTTGATAACAAATTACATAAGATATTAAAATCAATCGGTGTAAGGGACAGCAAAGAATTAAGCGATACACAGATAAACAAGATTGCCGGTGAATTAAAAAAAATCGCAAAGGATAACTACGAAATCATATCTATCAATCCGAAACGATATAATGAACTTTATGTAAGATTCAAAAACATAAATGAAATCTTAAACTGGTCTCACTCTAAAGCGATTGAAAATTTATTATCCCGGAAACCCGTTGAAAAAATTATTACCGATAAGTTTAGAAAGAAGGACTTAAAATTCTCAAACCAATTTGATTATAATAGTTATGAAATAATTCAAGAAACAAAAGCGGAAAAATATAGTGCGGTTGCAGCGGCTTCCATACTTGCACGAAGCAAACAGCTTGAGTGGTTTTTTCAGCAAAAGAAAAACGGACTCGAATTAAAACGCGGAGCTTCGAATGAAGTTAAAGAGATTATTCATAATCTTATTAAGAATAACGGTAAAGAATATTTAATGGATTTTGCCAAAATGCATTTCAAACCTATAAGCCTTTTATAATTATTTACTCACCTTACGCACAAACATTGAAGGTTGCTTGTTTTTAACCTTCAATGTTGCATTAATAGGCTAAAATTAAGTTACCTGAAAGGTCTGAAAACAGTAACCT
>Ga0129302_1001768_pt1 | contig 15925 bp, 17 predicted proteins | sample BlaSprsedimmetaG_FD_94476 | JGI IMG/M metagenome (GOLD analysis project Ga0129302, IMG submission 94476) | Hot spring sediment bacterial and archeal communities from California, USA to study Microbial Dark Matter (Phase II) - Blank Spring... | ecosystem: Environmental > Aquatic > Thermal springs... | reverse complement strand
TTCAACAAGCATGGCCTAAGGAAAATAGAGTCACGTTTGTATTCTGCCCGTAATAACTATCCCTGAAACGGCTCTCCAAGGAGTGACAAACCAGAACCTACAAAGTAGGTGGTGGATTTGGGCTCAACAATGTGATTGACCTTTCCGTATAAATAGCATATTGTAGGTTTTCAAAATTCTCACCAGATGTATCTTCGATCCAATTTACTCGTGGATTATTCTTTCACTTAATTGAAAAAATTACATTTATATATTGCAAAAAGGCATACGTTCCGATATAAGGATATATATAGGAAAAATGACCAATCATTCATTATACGGATTGTCTAATGAATGCAAATTCGGTATTAGGGGGATCACCTTGATACTTGAGGAATTCAAGAAGAAAATAGGCCGTTTGGTTGAAGGAGAGGTGTGGGATCGTGAGTATGGAGAAGTGTCGATTGACGATGCCACAAGAGAATCTGCGCAGAGATATGCTTCGAGATGCAGATGTAGCGTCCGGATCGCTAAAGGCCTGTTCTATACAGACCATGAGAAAGACATCGAGCTAAAGAGATTAAGAGAAATACGCCTGCCATAGCATTCATCTTAGCTTTGGAATTAATTCTAGTTTAACCCCAAAGGTCTTATTCTGCGTGGACAGATTTGACGAGATAAGTTTGCAGAGAATAAAAGATTTGTCCGAGTTATATTATCTTGTCAAGGAGTTGATCCTGTATTGGGAGGAAACGAATCCGGAGCAGAAAGCAGATCTACAGGTTATCAACGAACTCAGGAATGCATTTGACCATCTGATGCGTGCATTTGCTGCGAAGTTCGACGTGAACAAACATGAAGACAGCGGTTATGTCGCGGGTCAAATTGATAAGGCGTTTGGCCACGTCTACAGAGCGGGTTATGACACGCTGGACTGGATTGGATTGAACTGCAAACTGTATATTTCAGAAGAATTAACGGGCTTTTCGAACGAGACTATCAATACCGTCATCCCCCAATACTATCGGACTATCAAGCCGGAATTAGAAGAGTTTAATGAGACCTTCGCAGACCTGCGCCAAAAGAAAGACATCGGGAACCCAAATCTCGAGAACATGCTCGCATATATTTCCGCTGTCAAGACCATAAGGGAGCACCAGAAAAACATAATCAGGCTAAAACCATCTTTGATCGAACATGAGACTAAGAAAAGACACGCTGAAAAGAAAACGCTTACTATAGGCTTTGTGATCGGGTTGGTTTGCGTAATTGTGGCCTTCCTACTTGGCTTCTTTCTTGGCCCGACATCGAATTCCCCCCAAGAAGCTAAATCGGGACCTCAAGTATTGCAGAATTATGCGCCTATGACTCTCCAGAAGGAGACTAAGACCGGAAGTAACCTACCAGGTGACACCCTAGGCCATACAGAGTCCAAGAAGCAGCTTACTCCCAACCCTACAACCAAGTAGACACTCTATTCGCTCCCAAAGGCTGCTCCCTGGGGCTTTTTAAATGGGGTTGGTCTTTTTTCTTACCCCCTTGCAAAATACGGAGTAAGGATACAAAGTCAATAACGTTAGTGCAGCAGAACGTGCGTAGTGTAAACAAAAAGAGGCAACGTCGTAAACCGGAAGTCTGATTGACTTTCTTACATGGAAAGCACGTTCAGAACGACCCTTGGGTCGCACGGATGGAGAAAGGTTATGAAGAGGGTTGGAATCTTACCTTCTCGGGTCGGACCAAATTAACTGGATTTTCGGCGGAAATCTTGGTAAGAGGTAACCTCCGTCTTCGGGCACGATGATAAGGAAACGGTGAAGATACCCAACACGGAAAAACCAAAGAGGAGAAACCAATGGCATCCGAAAGCAGGGAAACGCGGCTGAAACAGAAGGCCGGATGGGAAGTGAAGTTGCAGAAGCGTCTGGCGCTTCTTACGGAGAAGGGGGCGGACGAGAAAAAGATCGCGCGCGATGCGCTCGTCAAGGAATTGAAGGCAAAGATCAAGGAATCGCAGGTCCGTCTGCGGGCGATCGACGCCACGGAGAAGCGAACGGCGGAGTTGGCCACGATCAAGGCGGAGTGCCTGGCCAGGCCCAAGGAAGAGACCTCCAAGGCAAAGAAAGTCGCCGGGCCGCCCCCCGAAGCCAAGCCCAAGAAGAAAAAGAAGAAGGAAGAGGGCGCAGCGCCTCAGCAGACTTAGCCCTTTTTCCCCACGCCGCGCAGCGATAATCCCCGCCGCTTTGGGGAGCCCTCACCGGAAGCCTGATTGAAAAGAGGCTCTTGCAAAACGCCAAGATTGTCATTCCCGCAACGCTTTTGAGCGGGAATCTGGTTTTATTCAAGTAAAAACCATATCCGTCCCCGAATGCCTGTATCGGGGATAGAATCATTCGGGGATGACAGACAATTTTGCAAGAGCCTCAAAACTTTCTTACATGGAAAGCACGTTCAGAACGGCCCTTAGGTCGCACGGATGGAGAAAGGTTATGAAGAGGGTTGCACCGGGGAGGCATGCGGAAAGGTCCCGGACATGAGCAATGCACAATCCGGCGTTGACTGAACGCTGACCTTTGTGTATACTACGAAACATCAAACGGGCCTGACGGCCCGATTTTTTTTGTTTCATAACCATATTCTTCGGGGTTTATAGCGTGAACAAGGAACATCAGAGAGAGGTTGACCGACGGCGCACTTTCGGCATCATCAGCCATCCTGACGCCGGGAAAACCACTCTTACGGAAAAACTGCTCCTTTTCGGTGGGGCCATTCAACTGGCCGGGGCCGTGAAGGCTCGAAAGGCTGCCCGCCATGCTACCAGTGACTGGATGTCCATCGAGAGGGAGCGCGGCATATCGGTTACCACATCGGTGATGAAATTCAACTACCGTGATTTCGAGATAAACCTGCTTGACACCCCCGGGCACCAGGATTTTTCTGAAGACACGTACAGAGTCCTCACGGCGGTGGATAGCGCCCTCATGGTGATAGACAGCGCAAAAGGCGTGGAACCCCAGACGGAAAGACTGATGGAGGTCTGTCGACTGCGTAATACTCCGATCATAACCTTCATCAACAAACTGGACCGGGACGGGATGTCCCCCCTGGATGTGCTTGCGGACATCGAAGACAAGCTCCAGATTGAATGTACGCCGCTCTCCTGGCCGATCGGAAGGGGCAAGAGATTCAAAGGAGTGTATGATTTTTACCGCAAAAAACTGAGAGTCTTTACCCCGGGGCAGGAGACCAGAAATCAGGATGGGGTCACGGTCATCGACCTGGCCGATTCTCTGCTGGATGAAATCCTCGGCAGCCAGGCTGATGATCTGCGCCGAGACGTGGACTTGATCGAGGGCGCGGCAAACCCATTTGAACATGAGCACTATCTGAAAGGGAACCAGACCCCGGTGTTTTTCGGGAGCGCTATCAATAATTTTGGCGTCAAAGAGCTGCTTGACGCCTTCGTTGAGATGGCTCCCGCCCCCGGGCCGAGGGCCGCCGTCTCGCGCGAAGTCCACCCCTACGAAGAACCATTTTCGGGGTTTGTCTTCAAAATACAAGCGAATATGGACCCGGCGCACCGAGACCGCATTGCCTTTCTCCGCATAGCTTCAGGCAAATTCACGCGCGGGATGAAAGTCCGCCACAACCGGATCGGGAGAGAGGTAGCCCTGGCCAATGCCACTATTTTTATGGCTCAGGACCGCACGAATGTGGAAGAGGCTTACCCTGGAGACATCATCGGCATCCACAATCATGGAACCATCAAGATCGGGGATACCTTTAGCGAGAAGGAACCTCTCCAGTTCACGGGCGTTCCCAATTTCGCCCCGGAACACTTCCGGCGGGTGCGCCTGAAGAACCCCATCAAAGCCAAACAACTGCAAAAAGGCCTGACGCAGTTGGCGGAAGAGGGGGCGGTTCAGGTCTTTCGGCCGGTCCAGGGAAACGACTACATCCTGGGGGCAGTGGGGATTCTACAATTCGACGTAACCGTCGCACGCCTCAAAGGCGAATACGGTGTAGATGCGGTCTATGAACCGGTAGAATACACGACGGCGCGATGGGTCAGCTGCCAGGACAAGAAAAGAATGGAAGGGTTTCAAAAGAAACACCTGCTCAACATGGCGCATGATGCAGAAGGACACCTGGCCTACCTGGCACCCACCGAGTGGCGCCTTGGTTTCGTGATGGAAGACTGGCCTGATATTGTCTTCCGCAAGACCCGCGAACACAACTGACACCTATGAAATATATGGGGGACGCTCATCAGGTTATAAGTTCATACTCTTCGGACAACTCGGAGATGTCCGTCTGCGGCGGGTGGAATTCGATTTGGACTGGTCATTATTTACATAGAAGAAAAGCGTCCCAGGCGCATCAAACCGAACCTGACTTCCATACCCGGCCCTCTTTTTCATTGTTCAAGATTCCATTAGCGCACTTATTCAATGTAGCCAATAACGCGACCATGGTGCATGGTGTTCCCCTGGATTTTGTTAACGCCTCCTGTCGAGATTCTAATTCTTGCGGGTGTGACATTGGAAGCAGCCGCCGTTTCCTCCACCGCTGGCTTGGATGGTCGCATAGTCCCATCGAAGCATGTCAGGAAAGGGGCTGGCGTGGGCCCTATGGCAGGAGAGACACATGACCATGTCCGTACCTATAGTCACCGTGTCACTGACCGCGACGAGCGCGGGTCGGGCTACGGGGACGATGGGGTCATAAGTGCCGCTGCCGGTGCCAGCGGCGCCGAAGGCGTCGGCGTATTCACCGGAGGCCGGTATCCTACGATCTACGGGGTGTCGTATCCAGGCCCCTCCCTGTCTCTTGATGTGGAATTTTCCGTGACAGCCGCAGCAGAAGGCCGTGACCGTGTTGGCCTGTATGGAGACAAACCCACCAGTCCCGCTGGCCACCTGCTTGCCGAGGTACTCGTTATGGTCATTGGCACTGCTGGTGTATTGCCAGTCGCCATTCTCTATGCCTGCAACTCCGTACGGGTAACCGCTGTAATGGCCCGACAGAAAGCGGTACCATTCCTCTGCAGCGCTATCCGCCACCCCATCTGTAACACTGGTATGATGCCAACTCTTGATTTGGCTGAACTTGTTGAAGCCGGATACCATATGGCAGCCGGTGCAGCCGGATCGCCCGTTCAGGTAGCCATGAATGGGATCGAATTCGGAAGAAGCCTGAAAAGGAAGATGGAGATTGCTATGGCAAACGTTTGTGCCACAGCCGCCGCCTACGTACGCTTCCCCGGGAGCGCTGGTCAGGACGTCATCGGGATTGGTTGAGAATATGTTATGCCCGTTCCCGTCGTTTACCGTTACCCAATAAAAATTCCCGTCGGCGAGACCTTGACTGCCGTAGGAGGGCTGGCCGGTATTATTGACAATAGGAGCGCCGGTTACCGGATCTTTCCAGGTCGCGCCGTCGCTGGCTGAATGGCAGCCTACACAGTCGCCTACCAGGAGTTGACCGTAGGGGCCTCCGGGCGCTACCGGAAGTCCCCCCTGACTGTTGTGCATGGTGTGGCAGTTGGCACATGGTCCGGTTACTCTGGCGGAAGCGGCAGGTGGGAGCGATAGGATCAGGACAAGGAAAAAGATTGAAGTCGCCCCGAATGTGAGTGCCTTTTGCCGGGGTGTCTTGATGCCTGATTTCGCCCGGTCCTTGAGCATGACCATAATGCTACTCCTGAGGCGGCCTGCGGATGCTGCTTTACACGGTAAAGCTGACGACGTCGATGATCGTAGCTAATGCAAATGGAGCGCCAATGGCATGGACATCATTGAAAGACGCTAACGTGTTGTTATTACGTTGTCAATAGAAATGATGGCTAAGACGATTACCGCGACAGAGGGAGAAAGGGATTGGACCAGTGGAAAAACAATTCCACTAAAAGAGAACAATTGTTCCCAAAGTATGTTGGGAACACTCCTAAGTTTATAATCTTCGGCCAACTCGGAGATGCCCGCCAGAGGCGGGTGAAATTCGAGTTGGCCGGCAAGAGGGGGGATGTCCATAAAATTATAAAATTCTTCTAAGCTAAGTGCTTATCCGGCGCCAATTTTTCTCCTCGCAGTACCGCCCTACTGACAGAGGACTGGGTTATGCCAAATAATTTGGCAACTGTGGTACCTTCATTCCCGGTTCCTGAACCGCCCGGCAGCATACCAGGCTTCTTGCTCGCACGCGCTGCGGCTGTTTGCCTGGACTCAGAATCTCCCCCATTATTTTTTTTACCCCACGTCCGTCCCCGTAAACTGAGATAGAAAAAAATTCCTTTTCGTTTAAGTAAGTCCTCTCATTAGCCGAAAAGCCATAATGAACATGCATAGCGAGCGCATAGGATGTGATGTTACCTTACATACGGAGATTCCCCGTCCGCCGCAGGCGGGGTGCGGGGAGCTTCAATCATTAGAAATGTAAGACTGCGAGAATTCAATGGCTGATACCTATTCTCCGTGTCAGGAACAGGCAGAAGGTATTATTAAGTTGAGTGGCGAAATAGGCGTCCACCATCTTGACGACTTATATGAGTGCCTGAAAGATCGGTTTGTGCTGGAGCAAGATCTGACTATAGACTGTCAGGAAGTTGTGCAGATGGATACAGCCGCTATACAGGTCTTAATAGCCTTCAAAAAATCCCTTACCGAAGGTCACAAACTGACCATCAAAAATATATCGCCGGCCCTGGAAAAGGTATGGGAAATAATCGGGGTCAAACAGATGTTTTTGAAAGAATAGGTGAAAACTCCATATGGAAAAACATGTTCTGGTAGTTGATGATTCACCCACTCTGCGCGCCAGCATCTCTTTTTGCCTGACCAACGCCGGATATAGGGTATCTGAGGCTGTTAACGGCCAGGACGGGCTCACCAGGCTACAAGAGATGGAGTCCCAAAAGAAGTTGCCGGCGTTGATTATCTCAGACGTAAATATGCCAGAAATGGACGGCATAACCTTTATAAAAGAAGTCAAAAAAACAGACTGGAAGTTTATCCCAATTCTTGTTCTGACCACCGAATCACAAGAAGCACAGAAATTGAGAGGAAAGTCTGCCGGAGCCGCGGGCTGGCTCTTGAAACCTTTTCGGCCGGAACAACTCCTCTGGGTCGTAAGAAAATTTGTTCGTTGAGAATAGACTATGGAACAGGACGAGCTTTTACAGATCTATTTTTCAGAAGCTGAAGAATTGTTGCAAACCATGGAACACAGCCTGATGACCCTGGAATCCGAGCCACAGAATGAGTCCGTTATTAACGAGGTCTTCCGGGCGATGCACACTATGAAGAGCAGCTCGGCTATGGTCGGCTTTACTCAGCTCTCTGAACATGCCCATCTCCTGGAAAACCTCATGGAAAGGATACGCAGTAAACAAGTGTCTATAACCCAAAATCTGGTCTCCTTTCTCCTGGAAAACCACGATCTTATAAAATCGGCGGTGGAAAATGCGGCCCAGGGAAAGCCGGACGTAGGGCTGGATGCCTTTCCGGCCATGGCCGAAAAAGTAAGGCGGTTCCTGGGGCTCGCCGCAGAACAAGAAGAAGGCCGGGTAACTGCGCCAATAACTACCAGCATATCCAGCGTCCCGAAGAAATCTTCTAAGGGATCTTATTATGAGATTAATATGCGCTTTCGTAAGGACATCTTCCAGATCGGACAGGATCCGCTAATGCTGCTGTATGAACTGGGAGATTTGGCTGAGATAATATCCGTAGAGACAGACCTGTCTTCTCTGCCGCCATTTCTGGAAATGGACCCCTACCAGCTTTACCTTACCTGGCGGCTCCTGATCAAAACCGACCGACCTCTTGCTACTATAGAAAAGGTATTCGTCTTTGTCCAGGAAGATGAATTAAACCAGATTTCCATAAGAGACGTATCATCACATTTTCGGGACGGGGTGGACACCAGAATGGCTAACAAGCCGCTGGGAGAGATATTAATTGATCAAAAACTGGTCAGCGAGCAGGAAATACAAGAAGCCCTCACCCAGCAGAAAAGGGTTGGAGAAGCTTTATTAGAAAAGGGCAAAATCTCTCCGGATGAACTAGACAAGATCGTTGACCTCCAGGAAAAAAGCCGGACGGTCCTTCGTAAGTCCACGGTACGCGTAGATACAGATAAACTCGACCAGCTCGCAAACATGGTGGAAGAAATGACCATACAACTGGCACGAATTTCCGCCATTCTGGGGGATTTGCCGCCGGACGTCACCAGAAAATTGGGCAGTGAGCCGGATAGCCTGAACAGGATCGGCCGGGAGGTGCAGGAACAGGTTATGCGTCTCCGCATGTTTCCTATCGAAGGCACATTTCAGAGGTTTCAAAGAATGGCCCGGGACCTGGCCCGGGAACAACATAAGCAGATTAAGGTTGTCCTGGGCGGAGGAGATACAGAACTGGACAAGGATGTTATCGAACACATAAACGATCCTTTAACGCACATAATACGCAATTGTATTGACCACGGGATCGAAGCTCCTGACGAAAGAAAACAGTCGGGCAAATCCCCGGAGGGAATCATCAACCTTAACGCTTACCAACAGGAAGGCAAGATATACATTGAAATTAGTGATGATGGCCGCGGTATCGACGCAGAAGCAGTGCGGCAAAAAGCTATAGAACGGGGCCTGATCAAAGAAAGCGACCAGCCCTCGCCTGAAGAGATTTACAAGTTTCTATTTATTCCCGGATTTTCCACCGCTAAAAAGGTCAGTTCTATATCCGGCCGCGGGGTAGGGATGGACGTAGTACAGAATAACATTCAGCAATTGGGAGGGACGATCGCTATCTTTTCCGAAAAGGGCAAGGGAACTACCTTCGTCATAAAGCTTCCTTTAACCCTGGCGGTTATTGATGGTATGTATGTCGGCGTAGGGGCCGATATTTTTGTCATACCCTTACTAACCGTTCTAAGCACAGCCGCGCTTAAAGAAGGCAACCTAAAGACCATAGAAGGCAAGGGTGAGGTAGTGCGTTTGGGGGATTCATACGTGCCGCTCATCCACCTGGATAGAATCCTGGGTATAGAACGCCGGCAAACAGATACAGAACCATTGGTCGTTTTTGTAAGCAGTGAAAAAAGGATCCTGGGCCTGGGCGTGGACGAAATACTTGATCATCAGCAGGTCGTAATTAAAAACCTGGAGAAAAATTTCCGTAAAATTTCCGGGATTGCCGGAGGCGCTATTATGCCTGATGGCAGCGTAGCTCTCGTCCTGGACGTATATGGTCTGGATCATCTGTTCTTTGGTCGAAATCGAGTCCATGAGCTAGTCCATTGAATCAAAAGGGGGTTTCCCATGCTTAAATTACTTAAGTCCTACATCAACAAGAGATTGCGCTTCAAGATTCTGATTGCACTAATATTGACCTCGGCGCTTTTTATGGGGGTCCTTATATACCTCGGCGTTAATGGTTACAGAGAAGACGTCCTGAATAAAGTGACGCGGTTTGAGCTGGAACTGGCGGACCTGACGCACGCGGGGATAAAACACCCCATGGCCATCGGTGACATGGATGCAGTCAGGCAACAACTAAGAGACATCAAAACGGCTACGAAGGGGATAGAGGTTTACATAACGGATGCCGACCAGACTGTATTCTATGCCAGTCATGAAGAAACAGTCGGAACTAAGCTTGGGAACCTGTTAGCGGATGCCGAACTCACAAAAACCCTGAGCAACATACTTTCTACTGGCGCGGATCCCAGAAGGCCATTCCTGCAGACTATCAATGGTGAACCATATAATCTTATCTTTCATCCCATTCTTAATGAACCGGCTTGTTACAACTGCCATGCCCCGGCCAAAAGGGTGCTAGGCTCTCTGGTGGTGCGTCAATCCGTAGCCGCTGATTATGCCTCTATTGCCTCTCTTAGAAACCGGTATATCATGGCCGGAGCACTGGGAGTCATATCCTTGGTTGTAATCCTTAACTATCTGATAACCCGCCTGATCACGCGGCGCGTCCGTTACCTGTCTGATAAGGTAACCCAGGTAGCCGAAGGAGACGTAAATGTAAATATCGAGGTGAGGGGCGAAGACTCCATAGAAAGGTTGAATAAAAACTTCAATATCATGCTGCGACACCTGCGTGACAGGATAGAATATGCGAACAGTCTGAAGCGCGGGATCAGCGATCCATTCTTCGTTGTCGATCCAGATCTTACCATAACCTATATGAACGATGCCGCTGCGGCCATAACCGGATACCAGAAAGAGGAAGTAGTAGGCAAGATGAAGTGTTGGGACGTTTTCAAAAGCAATCTCTGCACCGACTGTAGCTTAAAAAAGTGTATGGCCACCGGCCAAGCTGCGGAAGCGGAAAGGGTGCGGTGCGAAATAACCAACCGCCATGGAAAGATAGTTCCCATAGAGGCCAGCGTTGCCGCCCTTAAAGACGCTGGCGGCAAGATACTGGGGGGCTTCAAGATCTTTCATGATATCACCGCCAGGGTCGAAGCGGAAAAAATTCTCAAAGAAACAGCCGCTAAGGAAGAGGAGCAAAGGCGGTATCTGGAAGGACGGGTTGACAATCTGCTTAATGTCCTGGACAAAGCCGCCGGGGGAGATCTCACGGCCAGAGTAGAGTCCCTAGGTAAAAAAGACCTCATGGACAAGCTGGCAGACAAAGTCAGCGAGATGTTCGAGAGGATTGGTTCGCTCATAAAGCAGACAAAAAGGACTGCGAACATTGTGGCTCAGGGGACAAATCAGATCTCCGCGGGTAATCAGGATCTGTCGCAGCGGACTCAGGAGCAGGCGGCCACTATAGAAGAAGCCGGCGCCACCCTCGAACAAATGACCGCCAATGTCAGCCAGAACGCTGCCAATACCATGAAGGTCAACCAGTTGGCTCAGGAATCCGTGACCCTGGCGCAGGAAGGAACATCAGTAGTGAAAGAAACTGTTTATGCCATGACCGAGGTGTGGACCGCCAGCAAAAAAATTGTAGAAATTATGGACCTGGTTAACGAGATCACCTTTCAGACCAATCTCCTGGCCCTTAATGCCGCGGTGGAGGCCGCCCGGGCCGGTGAACACGGCCGCGGTTTTGCGGTGGTAGCCACAGAAATACGCAATCTTTCCAAGAGAAGCGGGGAGGCAGCTAAAGATATACAGAATCTCATCCACGACAGTATGGCTAAGATTGAAGAAAGCCATAAGTTAGTCGGTCAAACCGGCAGCAGTCTGGAAAAGATAACCGGATGCATCACTGCTGTATCCGAAGCCGTTTCTGAGGTCTCGGCGGCTACTCAGGAACAATCACGCAGTATTGAGCAAGTGAATCAGGCTGTTACCGATATGGGGGATGTTGTACAGCAAAATGCCGCTCTGGTTGAACAATTAGCGGGCGCTAGTCAAACGCTGGCGGCTAAGGCCGCACTCCTGAAAAAGTTAACCAGGGAATTTGCTGTGGCCGGGGCAGATGAAGATTCCATAGAGGAAGAGCCGTTGACTCCGGCAAACCTCACTGGAAGAGAAAAAAGGGGGACTATGCCCCCGGTGAAAAAGCCTTTACGTCAGGATATGTTGCAAAAGGCCGTGCTTAAAGAGATATCCCCGGAAGAAGCAGATATCAACATGGAGGAAGGTTTTGAAGAATTCTAAGGAGCCAGAGGCCACATGGAAGAACAGTATATAACCTTTTATCTTGATGACGAAGAATACGGGATAGAAATTAATAAGATAAGAGAAATCATCGGCTATCGCCGTTTTACCCGGGTCCCCGGGGTTAAAGATATTGTAAAGGGGATGGTTAACTTGCGCGGTGTTATATTTCCCATCTTTGACTTGAGGCTCAAGTTTAATCTGCCACCAAAGGAATACAACAAATTTTCAGTTATATTTGTTGTAGAAATCGCAGGGCGTGTCATGGGCATTATCGTAGACACTACCTCAGACGTCATCTCACTCAGCCCGGAAGAAATCTTGCCTACACCCAGGCTTTCTCCTTCCATACGGACGGAATATATAAAAGCCGTGGCCCAACAGGGTGACCGTTTAATCATCTTACTGGATCTAGAACGAATTCTGGATGAAAAGGAATTGGAAGAACTAGATGCAACCGCTTAAGAACAGCCATGATCTTTCTGAAGAAAACGACGCGGGTCATGCTCCAGGCAGATTCGCCGGGGCGGGCTTCAAATCCCTCCAAAAACTTATAGAAGAAAAAACAGGTATCTTTTTGTCTGAACATAAGAAAATGTTATTCACATCCAGATTAAACAGCCGTCTTAAGTCCCTAGGACTGAAATCGATCGATGCCTATACTCAATATCTGCGGTATGCCCCGGATGCTGAGGGCGAACTAGCCAGGGCCGTTGACTGTTTAACCACTCACACCACACATTTTTACAGAGAAAAACATCACTTCGAATTCCTAAATGATGTAGTTTTCCCCCACTTTCTGCAAGAAGGAGAAAAAAACGGTGTTAGAAGATTAGCTGTTTGGTGTGCCGGCTGCTCTACCGGTGAAGAGGTATATACCGTAGCCATTGCTACGAACACTTTCTGGGGACAGTACCCGTCCTGGAAAATAAAAATTATGGCCACGGATATAAGCCGGGAGATTTTAGAAGTGGCGCGCGCAGGTATTTACCCGCATAGTATAAAAAAAAACATTCCTACCCCGTATTTGAGAAGTTTTTTCACAGAGATCACCTCGGATGGTCTCCGCTGCCTTCAGGTTAAGCCGATACTTGAGAATATGATTTCTTTTGAAGAACACAACCTTATGGACGGGAGCCCATCTCCGTTTCCCTTTGACATCATTTTTTGCCGCAATGTGCTGATCTACATGGGAAAAGAGGCGAAAAAAGATATCTTAAATACATTTCACAGGGCGCTCAGGGACGATGGTTTTCTCTTCCTGGGACATTCCGAGTCCTTGATTGGATTAAATAATAAATTTTATCCTATGGGAAGGACTATATACCAGAAAATTCCTGAAGCATAACGATGTATCGCACTTATCATCCCAAATTAAATAAAACGGTCATAATTTTGATGCCTGGAGAATATTATGCCACTGCTAATGAAGAAGTAATATCTACGATGGTGGGCTCCTGTATAGCTACATGCATCTTTGACGAGGAACATAAGATCGGAGGCATGAATCATTTTATGCTACCCGGTGTGGTCAGCCCTCAAAATATGCTCCTGACCGAGGTCGGCCGTTACGGAATGTTCGCTATGGAGTTACTGATCGGCGAGCTGATAAAAATGGGTGGAAACAGAAAAAAAATCAAGGCAAAAATTTTTGGCGGGGGCCATGTCATAAAATTCAGGAAATCAGATGGAAATGTCCCGCAGGCCAATATTGATTTTGCAAAGAAATTTTTAGAACTGGAAGGTATTCCACTATTAGCTGAGGATGTAGGAGGCGATAACGGCCGAAAAATCTTCTTTTTTACTCATACCAATAAAGCTCTTGTCAAGCGTATAGCCTCTATGGAGGCCATGGCCCCAATGCAAAAGGCAGAAGAACAATACAAGTCCCGGGTTCTGAGAAAACGGCTTGACGAATCCGGGTTGACACTCTTCGAGTAATAAAGGGAGACGGCTTCGTAAAAAGCCAACTTATACCGCGAGCGGCATCCTATTTAAAACGAACTTGCTTGAGTTCGTTGGAAGTCCATTTGCTGCGTTGCGCCACATCCTTCGTCACTGCGGCGTAGCTACAAGTACGCCTCATTCCTCAGGATTTGCGCGCCTTGCAACTGGAGCTTTTTACTGTGCCGTCCAAACTTTGACTTTTTACAAGTTTATCAAGGGAGGCAGCGGGTAGAATTTATGAAGAAAATAAAGGTCCTGATAGTTGACGATTCAGCTCTCTTTAGACGTTTTCTTTATGACCTGCTCACGCAGGATCAAACGCTTTTTGTAGTCGGGACTGCTGCTGATGCCCATGAGGCTGGCGATAAAGTCGCTAGCTTGAGGCCTGATGTCCTTACTCTCGATATAGAAATGCCGGGGATAAGCGGCATCGATTTTCTTCGGAAACTTATGCAAACCAATCCCTTACCGGTGGTAATGGTAAGTTCTTATACTGAAGAAAATGGACTCCTGACTATCGAGGCCTTAGAGGCCGGAGCAGTGGACTTTGTTTTAAAACCGGTTAACGGCGGGACACGGGATAAAGAGAATTTTGCCAGAGAGGTTGTGCAGAAGATAAAAGCAGCCGCCCTGAGCCGGATAAGAAAAACTACCGGACTGGATCAGACACAAAAAAAAGAGCTCTCCCTCCAATACGAACAACGGCCCTTTTCCAGGCAAATGGTGGCTATAGGGGCCTCAACCGGCGGCACACGGGCTGTGTATGAAGTATTACGTGTCTTGCCCCCGGATACCCCGGGGATAGCTGTCGTTCAGCACATGCCGCCCAAATTTACCCGTCTCTTCGCCCGGCGCATGAATGAGTTATGCTCCATGTCCGTTAAGGAAGCCGAAGATATGAATTATATTCAGCCCGGACAGGTCCTCATAGCCCCAGGTGGCAGGCATATGAGGATAGAAGGTAACGAATCAGGCTATCGCATCCGCCTCTTAGACGGGCCGCCGGTCAACTTTTACAGACCTTCTATCGATATATTCTTTCAATCCGTGGCTGAAACCGTTGGCAATAAAGCTGTAGGGGTTATATTAACAGGTATGGGGACCGACGGGGCGAAGGGCCTCTTAGCCATGCGCGAAAATGGTGCCTATACCATTGCCCAGGATAAAGAGACTTCTTTAATATTTGGCATGCCGGGTGCAGCTATCAAGCTGGGTGCTTCCTATGAGGTAGTGCCGATACATAAGATGCCGGAGTCCATATTGGCTGGGTTGTCCACAGGAGCAATCTGATGGCCAGGGTCTTGGTTATAGACGATAGCCGCCTGATGGCGGAGTTTGCAAAAAGCATTTTGGTAAAAAACGGCCACGAGGTATTTACAGCCCCGGACGGACCTTCTGGAATAGAAATAGCCAGGGCGGAAAAACCCCAGGTGATTCTTTTAGATGTAGTAATGCCGGGAATAGACGGTTATGCGGTCTGCAGCCAATTAAAGAATGATGAGGACACTAAGGACATAGCCATCGTAATGTTGACATCAAAGGCGGAGCCAGCCGATAAGATCAAAGGATTGGCCATGGGGGCGGTGGATTATGTGACCAAACCGTTTGATGCCGGGGAACTGATTGCACGGGTGAACACCCAGGTCAAATTGCAAGAGCTGTACAATGCCCTACAGGAAAGAAATCGTCAACTGCAAGACATGGCTATCCGCGATGGGTTAACCACCCTTTACAATCATCGATATTTTCAGGAACAACTGGCTACGGAATTTACGAAGTCAATACGTTACGGCGATGCATTGACTTGCATTATCATAGACATTGACCACTTCAAGCAATTTAATGACACATACGGACATCAGACCGGAGACGCCATCCTTTCCGAGATGGGCAGGCTGTTAAGACATTTAACCCGGTCCGGCGATGTGCCAGCACGTTACGGCGGCGAAGAATTTGCTGTTTTGCTCCTCAGGTGCGATAGAACTACGGGCCGATCCTGTGCGGAACGGTTAAGAAAGGCGGTAGAAGAGCATGAATTCAGATTCCAGGATAACACCTTTCTGGTTACGGTTAGCGTAGGCGCAGCCAGTTCTCCAGATGAACGGATATCTCTGGCCAAGGAACTACTGGAAGGGGCAGACAAGGCCCTGTATGCAGCCAAGAGGGGTGGACGTAATAGGGCCGAGGTCTTCTGATTACATTGTCGCGACTTAGCTCTTCCACTTTTTCGCTTTTTGTATTACATTAAATAAGATGGTTTCGTAAAAAGTCGTTTTTAGCTTAAGTATTTGAAATAATATTATTTTATTGCATTTTTGTCTTGACTTTCATGTTGTTCCGTGATAGAAAACATATGCAACATCAACATGTTAT
>Ga0129302_1001767_pt1 | contig 15932 bp, 9 predicted proteins | sample BlaSprsedimmetaG_FD_94476 | JGI IMG/M metagenome (GOLD analysis project Ga0129302, IMG submission 94476) | Hot spring sediment bacterial and archeal communities from California, USA to study Microbial Dark Matter (Phase II) - Blank Spring... | ecosystem: Environmental > Aquatic > Thermal springs... | reverse complement strand
GTGACATTCTGGGCGATTGACGATACCGTGGTCCCGGGCCGGATGTATCGGTACCGCGTGAAGGTCGGCGTGTTCAATCCTATCGGCGGGACGAACAGCTTCCGAGACAAGAACGCCCCGGAGAAGGACCAGACGCTGTTGTGGAGCGCGTATTCGGATGTGCTGGGGCCGATTTACGTGCCGCGGAGGATGTATCTGTTCGCCGGCGACGTCCAGCCGGCCGCGAAGATTGTGGGCGTTGAAGTGGCCAAGTATTACATGGGCTACTGGCGCAGCCAGAACTTCAGCGTCCGCTGCGGCGAGACCATCGGGACCGTGGTGGAGCAGGTCAAGAAGGCGCCGCGGCGGGCGCTGGATATGTATGAGGATGATCCGTATATGTATGGGATCTCGCCGGTGCCGCAGGCGGACCCGGCGAACCCGGATGAGATTGACTTTCGCACCGGGGCGGTGGTGGTGGACGTGGCGAGCGTGGATGACTGGATCGCGGGCCGTACGATGCGGCAGGTTCAGTATTTCGAGATGCTGTATAGTTTCGACGGCCTGGAGATTCTGCATCTGCCGATCGGGGCGACGTACTGGCCTCGGGAACTCCAGGTGGCGCGGTCGGACGTTCAGAAGGCGATGACGACGCCGATCGAGCCGTTGCGGTCGTCAGGCAGCAGGGTCGGCGGGAGCGGCCGGGGTGGCCCCGCGCCTGTCGATACGGCCCTGTACGAAGAGATGTATATGCAGGAGTATCAGGGATTGTACCGGCGGTAGGTGTCGATACTCGATACTGGATGCCCCGGGGCCGGTGGGAGGGTGGTGGCCTGTTTCGGGATGTTACGGGTTTGTCACGGATCGAAACGTCAGTACCGGGGCCTCGGTTGTGCCTTCGGGAGGATACGTGACGTGAATCTTCGCGGGTCTTGGGGGTATGACGTCGAGGAAATTGTCGCTGAACGCCGCCGGTGGTTCGCTGGTGATTCGCAGGTCTTTGGCGACGGCGTCGGCGGTGAGGGCAACCTCCCAGACCGTGTCGGTCAGACGCTCGGTGTGCGCCGAGATATTCGCCGGGGGCCATTGGATGTGCTTGTCGGGGACATAGAGAAAGAGATTGCGGGCTATGGCGGTGTCATCCTGCTTGAGCAGCAGGTGCAGGGCACAGCAGCGCGAGGCATCCGGGGTGACGAGCGCGCGGGGGAGCTTCAACGGCGTTGAGACGCTGAACGGCCCCACCAGGACGGGGAAGGTGATTCGATCGAGCAATCGGCCGGTCAAGTGGAGCAGGCGGGCCTCGAGGGTGGCCGTGATGGTGGCCGGCGAGTCGTTGACGACGACGACGGCCTCCGGACGCAGCGGCCGGGCCAGGCCGGTGGTCGGCTCATCGAGGCACGGCACGATGGTCACGAGCACGGGGGCGTAGAAACGCCGGGCGTAGTAGTACAGGGCCTTGGGTCGGCCGTCGACGTCGACGGCCGACCAGCTTATGGCGGGCGCTGGTTCGTTGAACTGCCAGAACAGAACTCCGCTGTTACGGCGGTTGTGGATGCGGAGGAATTCGACGTACTGTTTGACGGAGCGGGCCTGGGTCAGTTGGGCGTGGTAGGCGAAGCGGTCGAGGTCCGCCGTTGGAGCGAAGCCGGCGGCGGTGTAAGCATGGAGCCGGGCATTGCCGTCGATTTGGTAGTTGTGCTTCTCGAAGGTCGGCGACTGGATGCGGAGGTCTGTGCCAAAACGGCGGATCGTCGCTGCCGCTGGAGGCGCCTGGAGTCCGAATTCGGTAACGAACGCCGGGACGTCCTCAGCCGGGCAGAGGTAGCGGCGGACAGGCCGGCAGCCCGACCAGACATCCCAGCGGTGCGTGGTCAGGGGCCTCGGAGCGGGTTTTTCTCGGCGGCGTGCGGCGGCGAGGTCTGAGTGAAAGTCCTGCAGAGGCAGGAATCCGTCTCCGGTGGCCAGAGGGGTGGTTGGGATGTAGCTGGTGTCGCCGTCGAGCTGGGCGACCAGGCGAGGCAGTATCTGGTGGAAGATGGCCTTGCCGTAGAACTTACGTCCCTTACCGAGCTGTCCGATGGCGTGGAGCCAGTCGATTTCGTTGTTGCCGCACCATAGGGCCAGACAGGGGTGGTTGCGGAGGCGTTCGATGGTGCGGACGGCCTCGGCCTGGACCTGGTCGCCGAACCACTGGCGGTCGGGGTAATAGGCGCAGGCGAACATGAAATCCTGCCAGACGAGCAGCCCCAGTTCGTCGCACAGGTCGTAGAAGCGGTCGGATTCATAATACCCGCCGCCCCAGACGCGCAGCATATTCATATGGGCGTCGCGGGCGGCATGGAGGAGGGCCTCGTAGCGCGCGTCGGTCAGGTCGCCGGGGTGCATGGAGGCAGGGGTCCAGTTAGCGCCTCTGACGCGAATAGGACGGCCGTTGACGATGAACTGGAAGGCGGGCTCTGCGTCGTGGCGGGCGCCCGGATCGGCGACAGGGCATTGGAGCCGGATAGTGCGGATGCCGAATTTCGCGGTGTGGCGGTCGATGGTTCGGCGGCGCGTCTTGAGTTCGAGGTCGAGGATGTAGAGGGGCTGGCCGCCGTGGCCGTTGGGCCACCAGAGATGCGGCGATGGGACGTGGATGACGGTGGAGTGGGTGTGCTGACCCGGACTGAAGGACAGGTCGCAGGCGGTGGCGAATCCGGGGCCGGTGACGGCGAGCGTACAGATGAGGTCGGTGTCTTCGACGGCGTCGAGCGTGACGGCGATGCGCAGGTCCGCGGTCTTCTCGGCCAGGTCAATCGTGCGGATGTGGACGTCGGCGATACGGGCGGCGTGCAGGCCCTCGATGCGAACCGGCCGCCAGATGCCGCAGCCGGGCAGCGTCGGGGCGAAATCCCAGCCGAACTGGTACTGGGCCTTGCGAATGTAGACGCGGTGAGGGTTGCTGAAGCCGGCGTTGGTGAAGGCGGCGTGGCGTTTCATCAAACGCTGGGCGTGCTTGACGGGCGGCTCGAACTTGACCAGCAGGACGTTGCCGGCGGGCTTGAGCAGGTCCGTGATGTCGAAGCGGTGGCCGATGAACATGTTGTCGGTGCGGGCGACGAGCTTCTCGTTGAGCCAGATGCCCGCGATGGTGTCGAGGCCCTCGAAGACGAGGTGCTTGCGGGGGCATTCGAGCAGGTCGGCGGGGACGTCGAAGACCTTGCGGTAGACCCAGGGATTGTCGGAGAGGCCCTGATACGCCTCCGGGTTGGCGTCGAGGTCGGCCGGGTCGATTCGGCCGGCGTGGATGAGAGAGCTGTAGATGGAGGATGGAACCGGCGTGTCGAGCCAGCCGGCCCGCGGATGCGCCGGTTCGAGGTCGCGCATACGCCGTGCGTAGGTCGGGTACTCCTTGAACTGCCATATTCCAGTCAAATCCAGCGTCGTGACGGCCATTTTCGGCTCCGTTGTATCTTCGCGGTATGTCGAGTGTATGATACATCTACGGATAGCTGCCCGCAACGGAAAGCCGATTCAGGGCTTGTACGGAGGAAGAGACGTAAAGCGGTTGCTCAGCGGGCGGCCTTCGGACGGATCCGGCGGGGTAGCCGCCAGAGCAGGCGGACGACCAGGTTGCCGAGCAGGGCCGAGACGATTGAGAAGATCAGGCATCCGCTCCAGAGGTAGAGGCTCTGCTCGATGACCCTGGCGGGCGCGCCGGTCAGATGAAACAGGTGCAACACCCCGGCGGCGACGCCGGAACTATCCAGCAAGTACACGCCGAGCCGACGGGCGGCCAGGTAGATGGGCAGGGCGGTCAGCGGATTGGTGACCCAGCACGCCAGCCACGCGACGGGCAGATTGAGCCGCAGGAAGACGCAACCGACGGCGCAGAGGAACATCTGAAACGGTATCGTGGGGGTGAAGGCGACAAACAGGCCCAGCGACAGGCCGCCCGCGATGGACCGCTTGTCGATCTTCCATACGTGAATATGGAACAGCCGTTCACCGAGGATGCGGTGCAGACGGCTATTGCGCAGCGCGTGTCTGAGCCGCTCCTGTCTCTGTCGCCATTTACCGGACCACATTGTCAGATCATATCGTAATCGTAGGGTTTTCGCATGGGGCGGGCGATGTAGGTGTCCGCCTCGCTGTCGCCGACGAACTGCTCTTTGGCGGGGTCCCAGTTGAGTTTGCGGCCCAGACGGATGGCGATGACGCCCAGGTGGCACAGACTCGCCGAGCGGTGGCCGACATCCGCCGGGCAAATGGTGGGCTTGCGGGTCTTGACGCAATCGATGAAGTTGGCCATGTGGTCGTTGCTGACATAGACGCGGGGGGCGTCCTCGGGCAGTTTCTGTGTCAGCAGCGAGCGGTCGTTGGCGGTGATAACGCCGCGTGTGACCCAGATCCAGCCGTCGGAGCCGTGGAACTTGATGCCGTGCTGCTGGCCGTTGCGGTCCTTGACGCCGCCGTGCCATTCGCTGGCGGTGGTGCTGTTGCAGGTGTGGACGACGCCGTTGTCGTAGGTGTAGGTAAGCGAGTATTCGCTGGCGGCCGTGAAGCCGCCGGGGATCATATCAACCAGTTGCTTGCCCTCGATGGAGACCGGACCGGAGCCATCCTTGTCGAGGGCCCACAGGACGATGTCATTGTGGTGCGCGCCCCAGTCGGTCATCGTGCCGCCGGAGTATTCCCACCAGTAGCGGAAGCTGAAGTGCGTGCGCTCCTTGACATAGGGCGTTTGCGGCGTCTGACCAAGCCAGAAGTCGTAGTCGAAGCCCTGCGGCACGGCCGATACCTGAAACGGACCCTGCCGCAGACCGGCGGGCAGCCAGACCTCGACCTTCTCGATCTTGCCGATGCGGCCGTTGCGGACAAGGTCGCAGGCCAGGCGAAAGTGCGCGTCGCTTCGCTGCTGGGTGCCGGTCTGGAGGATGCGGTTGGTCTGCTTCTGGACCTCGGCCAGGCGCCTGCCCTCGTCGATGGTGAGCGTCAGGGGCTTCTCACAGTAGATGTCCTTGCCCGCTTTCATGGCGGCCATGGCAATCAGGGTGTGCCAGTGGTCCACCGTGCCGCAGATGACGGCGTCGATGTCGTTGCGTTCGAGCAGCTTGCGAAAGTCCGAATAGCCTTCGGCGTCGGGGAAGTCCCTTCTGGCGGCGGCCAGGTGGCCCGCGTCAACATCGCAAACGGCCACGATCTTGCCGTGCCGCGAGGCATTCCGCGCATCGCCGCGCCCCTGCCCCCCGCAGCCGATCAAGGCCAACTGAAGGGTCTCACTGGGCGCCGCCGGGGCCGCCGGCCGCTCCTGACCCAGCGATTCCTCCACAAACCACCCCGGCAGCGACAAAGCCGCCCCCGACAACGCCGACCGCTTGAGAAAATCACGTCGTGAACTATTACTACGCCCAATACTCATATCTGCCTCCTTATGATTATGATAATGTCTGGTTGGTTGCCAACGAGACCGTCTGCACAGCACTCCAGATAGCTTACTGATCGGCCAGGTCCCATAGCATCTTCACGGGCTTGCGGCTGCCAGGGTTCTCGGGCCGCGCCTCCGGAACAAGGGCCTCAGCCAGTGCCTCTGGTGTTTCGGGATTCGGCCACGGCAGCGCTCCTTTGCGTCGGAGGCTTTCGATGCCATCGCCCACGTCGCCAGTAGCCCGGACGTACACAGGGACAAGATGCAGTTTATCAAGTTGCTCGACGGCGCCGGCCCAAGTTCCGCCTTTCTCAAAATCCGAACTTACGACAAGCCCCGCATCCGCCAGAGCGTAGATCAACTTGTTGCGCTGCATGGCGTGTCCAACATTGAATCCGGCCGCGGGATCGTAGGGAGAGACTACGACCAGCTGCCGTCGCATCAAAAGGGCGCGATGCTCACGATTGAGCACTGCGCGTTCCATACTATCGGCCAGCACACCCACGACCTTGCCTCCTGCCTCGATAGCTCCTCGCATCGCCGCCTGGTCAACGCCGCGGGCGCCCCCCGAGACGAGGGTGCAGCCCGCCGCGCCCGCAAGCCAGCCAATATGCTCCGTGTAGGCAAGCAGCGCATCATCCACGTGCCTCGAACCGACGACGGCCAAGCCCCCTGTATCAAGAATACCCGCATCCCCGCACCCATACAGAATGGGGGGGGCATCATCTTTGAGCTGTTGCTTGAGGCGTCGCGGGTACTCATCATCGCTTGAACTGACCACCCAGATGGACCGAGCCGTCCATCGCTCCACCGCCTGACTCAGAAGAAAGCCACGGTCCAGCAACCGGCGAAGTCTCTCGGGAGCGATCAGATGTTCGCACTCGTCGAGCAACTCCTGGGCCTGCAATGTGAGCAAGTCGCCGGCCTGCCGGTCTTGCCGGCGCAGGAACCCGGCCAGTTGTTTGTACTGCCCCATTGTCAGAACGTCCGCAGGTTCCTGTCCCTTGCTTACGATAAGCGGCGCCGTCAGCAACAGAATCGCCTGTGTATTGGATGAGAGTATGTTGTTCATTCCCTTTTTCCCGTCAGTGCAAGGGCCAGCGGAAAGACTTCTTCGACACCGTGGGACCGCAGACACCATGCCGCCACGGTCAGCGTCCATTTGGAGTCAACCATATCATCGACCAGCAAAACAGGTCCGACGGGCGGCCGTTGTGCACTTATTGCAAGGGAGCCGACGACATTCGATGCCTGTTGGATGCTGTTGGCCATGTTCTTCTGTTGCGGCCGAGCTTCCGTTCTTCGCAACGCCGCATGGAAGGGCAGCCCAATCGCCGCCGCCAGGCGTCTTGAGAAATCTGGTACGAGTTCGGTATGCCGCAGCGAAGGGACGCAAGTGACCCACTCGGGTGCCGGTCGAGGACTCCACTCCGCAACCAGCTCCGCGCACGCCCGCACCAATTCATCCGAAAAACACCTATCACGGTATTTCCCGTCGCGCACCAAGCCTCCCCACCCCGCATCCCCCCAGACGCACAATGCCCTGCCGGGCTGCGACTGAAACTCCGGTGGGATTCGTCCCGTGAGGTTGTACTCCGGTATTCCGCCGGCCGGCCACTGTCTGCGAGGCTGAATCGGCAGACTTGTCCGACGCAGAAATGCTACGGCTTCTCGCACAAGAACCGGATCAGCGGTTGTCGGCAGCGGCGGCAACGCAGGCGGGCGGATTGGGCCGGGATCGCCGTCCAAGGCCCGGACGAGAAACTCCATATGTCCGCAACGCAGGTTCACGTAATCCTGCATCTGGCGCTGTTCGAATCGCCGCAGGTCGGTCAAACGCCGGGCTCGTTCCCAGAAAGCAGGGCTGAGGTCTGAGGCGGTTAGCTGCCACTTTGACTCCTGCCTTGCGATGGGTGATGGCGACTCCAGTGACAGCAGGTCTATCGTCTTCTGGATACGCCCTCTGCTCAGGTTGATCCTGGCCATCAGTTCAGGAATTGAGAGACCTTCAGGCACAGTCTCAAGAGCATCAAGCACGTCTGATACTTCCGACTCGGTCGGAAAGGCGGTGTCGATGAAGTAGTCAGTGATGTCAATGTCTTCTTCGCCGCTCAGCAGTATGCCGTAGGCAGCATCGAGGGCCCGGCCGGCCCGGCCGACCTGCTGGTAATAAGCCACCACGGAACCAGGCGCCTGGTAGTGTATCACAAATGCCAGGTCCGGCTTGTCAAAGCCCATGCCAAGAGCGGTTGTTGCCACAAGCGCCTTCACGCGATTGTCCAGCAGCGCCTGTTCGAGCATGGGACGGCTGTCCCCGGTTTCGCCCGTGTAGGGTTCCACATTCAGGCCGCGCGACTTGAGCCAGTCCGCCACCTGCACGGCATCACGCACGGTGAGGGTGTAGATGATGCCATGCCCCGCCAATGCCGGCACTTGGGCGGCAATCCAGGCCAGGCGCTGCGCCTGGCTGGGCAATCGCATCGTTTGCAGCACCAGCGATGGGCGGTTCAAATCGCCTCGGGAAACGTGAAGTTCCGGCCCTAGCACTTTCTGCAAGTCGTCCATAACCCGGTCGTTCGCCGTCGCCGTCGTCGCCAGAAGCCGGACATTCACGGGCAAGGTGCGTACGATTCGCTCCAGAAGACGATAGTGGGGGCGGAAATCATGTCCCCAGTCGGAGATGCAGTGCGCTTCATCGATCACCAGCAGCGCGAGCCGGCGAGCGATTCCCGCGAGAACCTCCGAGCGAAACTGTTCGTTGGCCAGCCGTTCAGGCGAAATCAAGAGAATGTCCACCGTATCCCGTTCGATTGCGGAGGCGACGTCGCTCCATCTCTCTCTGTTGTCGGAGTTGATGGTCTCGGCCCGCACGCCCATCCTCTCAGCAGCGGCAATCTGGTTCCGCATGAGGGCCAGCAAGGGGGAGATAAGCAGGGCTGGCCCCATCGCCCTCTCGCGAAGCAGCTTGGCGGCGATGAAGTAGACGAAGCTCTTGCCCCAGCCGGTCTTCTGCACCAGCAGGAGTCGTCCGGCCCCTTCGACAACGTGCCGGATCGCCTCCTCCTGACCTTTGCGAAAGCAGGCGTTCGCAAGGCGGGTCCCGAGCTTCAGCAGCTCCAACGCCCTGATTCCGTTGAACGTCAATCCATACCTCGCAGGTGTATTCATACCGTTCGTGGCGCCATCTCTTCACAAGCGACACGCCGGAACAGCGATAGGCCGCCTTGTCCGGCGCAGGGGAGCCTTTGCGCATCACACGATACCACCGGCTGTCGAGGGTTGTCAAGTTGGGGGGGCAGGATTTTTGTCATGTGCACACCCGGTGGTCCTGATAGAATACCGGCTGTGGTGTGTGACTCCGATGTGCACGTTTCTCGACTCGACTCTGTAAGGAGGTCTTCCCATGGGCGTGAAATGCAGCTTGATCTTGACCACGGTAGTCTCAATCTGCGGAGCACTCGAAGCGAAGTCGGATGCTCCGGTGGCTTCAGCCCATGCGAAGTGGGAGATGGGGCCTTCGAAGGAGGCTTCGTATTTTCCGATTGCGGTGTGGTTGCAGAGTCCGGCCAATGCGGCCCGGTACAAGGCGGCGGGGATCAATGTCTATGTGGGGCTGTGGCGGGGGCCTACGGAGGAGCAGCTTTCGACCCTCAAGGAGGCCGGGATGAAGGTGATTTGTTCGCAGAACCGGGTGGGGCTGGCGCACAAGGACGACCCGACGATTATCGCATGGATGCACGGGGATGAGCCGGATAACGCCCAGTCGCTCGGCGAGGGCAAGGGCTACGGGCCACCGGTGCCGCCGGAAAGAATCGTCGCCGATTATGAGCGGATCAAGGCGGCGGACCCGACTCGGCCGGTCCTGCTGAACCTGGGCCAGGGGGTCGCGTGGGATGGCTGGTACGGCCGGGGCGTGCGGACCAATCACCCGGAGGATTACCCGCTGTATATCCAGGGCTGCGATATCGTATCATTCGACATCTACCCGGCGGTGCATGACAAGCCGGAGGTCGCGGGCAATCTGTGGTTCGTGGCCCGGGGCGTCGAACGGCTCGTGCAGTGGAGCGAGGGCAGGAAGGTCGTCTGGAACTGCATCGAGTGTACGCGAATCGGCAACCCCAACCGCAAGGCGACCCCGCAGGAGGTGCGGGCCGAGGTCTGGATGTCCATCATCCACGGCTCCCGCGGCCTGATCTACTTCGTCCATGAATGGCAGCCGCGTTTCAATGAATCGGCCCTGCTGAGCGACGCGGAGATGTTGGCGGCCGTAACGAAGATCAACGCCCAGGTCGCGGAATTGGCGGTGGTGATCAATGCCGAGACGGCGGATGGGATGTTGACGGTCGAGACCGAGAACACCGATGTGCCGGTGGCGGCGACAGCCCGGCAGGTCGGCGACGATGTCTATGTGTTTGCGGTGGCCATGCGTAGTGGACGGACGAAGGCGGCGTTCCGGGTGGCCGGGGCCGACGGCGGACGCGAGGTCGAGGTGCTGGGCGAACAGCGGCGGCTGGATTGCATGGATGGGAGGTTTGAGGACTCGTTCGGGCCGTGGGAAGTGCACCTTTATAGAGTAAATAGCAAATAGCAAATGGCAAAAAAACAACAAGCGACCCGACAAGAGGCCCGCGGCGGAGTGCGGGTATAGGGGCCGATAACCAGGGGGATGGGGGGCGATATTGGGCCGCGGGGGCGGTTTTCGCGGTCAACAGGATTTAGGAATAGTTGCAGCGGCCGGGCGGGGGCACTATAATACTTGGCTTTGACGGGTGTCTACTGAAAGGGTGTGTGCATGAAGTATGATGTTGCGGATATGGCTCTGGCGCCGCTGGGAAAGAAGCGGATTCTGTGGGCCGATAACGATATGCCTGTGCTGGCGGCAATCCGGGAGCGGTTCCGAAAGAACAAACCGCTCAAGGGCCTGAACGTGTCGGCGTGTCTGCACGTGACGGCCGAGACGGCCAACCTGATGCGGGCGCTGAAGGAGGCGGGGGCGAACGTGGCGCTGTGCGCATCGAACCCGCTGAGTACGCAGGACGATGTGGCCGCATCGCTGGTCAAGGACTTCGGGATTGCGACCTTCGCCGTTTGCGGCGAAAACCGCAAGAGCTACTACGACCACATCTACGCGTGCATCGACCATAAGCCGGTGATCACGTTCGACGATGGGGCCGATCTGGTGAATGAACTGCACGGCCGGCGCAAGAAGGACGCCGGGCGGATCATCGCCAGCATGGAGGAGACAACCACGGGCGTGATTCGCCTTCGCGCGATGGCCAAGGCGGGCCGGCTCTGCATTCCCGTGATCGCCGTCAACGACGCCGCGACCAAACATCTGTTCGACAATCGCTATGGGACCGGCCAGTCCACCGTCGACGGGATCATTCGCGCGACGGACTTCCTGATGGCGGGCAAGAACGTGGTGGTGGCCGGTTACGGCTGGTGCGGGCGGGGTTTTGCCATGCGGGCCCGCGGGATGGGCGCAATCGTGATTGTGACCGAGATCGACCCGATCAAGGCGCTGGAGGCGGCGATGGACGGCTTCCAGGTGATGCCGATGGCGCAGGCGGCGAAGATCGGGGACCTGTTCGTAACGCTGACGGGCAACAAGCATGTGATCCGCGGGGAACACTTCAAGGCGATGAAGGACCGCGCCGTCGTGGCCAACAGCGGACACTTCAACGTCGAACTGGATATCCCGGCGCTTGAGAAACTGAGCCGGAAGGTCCGAAAAAACGTGCGCCGTTGCGTGGATGAATATATTCTGCCGGGCGGACGCCGGATTCACCTGTTGGCCGAGGGGCGGCTGATCAATCTGGCGGCGGCGGAGGGGCATCCGGCGAGCGTGATGGATATGAGTTTCGCGACGCAGGCGCTGACGGCCGAGTACGCCATGAAGAAGGCGGGCAAGCTGTCGGTGGCCGTGCATGAGGTTCCGACGAGCGTCGAGGACCAGGTGGCCAAGCTCAAGCTTCGGGCGATGGGTCTGCGAATCGACACGTTGACGCCGGAACAGGTGGTATACCTTGCCAGCAGCGAAGAAGGGACTTAGCAGACGTTTCGCCCGGCGGACGGCCGCGTTGAGTCGGACCGCCGGCGGACGAGCAATACCCGACGGCGGATGAATGTCCGCATCACCTGACATGGCGGAAACACAGTCAGAAAAGACGCCGAAGGCCGTCGCGAAGTCGTTCATGACGGCCGGTCCGACGCTGCATTACAGCCACAAGAACGTCCAGTGGTGCCAGTTTCTTGCCTTGGTGGTCTTTGTACTGGGCTGTCTGATGTGGTCGCGGATCGTCACGGGGCGGTTCTGGACGTTTGACCCGGACGCCGTGTTCAGCCCAAGCCAATGGCGGCTGGATCGGCTGGTCACGACGGGCACGAGCATCTTCGAGTATCCCTGGCAGATTCTGGTGCTGGGCTTGTTGATGGGTCTGTTCGGCATCGTGCCGCCCCTGGTGAGCCAGTTGATGAGCTTCCGGTACAGTGTGCCGTTCATCCTGGCGGTGGTTTTGGCGGCGGGCCTTCCGGGCCTGGCGTTCTTCCTGGTGATCAGCAGCGTGGCGACGGCATGCCGGCCCCTTCGATTTCGGTCTCGTATCATCGCCATCCTGCTTTGCACGACGCCGCAGCTTCTCTACTGGGGCATCTTCGGTTCGGCGAAGGCCGCCGGGCCGATTGAATGGGGTTTCTCGTTCACGCCGTGGATCTGCGCCTGGCTGAGCGGCATGGCCATGGCCGGGTTTGTGCTGGCGATCGGGCATTTCACCCGGTATCGGCCGGGTCTGGTGTGGATCTTCTCCACGGCGACGCTGGTGATTGCGGCGACGGTGTTCGACCGGCACGTCGGCTTCGACGAGTTGGACTATCAGCTTTACGTGGCCAAGCACAATCCCGAACAGGCGCCGGCATTTCGCGATCACAGCCTGACCGAGGCGCTGGACGCGACGATCACGAGTCCGCAGGCGAAGACGCATTTCGCCGGGTTCTTCTTCCCGACCGATCCCATCCCTTTGCGGGCGGAGCTGAAGCGCCGGATCCAATTCGAGCTGGCGTATGATCGGTGGCCGAGTTGGTTTGTCGTTCCCGACGAGTTGCGGTACATGGAGGCGAAAGAGCGGCTGGATGCGCAGTATGATCGATTCATAGCGCCGCATCGTCCGTCGTGGTTGCCGCGATTCATCTACGCGGAGTTTGTCAAGAAGCGGTCCGAAAGCCCTCGTATGGCGATAGCCCTGTACTACAAGGCGCTATTGAGCGAATACAGCCCGGATGTGGCGTTGCTGGACCGCAGGGAGGTCTTGCGTTTCCGAAACGATTATCCCCTGCAACGGTCGGCGGGCTTGTGGCACCGGCTGTATCGGGATTTCGGGCGGTCGCCGGAGTCCATCGAGGCGCGGTGGCGGATTGCCAGGCACTGGGCGGGGGCGGGGCGTTTTGAACAGGCCGACGCCCTGGCCGCGGAGGCCGAGAGCATGATCCGTGAGCGGTTGTCGCGCCTGGAGCAGTCCGCGACGGACGACGATACCATTTTCAAGCCGTTCAAACCGCCGTCGGATACGGTGATCACGACGTCAAAACTTGATGACCTCAGACGTAAATGCGCCGAGCTTCGCAGTCTTATCGGGCCGCAGAACCGCACGGATGAACCGAGTTCGCAGCGGCATCTGGCCGAGTTCGTAATGCTCAATCCGTGCACGACGGAGTATTCATGGCATCTGAACCGTCTGCTGGAACAGATGGGCGAGATGGACCCGCTGCGGGACAATGTCCTCCTGGCGAAAGCCCGGCTGATCGAGGACGACCAGGGGCGGGCCGCCCGCTTCGAGGAGATTCACCATACCCACCCGGACGCCGACGGAGGCGCTGAGGCGCTGTATCGACTGGGTCTGCTGCGGATCGGGCTGTGGCGCGAGTCGCCCGCCGAGGACCTGCAGCGCAAGGCCCGGTTGCTGGCTGAGGCAAGGAAGACGCTGGATGATTTCGTGGCCAAGTACCCGGACAACCTGTACGTGGAGCGGGTGAAGAAAAATCTGGCGGGTCTGCCGGCGTCCGAAGACCCGGGTCGCCTGCCGTGACATCGGCATCACCGAGAAGGCATTGACGTGCGGGGGCGGATATGCTAAGGTAGGGTGGACGAGCCAACGGCCGGGCGGGCCGGATGTGGCCTGTTTCGCGAGGAGTTGCAGCGGTGTCTGAGTCGATGATACGCAGGGGTGATGAAACGGTTGGATCGGCAAGACGTTTGTTGCTGATTGGTGATGCGGCGGCGCTGGCCGCGGCAGGCTCGATCGAGGCGCGATGCGAGGTGCGGGCCAACGCGCTGGACGGGATCGACGCGGCCGGGCGGGGATTTTCCGTGATCGCCGTGGTCGCCGCCGATATGACGGGCCGGCTGGCGGCGGTCCTGCGGGGGCTGCGCGAGGCGAATGAGCGGGCCCGGCTGGTGATTCTGGCGAGGATGTTCGAGGAACCTCAGGCGGCGCGGCTCGTGCGGACGATCGAGGACGGCCGCCCTCTGGCCGATGACTATGTGATTCTGCCGACGAGCGTGGCCGAGCTGCTGGGGCAGGCGGATGCCAGGGGTCAGCCAGGCTCAGTGGCCATGAGCGAACCCGTCCGATCGGATGCCGGCGAAGTCGAGCGAATGCGGGAGCTGGAGCGGCTGGCGACACAGGACGATCTGACCGGGTTGAAGAATCGACGCTATATTCGGGAGTTCGGGCGGCAGATCATCGAACTGGCCGCGGCCGAGGCCGGACGGGTGACGCTGTTGGTATTTGATATCGACGATTTCAAGCATTATAATGATGTGTACGGGCATCCGACGGGCGATAAGATTCTCCGCGAAGCCGCCTCGCTCATGACGCGGTGCTGCCGCGAGCACGACGTGGTCGGGCGGATCGGGGGTGATGAATTCGCGGTGATCTTCTGGGATGATCCTCGGGTCGCCCGCGGCGGGGCCGTCGCCGAGCGGCGTTCACGCGCCGACCACCCGCGCGAACCGGTCTTCATCGCGCAGCGTTTTCAGCGCGAGTTGGAACGCTCGGAACTGGGCCTGCTGGGGCCTCGCGGCAAGGGCGAGTTGACGATCAGCGGCGGTCTGGCAAGCTTTCCACGGGATAGTGATAGCATCGAGGAGTTGTTTCAACGAGCCGACGAGGCCCTGCTGGAGGCCAAACGCAGCGGAAAGAACCGCATTCATCTGGTCGGCGGCGGCGAGGGCGGTGCGGCTGAACGTTGAGATGCGAGTCTACTTCACCCGGCGGGGTCGAAGGGAGAATCCACGCCTTTGATACGCACGTCGGTTGGGCCCAGGAGCCTGTAGTGGATGCCCCGCCAGCGAATGGTGTAGCCGAAGCCCGAGATGAAGATGAAGATGAACAAGAGGGTGGACATGATCCAGCAGCCGAGGATATCAGCGATGAAACTCGGCCTCAGGCGGGCAGTGTCCTCGGGCAGGACGCGGGCGATCATCCGCCCCCGGATGAGGGCCTGGCCGAGCTGGGTCAGCAGGAAGACGCAGGGAACCGCGATATAGAGGGCCGACGGCGTGATGTCGGCCGAGACCGCGTAGACAGCCGCCGTGATGCCGCCCCAGATACCCAGCACCGTCAGAAAGGAAAAGACCAACCCGAATAGCCACGTGCCGGGGGCGTAGATGCGAGCGATGAGGAATTGGCGTCGGGCGAACTCGAAAAGCTGCCTCCACGTGAACGAGTCATACGAGGGGACCAGACATGCCGGGACGAACGAGAGCTTCATGCCGATACGTTTGATGGCCCGCGTCAGAGACAGATCATCGCTGAGGGCCTTCCTCCAGAGGCGGTCGATGCCGGCCTCGCGAAAGACGCGGACTTCGACCGCCATGGAGCCGCCCCAGGCCTGATTGAAGGGCATATTGCCGAGGAGCTGGGCGATCTTGCCGTTGAGGCAGGCAACGATGAGGCTCGGCAGATTGGATGTCTTGGGGATGAACCACCGATAGCCTGTGGAGGCGCCGTAGCGCGACTGTCGCAGGGGCCAGACGAGGTGGCTGAGCCAGTCCGGCCGGACGCGGATGTCGGAATCGGCAAAGGCCAGGATATCAACGTCATTGCCGATCCGGTCATAGGCGTATAGAAGGTTGTGAATCTTCTGGCTGCATCCGGTAGCCGGGCCGGCGACAAGGACTTGGGTCTCGCGGGCCTTGGAGCTGGTGGCAAATCGTTCAATCAGACGCTGGAGTTCATCGTAAGCCGGGTCGGACCTGTGGCCTACGACAAACCACAGACGGTAGTCGGAGTGGTCCTGGTGGAAGAAAGAGGCGATATTATCGGCGAAACCGGGGTCCAGGCCCTTGCAGGGAACGATCAGGCAGACCGGAGCCTTGTGCCAGCCGCGGACCTTGTGGTACTTGTGCATGACGAAGCGGTAGTTGCGGAACGTCAGCAGGAGAAAGAGCGTCTCCAGCGTGATAGCGGCAATGGCGATATAGTAGTAGATCTCGAAGAACATGGCGCCCATTTCGCACACTGAACCTCTGGGTCCGCGGCCCGGGCCG
>Ga0129302_1001765_pt1 | contig 15935 bp, 14 predicted proteins | sample BlaSprsedimmetaG_FD_94476 | JGI IMG/M metagenome (GOLD analysis project Ga0129302, IMG submission 94476) | Hot spring sediment bacterial and archeal communities from California, USA to study Microbial Dark Matter (Phase II) - Blank Spring... | ecosystem: Environmental > Aquatic > Thermal springs... | reverse complement strand
ATTATTGACTTCGAGCTTCAAGTCCCTTCACCTCCTTCCCGATGTAGGCCTCTATCACCCTCTCATCGGCGATAACTTCTTCAGGAAGGCCGTTCGCGATGATTTCTCCGAACGCCAGCACGATGACACGATCGACGATGGGCATGAGGTCCGCCAGTTTATGCTCCACGATCAACATGGCGGGACCTTCGCTGTGAAGTCTGCCGAATCGTCCTCCCTTGTGGAGTCTTTTCAGTGACTTGGCGACCAGAGTGGTTTCCGCCGGGTTGAGCCCGCCGAAAGGTTCATCAAGCAACAACAGGTCGGGCTCCGTGGCTATCGCCCTGGCGAGTTCGAGCCGTTTCAGGTCGCCGTGGGAAAGGACCGACGCGGGTTCCCTGGCAAGATCGGATATACCGCAGAACTCGAGCGCGTCCCGCGCCCTCAGCTCGACCGTCTTGACCCACTCGCCTTTTCGTTTCGATCGCTGCGAAAGACAGGGAACCATGACATTGGCCAATACCGGCAGCTGGCGGAAGGGTTTCACGATTTGGAATGTGCATGCCAGCCCCTTGTTCACGGTTTTCGATATGGACTGGCCGGTAATATCGTGATCCTTGAAAAACACCTTGCCCGATGTTGGTTGCAGAATGCCGGTGATAAGTCGAAGAAGGGTCGATTTGCCGGCGCCGTTCGGCCCGATCAGCCCCACGATTTCATGACGGTCGAGCTGAAAGCTTGCGTCGTTGACCGCTTTCAGTCCGCCGAAAATCTTTGTCACATTTTGAACATCCAGGAAAGGCGCCGTCATGTCAGTCCTCCTCAACCTGGTCCCTGATTTCTCTTCTGGAAACCTTGCCGATATCGGTCTTCGGAATTTCCCCGACGAATTCGATCATGGCCGGAATTTTGTAATGAGCCAGCTTGTCTTTGCAAAACTCCATGATGTCCGCTTCAGAGACCTTCCCGCGGGCATCCCCTTCCAGGACGATGATCGCCTTGACGTATTCCCCCACCTTCAGATCGGGAACGCCGACAATGCCCACCTCCTTGACATTCGGATGGGTTTTGATCACCTCTTCCACCTCGCGCGCGAAGATCCTCAGCCCCTTGTATTTGATAAGATCGCGCTTTCTGTCATAAACGTAGAAATAACCGTCTTCCTCCATTCTTCCCAGATCGCCCGTCCTCCACCACCGTCTTCCGTTAATGAAGGCCTCGCAGTCCTGGGTGGAATCCGCTCTTTTCCAGTAACCGAAGGGAGTCACCTGGGGCCCGCTGCTCACGATTTCTCCTATTTCCCCGGGCGGCAGAAACTTGTCCTCATCGGGATCAAGAATGGCGGACAATGTCCCGGGAATGGGAAATCCGATCGATCCATACCGTTCCGCTCCCGGAGGATCCATGTGCGTCGTCGCCGTTGTTTCAGTCATACCGTAGCCTTCAACGATGCGCGTGCCGGTTCGTTCCTCCCAGTCACGCACGGTCTCGTCGTGAAGTGAATCCGCCCCGGCCAGTATTACTTTCAACTTCTTCCACGACACACGGTCCGTTTTTTCATAATCTTTGAGCATCTCGTACATGGTCGGCGCGCCCATGAAAAAAGTTGCCTTGTACTTGATGGTCGACGAGATGATATCGTCCAGATCAGGCGTCGTAATCGTCACCTGGGTGTACCCCAGGAGTATCCCTATGAGAACGGCGACGCTTTTCCCCGCGGCGTGATAATAGGGCATATACGCTATCAGGGTTTCTTCTCCTTCTTTCAGGAACGACAGAAACTGGTGAATCTGGTGAACATTGGCGATCGCGTTGGCGTGCGTGATCATGACGCCCTTGGGAGGGCCGGTGGTACCGCCCGTGTAGGGAAGCATCAAGAGGTCCTCTTCCGGATTTATATCCACACGCGGGGGGATCGGCGGGTGCTGGGCAATCACGGCGTGAAATTTCATGATGCCCGGCTTTTCAAAAATTTCCGGCGCCGGCGCGGCCATTTTCTGATACACGCCCCTGAGTATGCTACTCCCCATGAGTTTCTTGAATTTGGGAAGCGAGTCGGCGATATTGGTAAGAATTATATTCTTGAGAGGAACCTCGCTTCTCTCAACGCCCTCGTAGAGAATGTCCTGACAGATGATAGTCTCCGCCCCGCTATCCTCGAGCTGGTGCTTGATTTCGCTCGAAACATAGACGGGACTGATGGGAGTAACTACGGCGCCTATCTTCGCGGCAGCGTAAAAGCTGATAATGTATTCCGGCGAATTGAGCATGAGAAGAGCCAGCCTGTCCCCTTTCTTCACGCCCATGGAAGAGAGCGCCGCCGCGAACCGGTCCACCATGTCCCGTAGTTCAGCGTAGCTGATCTTGTTGCCGTAGAAAATTATTGCCGTCCGGCGACTCCATTTGTCAGTGCTTTCATCGAAAGCCTCGCCCAGCGTCATCGACGGAAAGGTAATTTCGGGACTCACGCCTTCCGGGTAATGCTGCAGCCACGGTCTTTCTTCATAGATTGACGTCACTTCTCACACCTCCCCTTTATTGTATTGGTGTTCGGATTCCCTCACCAGATGCAAGGGAGCTCTGCATGCCCGGCATTTCTTGCGGTAAAACACGTTTACCACCTTGCAGCGCGGGCATTTCACCTCGATTTTATCCAGTATCCACACAGTGATTCCTTCCGGCATGAACATAAGCGCCACGATCAGAAGCACCGCAAAGATTATCTGCCGCAGTAGTTCTCCCCACGCCGTCAGGTTGAGAAATTCGAGAAGCGGGTACAGAATAAAGACACCCGCCACGGGACCGTAAATGGTGGCGATGCCGCCGAAGATGGTCCACAGAATCGCCTGGAACGAGAAGAAAAGATCCAGTGTCTGGGGACCGGCGATTCGCATGTAATGAACATAAAGCCCGCCCGCGATTCCAGCGAAGAAACCGCTGAGGGCGAATGCCATGAACTTGTAATACGTCGTGTTGATTCCCGAAGCCCGGGCCGTTATCTCGTCCTCGCGGATGGCGTGCAGTATGATGCCCGTTCGAAGCAGCTTGCTTTTCGCATCGGTAAACTTCCACATAATCATGACCGATACCGTGAAAACCACCATCGCGGTATAGTAATTGACCACGGCAGACGATGAAACCCTCGATATCCCGGACACGCCCAGCTCTCCTCCGGTAAAGTTGGGAAAGGCGAACAGGATTCCCAGAAGGATGAGCGGGAAGGTCAGGGTAACCAGCCCCAGGTAAAATCCTCGAAGCCTCAGTGCGGGGATGCCCGCAAACAACCCCACCGAAACGGCAACCACGGCGCCGCAGGGAATGGTGACCCAGGGAGAGTACTGCAGGTGAATATTCAGCAGACCGGCGGTATAGGCCGACACGCCGAAAAACAAGGCATGCCCGAGGTTAAGCTGGCCGGTGAATCCCGAAAGGACGTCCCAGCTAGCGGCAAAAATGGCAAAAATAAGAGCCAGCGTGAACACGCGGAGATAAAAAGGATCCTGCGTCACCAGGGGCAGAGCGATGAGTAGCAGGAAAAAAACCAGGGCAATGACACGTCCGGGTATCGCGAATATCTCCTGTTTGATCCATCCGAAAAATAGATTGAAGTATATCATCGCTACAGCCTTTCCTCTTCAAAAACTACGCCGAAGAGACCCTCCGGCCGGACCATCAATACCAGCACCATGATTCCGAGGGAGAACGTTCCCTGAAGAAAGGCGCCCGCCGGAATGGTAAAGACGACGATGGTCTCGACGAAACCGAGAATCAGCGCCCCCAGAACACACCCGCCGACGCTTCCGAGACCGCCGAGCACTACCGCGGCCAGGACGATGGTCAGGGGCTGCATCCACATCGTGGGACCAACCACGTAAAGGGGCGCTACGACGGCGCCGGCAAGCCCCGCCAGGGCGACGGAAATACCCATGACGATGAGAAATATACGGCTCACGTTAATGCCCATGAGATTCGCGATTTCCCTGTCCTGGGCGACCGCCCGGATGGAGTTCCCCAGTCTTGTTTTCTCGAGGAGTATCCACAGTCCGACGAGAATCACGCCCGTGGCGGCTATGGCGATCAACTGCTGGTAGGCCAGCCTTATGCCGAATACCTCAAGGAACCCGCGCGCGAAGGGAGGAACACCCCGGTAGTGACCACCGAAAATCAGAAGCAGGATTTCCTGAAGAAGAAGGGCTACGGCGACGGATATGATCATGACCGCTGTTTCATGGTGTTTAATCCGGTCGAAGAGAAACCTGAAACACAGCATTCCCAGTATCGTGGTCGCCACTATGGCTATGAACAATGCAACAGGAAGTGAAAGTCCCCCTAGAGACGTACAGGCGAAAACAAGAAAAGCGGTAAGCATATAGAAAGCCGTGTGAGCCATATTCAGAATTTTCGCCACTCCGAATATCAGAGAAAAACCTACGGCGAGAACGGCGTATATGCCTCCGGAAACAAGGCCGTTTACAATGATATTGGTCAGCATTTCATACAGTCCCTCCTTTTCTGTCTAGCACGTATTCTGTACTGTCAATCATTGCAGATTCTACGCGGATGTCGGTTACCGCCAAACAGAGCAGTGCTGCCACCTCCTCTATTTTCCGCATCTTGTCCTCGTGGCGGTCGCCGTGGACGATAAACCAGCGGAGCGTCAGATTATTGAAGGTACCTATGAACATGTTCCTGAATACCCTTGGATTTACATCGGGACGGAACGATCCGTCGGCCATGCCCTCTTCCACGATCGACTGAAGAATATCGAAAAACTGGACAAAAAAATTGAATTGCTTGGTTTCGTAAAACCGGCGGGTAAGCTGTATCTGGACCAGGAATACTTTGAGAAAGTCCTGTTTTTCGAAGAAAAGGGAGAAATAGTATTTGATGAAGCGCTGCAGTTTTAAAACCGGGCTCTTGATTTCAAATATTTCCGGGAGTCCTTCTTGGTAGCGACGGAAATGCCGGTCCGGAAGAGACAGCAGCAGATCCTCCTTGTTTCCGAAATATTCGTAGACGGTACCTTCAGAGACACCCGCCAATTTCGCGATATCCAGTACACGTGCCCGGTACACACCCTTTTCCGCGAACACCTTTTCCGCCGCGTCCAGTATCTTGTCGACCTTGTTTTCTTCCGTTTCGGGCCTGGGTCTCAGAATACTCAGAATAAGCGACATCATGTCTTCAACGTCAGCCGCCGTGGCATCAATTGTCTTTGAAGCAATGGCCTGGACGATTTCACATCCCATCATTCCGAGTATCATGTCGCGCACCAGGACCGTATCGACTTCCCGGGAAAACTTTCCTTCCCGAACACCCTGCTCGAGACATTCCAGGAGAATCCTCGCGTACCGGCGAATCGACGCGTACCCGGCACTCCTGTAAAAATTAACCGAGGAGAAGCAATCAAAATACAGTATTTTTGAGTACTGAGGATGTGTGTCGGAATAACGGAGGTAGAACCAGAGAATTTTCATCAGCCTGCTCTCCGTATCCCATATGCCCTTCAGGTGTTCGTTCAGAGACGTGAAAAAATCTTCCTCGTGGCTGATGGGAAGTGAAAAAACGAGGTCCTCTTTCCCCTTGAAGAACTGGTAAATAACGGAATCCGCCAGACCCGCGGCACCGGCGATTTCAGAAATCGTAGCATCACTGAGCCCCTTATCGGAAACAACCTGCTCCGCCGCTTCAAGGATCCTGAGTTTTTTTCTGAGGCATCCATTCCTCTCACTCTCCTATACGTAACCTGTAACGCTGTTTTCGACTGATAAACGAAACATGGTTTCGCGCCCTTCGCATCGGGATCAGAGGCTGGTTCCATCGAAGGATTTTTCTGAAGTACGGTTGAGGGATATACAAAAAATATATCACTGTCAAGAATTTTTTTATTGAGTAATATTCACAACTATCCAAAATGCCCTCTTCTCATATTTTCAGTAATCATATTAAACATATTGATTTCATATTGTTATGAATCTTATCATAAAATGAGACTAATTAAATTTTTTCTTGACATATGTCCGTTCATAGGTAAGTATGCAACCGAAAAATTGGAAGTTCCATCGCGCTGTCATGAATAATACTCAGATTTATAGATCTGGGCCGCCTCGAGCTGTTCGGCTATCACTTACTTTTTTAAGGAGGGATTATGAAAACACGGATCACTGAATTACTGGGAATAGAACATCCCGTAATTCTCGCCGCCATGGCATGGGTTACCAACGCAGAAATGGTCGCGGCTGTTTCCGCCGCCGGCGGTCTCGGCACACTGGGTCCCAACGCGGGAAGCCTTGTTGTGACCAACGATGTGGAAGAAACGGGAGAAAGACTTCGGCAGCAGATCCGGGACGTGAGAAAGGTTACCGATAAACCCTTCGCCGTAAATTTCGTCGTCGGCGCGGGAGGTCTGGATAAGGAATTCAGCGAGCGTTGCATGCGCGTGGGAATGGAGGAGAAAATCCCCGTGGCGATCGTCTCACAGGGCAGCGCCGCCGTTTATACCAGTCAATTGCAGGAAGCCGGCATGAAAGTGGTGCACGCCTGCGCTTCCGTCGCTCACGCCTTGAGCGCGGAACGGGCCGGTGTGGACGCTATCGTGGTTTCCGGCACCGATGGTGGAGGTCACAGCGGGTTCGACCAGAACACCACGTTCTGTCTTGTTCCCCAGGTCGTCAGGGCCGTCAAAATTCCGGTAATCGCGGGTGGAGGTGTCGCACATGGCAGCCAGCTCGCGGCCGCTCTCGCGCTGGGCGCGGAAGGCGTCTACATGGGTACGCGGTTCATCGCCACGAAAGAATGTCCGGCCCATGAACGGTACAAACAGGCCCTTCTGGAAAGCAGAGACGGCGATACAATCGCCATCCGCCACGGTATGGTTTCACAGCCCGGCACCGGCCAATCCGGATTTACCGGCGAGCGCCGCGGCTCTTTGAGAATGATACTCAGCGATAAAATTCGCGAAGTTCTTATCAAAAAAGAAGGACACATCGACTTCAACGATCTCATGACATTCCAGGGACCTGTTCCGATCGAGAAAGGCGGCAGCGCAACCGCGGCCGCATTGATCTACGGAGACACCGATCTTCCCTTCTGGGCGGCAGGTCAGGGCGTCGGCCTGATCGACGAGGTGCTTCCCTGTGCCGAGGTTGTCAGGCGAATAGTGGCTGAAGCCGAGGAGGCAAACAGGAGGCTGACAACAATATTTTAAGGACGGCAATAAGGTTTTTCTTCAGGCACATCGCACATTACTTTCCTGAAAGGAGGCGTGTATCGTGAATGATTTACGGGAACGTTTTATTGAAACCAACGGCATTACGCTGCATGTAATGGAAGCAGGTCCTTCTGACGGTCCCATGGTGATGTTTCTTCACGGCTTTCCCGAGTTCTGGTACGCCTGGGAAAAACAGATCGAGTATTTCTCGAAGAGGGGATACCTGGTGGTTGCTCCCGACCAGCGGGGATATAACCTGAGCGACAAGCCGGAAGGAATAGCGCCTTACCGGATAGAGGAACCCGCCAAAGACGCCCTGGGCATTATAGAACATTACGGACGGGACCGAATTTTCCTCGTCGGCCACGACTGGGGTGCTTCCGTCTCCTGGTGGTTCTCAATGAACTATCCCGAAAGGCTGAATCGCCTCGTGATCATGAATGTGCCTCATCCTGTCGTATTCGGAAAGCACCTCTTCGGCAACCAGAAGCAGATGGAACGAAGCTGGTACGTCTTTTACTTCCAGATACCCGGCGCCGTCGAGACTTTTGCTGCCGCGAACGAGTATCAATGGCCCCTCGACCTGCTCGTCTCTACCAGCAAACCGGGAACTTTTCCGCCGGAGAAACTTGAAAAATACAGGGAAGCGTTCAAGCAACCGGGCGCCTTTACTTCCATGGTTAACTGGTACCGCGCTGCCCTCCAGGCGCCACCTGATCGTCTCACTGATTACAAGGTTCGCGTACCTGTGCTGGTCCTCTGGGGAGTGCGGGACGTCGCCATCGTTCCCGAACAGGCCGATGAATCAATGGCGTTCTGCACCGACGGAAAGCTGGTGAAATTCGAGGATTCTTCTCACTGGATAGAACACGAAGAAGCAGACAGGATCAATCCGATGATCGAAGATTTTTTTAAATAATCCGGTTCATCCGTTTTTGAGGAAATTTCATTCCCGGGCGTAGTGATGCCACCCCTCCCCCAATAGCAAGGCGGAGACTCACACATGCAGTTCGAGTGGCGTCGCCGTTCCCACCTAAAAGAGGCAAATCATTTCGCCCGGGGATCCCCCTTTTTTTGAATTTCCTTCCATACCGATCTGAAAGAAATAGTCCGCTGATCCCGGCAGTGTCATTCTTTCTCTTTGCAACGATTTTGTGTATATATTGATGTGAACACATGCATTATGGCCGGCGGCGTCGGCAACCGGCAAGGAACTCTCGCACCCGGAGAAACATACGAATAGAGCGTACGCCGATGTCGCGCAATGTATGAAAACGCGAAATCGAAAGCGACACGCGGTTTCCCCCCGACCCGCGATGCGGATCATCCCGAATACCTTCCGGGGAAACGCGGTGTGCCGTTTGCCCGGTTCGGATGAATATGGACAAGACACGACGACAGTTCATGACTGGAGCGGCGGCGGTGACCGGCGTTTCCCTTCTCGACGGCATCGGCCTTTTCAAGGCTTCTGCCAGAGCCGCGTCCGCTGAAAACGTGACCGGCTCCAAACCGAGCAGGGAACTGAAAGACTATCCCCACATCACGGATGTCATTCGATCCCGGGACATGAAAAACTATTTTCACCTCATTGTCGACGCCTGCGCCAATCCCGGGGAAAATTACCTTTCCAGGGTTCCCTTCCTGATCGAGCTGGAAGTAGCTAAAATCTGGAGCGAATCACGTTTCGAATGGGACGCCGTCTCGTCAGCCGGCGCGGCGGGGCTGCAACAACTGATGGCTTCGACGGCACGCGATTACGGTCTTCCCGTGGCAAAAAGCAACGAGATCGAGGCTTTTAACGCAGCCATCGCCGCGTACCGGGACATCAAAACGTCGGTGGCGGCAAAACGACAAAAACTGTACCTCCTGGCGGAATCAGGCACGGGCGTAATGAACCCTGCACTCATTGAAGACATCACAGCCGCCCGGACTGAACTTTCCCAACTCGAAGAAAAAAGGACGGCGGCATACCGCGACCTGCGGGCGGTCAAAAAGGCCTACGTGGAAAAAATACGCAGCATGACCGAGAAGGAACGCGAAAAAGAGGATGCCCGATTCGCGCCATCGATACATATACCGGTCGGCGTCAAACATCTCGTCAGGAATATAACGGAATGCCGAAAATTTTTCGGGGGACCGGTGGAAATGAACGTATGGCGGGGTATCGCCTCCTACAACGCCGGCCTCTCGCGGGTAAAAACATGGGGAGGGTTCCCTTTCATCGAGGAAACCGTGTATTATACTCGGAATATTGTCTCCGACCTTACGAGATCGCTTGAGCTGAAATACGCTTATTCCACCGGAGATCCCGCGCTGGTCGCGGAAACCAGGAAACGTATGGGTCTGAAAGAACCTTACTTTGTATACGTCGTAGAAGTGGGCGATAATTTTTACAGGATCGTTCGGGAACAACTCATGGAACGATACGACCTTTCGTATTCGGAAGCGCTTCACTATATCAGGGATTCCAAGGGCAACACCGTCGATCCCGACAAGATGTCGATAATTCTGCCTGATCAGCAGTTCAGAATATACGTACCCGAATGAATGCGGGGACATCTCACGGCCCGCACGTGACGGCGTGAACACCATCCGCCGAAAGAGGGTTATACCCGAATACAAGGTGGTAACGCGCAGGAAAGGTTTTCACCACTGATGAAACGTAATTTCGATGAATCAAGTCCCTCGTATTATGGTTGGCTGGTCGTGGTCTCGGCTTTCGCGGCTACCATGATCGCTTACGGAATAACGTATTCGTTCAGTGTTTTTTTTAAAGCCCTCTATTCAGAATTCGGCTGGACCAGGGCGGCGGCGGCTGGCGCGTTCAGCGCGTACGCCATCAGCCACAATGTCTTCGCCCCGCTCTCAGGCTGGATGACCGACAGGATCGGGCCGCGGATCGTCGCCGCGTCGGGCGGCCTGTGTCTGGCCGGTTCAATGATCCTGATGAGTACCATTTCTTCGATCACCGAGTTTTACCTGTACTATGTTGTTTTTGTCGCGTGGGGCGTAGCCGCCGCTTACACACCAATGCTCGCCACGGTTTCCCGGTGGTTTACCGAAAAAAGGGGGTTGGCCATAAGTGTGTCGGCGTCGGGACTGGGAGCGGGTTCCCTGGTCCTGTCGCCCCTGGCGGCCTGGCTGATTTCGTCATACGGATGGAGAACCGCCTACGTATCAGTCGGTATCGTCGCCTTTGTCGTGTTTATTCCCATTGTGCTGCTCGTCAGAAAATCACCCGAGGAACATTACGGCGAAACCATGATCATCGATCATGGAACTGAACCCGAGCAATCAGTTGAATCCGCTCAGATTATTCACTTTACCTTTATCGACGCACTCAAAACAAGAGCCCTGTGGACACTGAGCTTCAGCTGGTTTTTCGCAGCCCTCGCGTTATGGACTATCATGATTCATATAGTGCCGCTCATGACCGACAGGGGAGTCGCCTTCACGACGGCCGGTTTTCTCGCCGGGCTGGCGGGCGGAGGCAGTATTATCGGCAGGATCAGCGCGGGATTTCTTTCAGACCAGCTGGGAAGAAAGCGCATTCTCATTGCCGCATTCCTTTTCCAAGCTGTGATGTTGCTGTGGCTTCTGTTTTCACGGGAAACGTGGATGTTTTTCCTGTTCGCTCCCCTCTTCGGCATGAGTTTCGGCAGCTGGGCGGGCGTGATACCGGCATTTCCGGCGGACTATTTCGGGCTGAAATCAACGGGCGCCATTTTTGGTTTCGTGATGATCATGGCGGGTCTCGGCGTCGCCCTGGGCTCGTTCCTCGGAGGATTTATCTTCGATCTTACAAACTCGTATAATTACACGATCATCATGTGTTTTCTCGGCACGCTGCTGGCCGTCGTTTCGGCGGCGCTCCTGAAAAAACCCGAAAAACTGTGACAGGTCACTCCCGTAAACTGACCGTACCGGAACGATCGGCTTCACCCGGCACGCATGACACTCACGGCGCGCCGACGCCTGTCAGCGTTACTGTCCTTCGAAAGGAATCTCCACGCAAACCTTGTCCCTTCCCTCTTTTTTCGCCCGATACATGTACTGATCGGCGCGTCGCACAAACTCTTTTATGTCTTCTTCCGGCCGATATCCAGCGATCCCCAAGCTTACCGTAAGATGGGCGGATTCGCCCCGACCCGTCGTGAAAGTTTCGTTTTTGAACGCCATTCTGATTCTCTCGGCGATGACGCGCCCTTCCTCGCAACGAGTGACGGGCAAAAGAACGGTGAATTCCTCACCCCCGTATCGATAGGCGGAATCAGTTTTGCGAATGCATCGCCGAATGACTTCCCCGAGACGCGACAGGGCTTCATCGCCCTCAACGTGGCCGAACTTATCGTTGAAAACCTTGAAATTATCGATATCGAGCAGAATAAGACTCAATGAACCGCCGTAGCGGTTGATGCGGTCAACTTCCTTTTCAATCTGCCTGTAAAAATACCGTGAGTTGTAAAGCCCTGATAATTCATCGAGAATGCTCAGCTCGCGGTATTTTCTCTCGCTTTCTTTCAGTTGCTCCTCGGCCTGCCTGCGCTCGACGACCCTGCCCAGGAGCTTCGCGATCGCCTTCATCAGATCCCGTTCCTCGTCGAGGAACGGGGTTTCCGTCCCGGCAGGGGTTGCACAAAGATAACATATCTCCAGCGTACCGAGTCGCTCTCCGCGAACCGTGATATACGTGTAAATCCGCTTGTCGGTCTTCCGGAAATTCGCCGTTTGAAAAACCGTCCCGTCCAGCGTGATTCTCGCGCAGGCGCAGTCCGGAAAGCTCAATCCCCGATGTATTTCATTCACGGTTTTTTGAAAAACCTTTTCAAGAGAATCCGTCGATTCGATGAAGTTCGCCACGGACTGAAGGAGGCTTAGTTCCTTGATACGTTCCCTCAACATGTCCTCCAGGCGTCTTCGTTCGGTAATGTCTCTCGAAACTCCAAAGAGACCGATAACCTGCCCGTCCTGGTCTCGGATCGCCCGGATCCGGTTTTCAAGCCAGACCGTATGGCCTTCCCTGTGGTAATACTCCATGTCCATCGTGACGATTCGATCGGGGTCGACTTCCTCTTCCTGTTCTTTCTTCTGTTCCGATTTGAATCTATCAACGACTCTCGCGTAGGTTTCGGGCGTCACCATGTCGGAAAGATGCTGCCGCAAACGTTCTTCCGGCGAGTAGCCGAGCGTTTTCAGCGAGGAAGGGCTCACAAAAAGGGGCTTCATGTCACGATCAAGCATCCAGATCGTGTCGGGCATCATGTCTAACAGGAAGCTGTACAACACTTCACGCTCAGGCAACATCGTATCTTCATGAAATCCGATCCGTTCTTTCAGATTTTCGTGGTTGTCTTTTTCAGCCATTTCTATTTGCTCCCCGTGGTCACGCGGCGCCGTATACAACAAAGGCGGAATTATTGCACCAAAAAAGTCGCCCGGCATGGACCAAACAAGTCGGAATTAAACGTAATACGAGTATATACTTTTCGGAAGAGCAGGGCTCGCAAACATGGCCGTCACTTCAGGGTCATCACCAGCCGGGGCGGCCCTGCTAATCTGTTTGCTCGAGAATAGCTTTCAGGTTCTCGCCCTCTTCCTTCATATGCCGTCGCACGGAGGAAAGTCCCTCTTCCACTTTCCGGCCGGCAAGTAATGTAACTATCCTGCCGATTCGAAGGCGGCATTCGGCCGTAAATATGCATCCGTTACCTGCCGGTTCCATCAGGAAGCGGTTCCCGGGAAAATAAAATCTCAGCAATCGACAGGGAGGGCCATAGACAATCTCCCTTCCCGGGGTCACCTTGAAGACGCGGAACTTCAGCTTGTGCAATTTACCGTGAAGGTACTCCTCGGCACGGGCGACGGACCCTTCTTCCCAGGGATTTCCCTTTAACCAGCGAAAGGCCACGTGGTCAACTGGATGCCAATCCCGATAACTTGCGTCATCGGTAATTCGAAGAAAAAACCCGAATACCCTGTCGGGGGGGACACCTATTTCCACCGAATCCCTCAGCACGATATCATCCAGCAATTTCATAATCGTATCGCTCCGCGTCCCTGAATTTCATTCATAGTCGTGTATGACAGGTATAATTCAAAAATATCAGCAGGAAAATATTAAAAATCACCTTTTACACCGGTTATTTTACATCCCCCGGCAAGACGAATCTTTTGTTTTTTCCCGGGTAATGTTATATCAGCACATCCGACTTGCATTAAGCATATTTTCGAAACCACAGCCGGACGAGGATAGCTCTCATGAAAAAAATAACAATAATTGTGCTCGTAGTCACGGGATTATTCCTCTGCGCGCTTCCCGTATCAGCAAATGTTTACGTCTCCGATAAGCTGGAAGTTCCCCTTCGCAACGGCCCGGGGACCACGTACAGGATCGTCGACATGCTTCGATCGGGCCAGGTGGTGGAAGTCCTGTCCGAAAAGGCGGGATGGAGTCATGTTCGTCTCGCTGAAGGCGCGCGCGGAAGAGAAGGATGGATATTGAGTCGCTATCTCATGAACAGGGAACCCTGGGATAAGCAGGTCAAGGCCCTGGAAGAAGAAAACGCGCGGCTTCGGGAAACGGCGTCTCCTCTGGCACAGGAACTTCGTGATCTGAAGACAGCGCGCGACACTCTCGCGACGGAGCTGAAAGAAAAAACGGAGAAACTCGACGAGCTTGAACGGAACTACGAAGTCCTGCAAAAAGAATCCTCGACCTTCCTCGATTTACGGGAGAAATTCGAAAGGACCCGGGCTGAACTGGCGAATACGGAACATGCCCTGGCGGAGCGGACAAGGGAATGCGAACTGCTTCGGTCATCCCACAGCTACAAGTGGTTTTTATCCGGCGCGCTGGTATTGTTCACGGGGCTTCTGGTCGGCCTGATCATGGGAAGAAGAGAGAAAAAGCGTTCCTCGAAACTGTATTTGTAGCGGCTCCCGGACCGCCGCGACGTCAGCGGTTCACGTACGCCGCTCGTTCACGAACACCGCGCCGTCCAATCGCCCGAGATCGTACGCGGCCTGCAACCCTTCGGGGTTCGTATAATCCCATTTCGACACGGGAATCGGCGCCGACGGCTGCACGTAGGTCAGGCGCTCCGTACGGGGTATCTTGTCTTCTCCGTATCGTCTCGTCAGGAGAACAAGCGCGTCTCCTTCCACGTCGCCCAGGGCACAGACGGGAACATTGTCGACAAGTCCTCCGTCCAGCGCGGGCCTCCCGTTCCATGACAGGATCGGTGTGAACGGCGGCGTGCAGGAAGACGCAAGAACCAGGCCGGCGACTTCCGGGGCGTCGACGCATTGCCTGACACAAACGACTTCCGGCACAAAACCAAGACACCTTCCAAACGACGGGCGCACCGAACCTCTCAGACTCTTCTCGGCCAGGTAGGCGAGAATACCTATGATGGTCGCCGAGCGGGGACCCAGCGCCCGGGGAGGACGGCTGATCAGCACCCTGATATCGGGACCCCGGTAAAGGGCGTTCATCCCTTCAGAATCAAGGGCGTCGAGAATCGCCTTGCGATACATGGCGTAGTGAGGAAACACCGGCGTATCGCTGAAAAGGTTCGAAAGATAGACGTTGCGGCGGTTTCGCGCCGTTGCATCCTTGAACCGCTCCAGCGCCGCCGATGTTTTTCCCGAAAAAAGGAGACAGGCCATGGCCGCGCCGGCGCTCACGGCGGCGATCCGGCGGGGAGTCAGCTCAAGCGCTTTCGAAACCTCCTCCCAGAAACCGACCTGCCACAGGCACCTGCTCCCTCCCCCCGCGAAAACCACCGATGAATATGACAATGTTTTCCTTGTCTCCATGACGCCGATTCCTTTCGCCGGGAAACATGCGCAAAACCGGTGCACCGCGCCTGCCGACTCTTATAATGTCAGATACCGGGAAAATGGCTCGTGTAAAAATAATGTTCGCATACGGCTTTGCGGATATCCCCGGCGCCACTGGTAACGACAGCTACATATTCTGCCAGTCTCTTCATAGCAACCCCTTCCCCCCTCACGAAGCTCAAAATCGATACCAGGAGCCGCAAGAATCACCCGCCAATCCGGGATCGTATTCGATTATCCGAGTCCGCTGCAGAACGCGATTCCCGGTCCGCAGTCTCCATCCCGGGTTTTCGATTGAAAGAACCTCCCTTTCCATCATACAACCAGGCAGCTGGTGGAAACTCCTTGCTCTTCAACAGGATTTCCACAAACTTTGCCGACATTTCTTCCACGCCATTTTCAGCTTAACGCGGATTTATTCTCCGATTAATTTTCTGAATTCCTTCTCATCGATGATATTGTTTTTTTGTTTCTTTGCCTTATCGAGGGTGCCGCCGGGATTTTCACCTGCCACAACATAATCTGTCTTACCACTCACGCTTGAAGTCGCGCGGCCCCCGAGCGACTCAACCTTTGCTTTGACCTCGCTACGAGTGTAGGACTTCAAAGATCCGGTGAAGACAAACGTTTTCCCCTGCAATGGCAATTGCTCTCGATCCGGCATCGCTTCCACCCTGACGCCGGTCCTGAACAAATGGTCTAACACCTTGTTATTCTCTTTCTGTTTAAAAAACGTTTCAATGCTCTCCGCGATTTCAGGACCGACTTCGGAAATCTCTTCCAGTTCTTGAGATATTGTCAAATGTTGTGGATTGAGTTCCGTACCCTCCGGTTATTGCCTATGCCGCTTCCTGTAATTCTCCGTCGATGAACACCTTATTTTCTAATACGAGAGGTATCATGT
>Ga0129302_1001757_pt1 | contig 15982 bp, 12 predicted proteins | sample BlaSprsedimmetaG_FD_94476 | JGI IMG/M metagenome (GOLD analysis project Ga0129302, IMG submission 94476) | Hot spring sediment bacterial and archeal communities from California, USA to study Microbial Dark Matter (Phase II) - Blank Spring... | ecosystem: Environmental > Aquatic > Thermal springs... | reverse complement strand
CTTCGGCCGTCCTGCCTCAGCCCATGGGGCCCCGGAACCTGCCGTTTGCGTTCGCTTATGCTTTATGCCCTGCGGGTATGTATGCCCTCTGGGTACTCTTCCTCACAACTGCTTACTGATTCCAAATATATGTTCACCCACACGAAACGTAATAGAACCCTTTTTTTTAACTGATTGGGTCAATGTCCGGGAAGATCCCACGGCGGCGGGGGCAGAGGCGCGCGCAAACTGCGGGCTTTAAGGAATTTTATTCCCGAATTCCATGCGGACAGCAATGCGATTACCAGGCCGGGAAAACCATCCCGGAATCCTCCCAGCCATACGTAGCAGCGCAGAAAGGTAAGCGGAGGGCGCAGAAACGCGTTGAGCAACAGGAAACGCTTCCCCTGTGCCGCCAAGTCTTCCGCCTGTATGGTGGAGTATCGATTCAGCCGTGATATGTGGTCGGCCATATCGCGGTACGTGAAATGCAGAATATGGCCGGGCAATGAATCCACGGATCCGTCCACATCCAGACGTTCGTGAACCCGGCCGATCCAGATGGCGCGATCGCGGCGAAACAGGCGAATTTTCCGGTCGGGGTACCAGCCGCCGTGATGGATCCAACGTCCCAGGTAGGCGGTTTTGCGGCGGATGCGGAATGCAGCGATATGGTCCCGGGGCGGGTGTTGTTTGAGTGTAAGCAATGCCCGGGCCAGCTCAGGAGATATGCGTTCATCCGCGTCCAGATTCAATACCCACTCATGCCGGCAGAGTCTGCGCGCGACATTTTTCTGCGAACCGTAGTCCCGGAAAGGGTGTTGGATGACACGTGCCCCCAATGCCCGGGCCACCGAGCCTGTATCGTCCGTGGAACCTGAATCCACGACCAGGCATTCATCGGCCACGGATCGGCAACTTTTCAGCGCATCCGCGATGCGATCCTCTTCGTTCAATGCGATGATGGCCACGGATATTTTCATTTTTCCACATTACCGGATGGTGCCGGGGTTGTCAATTTCGGGATTGTCCTTCTGCAGGTTGTGGATTATACTGGTACGGGGCATAAAGTGACAAGAGGTTATTAGTGTGACGCCGATATTAAGAAGCAAGCAAAAAAGGGATACCGTGTTGTTCTGGGGGATGTTTGCGTTGACCCTGGCGTTTCTTTTGTACTTGTTTCTGCCGGGATCGCGTTCGCAAGAGAATCATTCCGTGCCGGCGCATCCAGCCGGAGATGTTCCGGGTGCCATTGAGAGCGGTGATGAGGGAAACTACGGTGATCGGCTCGCAACGCTCCTGGAAAAGGGTTTTCAGGAATCTTTGCGCGATTCGACGAGTCTGGAAACCGATCCGGCCGCGGCCCTGACCCGCCATCTAAACCAGGTCGAGCAACTGGGGCGGACTCAATCCGGTCGGGAAGCGTTGCGGAGTTGGCTGCAGCGCTCTCGTGACATTGGAATGTTTGAACTGGGGGACCCCCGTGTTCTTGCTGTGCCGGAATTTGTTTCTAAAGAAAATGTTTTTCGTCTATACTTGGCGCTATTCATGCTGAAACTGGAGCACTCCGATGGCTTAAACCAGTTGCGTGAAACTTCAATCGAACGTTTGCTCACCATTCTTTCCGCGCCGATTTTCAGCACCGTGGATTGGGAAATCCATTCAGACGCGGAGGCATTTCCTGCTTTGACGGTTTTTCGCATCTGGCTGGAACGGACAGACATCTACCCGTATGCCCATCCCGGCTTGGAATTGGTTCGCCACCTGGATCGTTTCCGGGATTTAAGCCCCGGCCGTTGGATCACGCGTTTGCGTCAATGGGCGGATTTTTCTTGCCAGGTGCGCACGTTTGTTGTGGAATGGGTTGAAGATGATGGGATCTGGGGAAAGGATCGCGGGGTGTATGCCGATTTGCGCCAGCCGGTATACCGTTTCCTGGGGCAGGAATACAGCATTATCCCTGAAACTACCTCCGGCTCATTGCCGAAATGGTTGAATGAGCTGGTCGCCAGTGATGCGGGTGACATTGAACTGATATCTTTTCGCATGGCCACTACCGAAACTCAGCGCTCCATACTCTCTCCCCGCTGCATTTGGTACAATCCGCTTGGCAATCGATTTGTCGTGGTTTTCTCTACCTGGGAAGCCGAGGCGAACCATCCGCATTCCCCCCTGCAGCAGTGGATTCGTGATCGCTGTGACGTGTATCACCGGGCGTTTCATCGCCTGTCTATCGCGGACAATGAGATCAACCAATCCGCTGACCAGAGAAGGAACTTGCTGCGTTTCGGCCGATTCCTGAAGCGTTTGGGTCAGCCTTAATCTTGAAAGCCACGGATCAGTTCCAACGCCTGGAACCATCTGAGGTACTCCAAACGTTGCAAATAATTGGCTATCATCCGCCGCGCCAGGGCGGGGTCGATACGGTGGATGTACACAAATTCCTTTTCTTTTTTGCGCAGATTCTTGAGTGCGTAGTCTTCGTAATTTTTCCACTCCCGGCGCACAGGCCGGATTCGCGAGCGGTAATCCTGGTCCACCAGTCTGGACAAGTGGGCGTAAACGCGATAGGGATGACTGAAATCAAGTGCGTCCGGCTTGTTACCGGGGTTGAAGTGAGTGGCCAGTGCCGTCCCGACCGGCCGGAAAGCGTGGGTGTCGGGAACGGCGATGTTTGGATACCAGGGAGCGAACGCATTGGAGTCCGGGCGACGCAAAGCCAGCCAGATGCGGTTGCGAAGTACATCGGGTGCGGAGTCCGTAAAAGAGAGAATGCGTCCCAATTCAACAACAATCGAATATTGGGTGGATTCTGTACAGATGGTCCGGTTCTTGGTGCGATTCGGGGATCCGCGGCGGTACCCGTCTGTAAGGTCCCAAGGCGTATCTTCGTAGTGATCGCGAAGCAGGGAAAACAGCTCCTGTAAGCGAATTTTTTTCCGGGGAGTGAAAGCAAAAGGGTATTCCGTCTCTTCGCTTTTCGTGTCGCCTCCCAACAGTTGAATGGCACGGCGTTGGCGCAGGTAGTTACCCCGGTTGCGGTCGATAGGAATTCGGGAGTATGTCGTGGCGAAGTCAAACCCGCTTTCGGCCTCACGGGGCGAATACCATCCCTGCTTTGCCGCGTATGCGGCCAGATCTTTGGATCCGAGGAACTGATCCCTGTCACTGAGGTCGATCTTCCTAATGGTATATGCGTTGGGAACAACCGCCACTTGATCATCGGGCACTCTCCGTGCGATCCAGCGTCGTCCGCGAATCAGGTGCAAGACCCAGGCCTCCTGCTGATCCGCAATACACAATGTGCGTCCCGAATCGGAATACCCGAATCGTTCCACCAGACTTCCGGCCAGGAGAACGGCCTGCCTGGCGCTGCCGGCCTGTTCGGCCAGGATGCGGCGCAGCATGAAACCGATGCCGCCGTCTTGCAAACCGGCACTGCTTTCTTTTGACGGAGAGGAGTTGGAGACTATGGCAACACCATAGGAATTGATGTATGTGTCGGCGTAAGCGATTTCCGGTATCTCGATCCAGTAGAATCCGGCTGTGCGGGACGGCGCCGCCAAGGTTCCGCCGTTGCGTAAACGGTATGGCGGAGGAATTGAGTTTTGGCGCGGAGGCACATGATACAAGTTGACAAACAGGGAGTCACCCCGGTCGTCCTCATTGTGTGCCAGGATGACACATCCGGAATCGGTGGCGTTCTTGCCGGCCAGGACGGTAAAACAAGCATCACTGCTGCTGAGCCCGGTTGCAAGGCCAAGTATGAACAATGCGGTCAAGAGTTTTTTCATGGCTTTTAGATAGCACAGCTGGTTGGAAAATTCAAAGGCTTTTGTCCATTGCTCATTTGCTTTTCTACCTGGGGGGTGATATATTCGTCTCTCTCGAATCCAGTTGGATTGCCGTGGTTTCCTTCCCGTTTGGGGATGACAGGGTCCATGAAAGTACAACTTTTTGTTCCTCCTCAGGGCTACATTGCGCAGCGTTGGTCAGAGGGCAGTTCCATGCCTCCTCTGGGGGTTCTCTATCTGGCGGCTGTTCTGGAAATCCAAGGCCATGACGTGGATGTGGTTCCTGCAGACGTATTGGGTTTTTCCTGGGAGGATGTTTGTAACAGAATTGGTGAGTTCAAACCCGATGTGGTGGGGGTAACCACCACCACCGAGAACCGTTTCGATAGTTTTCACCTGGTTCACCTGGCCAAGAGCGTGGACCCAGGGATTTTTACTGTTCTGGGTGGACCGCATATCTCGATGGCGGGTGAACAAACCCTGCTGGATATCTCCAGCGCGGATGCCCTGGTAATCGGAGAAGGCGAAGCCACCTTGCCTGAAATGCTCCGTGCGTTGGAAGCGAAAGCTTCGCTGCTTACGGTTCCCGGCTTATATGTCCGCGAAAACGACGGCGTCCGATTTACCGGGCGCAGAGCCATGATCAGCGACCTGGACGTACTGCCGTTCCCGGCCAGGCAGCTCATCCCCATGGAGCGCTACCGTTTCTTTGTAACGACCCGGGATGGACGCGAACGCCGCGCGCAGAACATTATGACTTCGCGGGGCTGCCCGTTTAACTGTTATTTCTGTGCGACTCCGATCAATTGGGGTCGGAGCGTTCGCGGGCATTCTCCAGAGAGGGTGATCCAGGAGATCGAATGGCTGATTGAGCATTATGGAGCCGAGTTCATCTGGTTTTATGACGATACGCTGAACTACAACCCCGAACGCCTCCACCGTATCATGGACATGATCATTGAGCGCAGGTTGGATATCCGCTTCGCCAATGAATTCCGCATTGATGTGGTGGATCGTCCGCTTTTAGAGAAAATGCGTCGCGCGGGACTGGAAAGGGGTTATTTCGGGGTGGAAGCCGGGGCTTCGCGGGTAAGACAGGATGTGGTAAACAAGCATTTCGATATTGAACGGGCTTTTGATTTTGTGCGCTGGGCAAAGGAGCTGGATTTTGTTCCCGGACCTTTTTTCATCTTTTCTCATTATACGGAAACCTGGTCTGAGGCCCAAGAGACTCTGCGCATAATGGACCGCATGCGGGACATGCATTCGCAAGTGGATATCTCAACAGCCATACTTCACATTTACCCGGGCACACCCCTTGAGGGTATCGCGCGTGAAAGAGGCATTATGCCCCGGGATTTCCGCTGGTCGAATCGCCGGGATATGCGCAGAGTCGTCACCCTGCCCGCAGCCCAAGGTGAGGTCCCTCTGTTTAAAGATCGATTGACCTGGTGGCAGATCGCCCGCTTGGTCATGGGTTATACCGCTGCCAGCAGAAAGGGGTTCTCGCGGCGCAAATGGGTGCGAGCGGTTCAATCCATTTCCAGTTTTCGCAATCTTTACGCCTATGGTGTGTTTTTCCTGGCGTACGTGGTGTCGCGTCTGCGGCAGACCTGGAAAAGGAAAGGTTCAACCAGGTAATCGTAAAGAAAAAATGCAACTCCAGTGAGGTCTACATGAAACGCATTGGTTGCTCCATGCTGATGGTATTGTGCATGAGTTCAAGTCTTGTCGCCGCCAGTACTGCGCAACGAGTCAGCCGGATTCTGGCGCTGAAGCAGTTCTATTTTGAGTTGTCGCTGGGCGTGGGATTGGATCGTCCCCAATTCCTGCCGATAAAAAGTACGGGCACGGATGATTTGATGCGTCAGTACGCGGAGGGTGCCGGCGCTTCGCTTGAGGAAGATGGCCGTTTGCGGGAAAACATCGTGGGCCTTCCCCTGCGTGCAGCGGTTACCTACCGCCTGGATAATTACTGGAGCGTTAAAGCCGGGCTGGGTTTTTCTGTTGGCGGCGCAACCGGAGACAAAACTTTTATCCTGCGTTATCCAACCGGGTCAGGAGAGCAATTTGCACTCAACGTGCGCAACCGAATCCAGTTCATATCTCCTTCTCTGGAAGTAGAACACATGATGGGGAGATTTTCCATTTTCGCCGGAGGGGGTGTGCAATGGGGACGCCTGTCCCATACCTTCAGCGTCGAAAACACTGCCGCGGTGTACAGTGGCAATTTGACTGAGGAGATCACAGCCACGGGAACCGGTGCCCTAGCCTATCTCGGAGGGGCTTATCGCTATCCTCTGGGTGGGCATGCATGCTTGCTTTTCCGCCTGGAAGTGCGGTTTTCCGGGATCAGCAATTGGAACGGAAGCAAAAATACGCTTGAATCCGACAACATGGGGAACCAGTTGCAAGGATCCCTTGAGGGAAAGCTGATGCGCTATGAATGGAATCCGTACGGTCGCGGCTGGGTCGAATACTGGGATCTGGGTGAGGTGGTCGCTGATGAACGGCTCTATCGCAACGCATCCGCTTTGTCGTCACGCTTGAGCGGCATCCGTTTTACTATAGGGATTTCCTTTTGATTTGTCACTTCTTTTGCACTTGTGGCTGATAACGGGAAACTGATTCGGGTGATCGCAGATCCCGCCCCGGTATTGCCGTAGCGATCCCGGGCAAACACCTGGACCCAGCGCTCTCTTTGCAATCCGGTTTGAAACGGTGGGCGCAACAGGGTGGTTTGAGGCCGCGTCACGACAACCTGGTTGTCCAGGTTTTGCGCTGAATTGCCATACAGAACGATGTAATCTGCCATATCGAATTCCGGGCGCGGCTGCCAAGTCACGGTGATCCGCCAGGGCGTGGCTGCGGTCACGGAGAGATCGTCGGGCGTGCCCGGCGGGATATCCAGCAGGGTCTGGTGCCAGTGTTCCGCCATCAGTTGGTAACCCTTTTCGGAAGGGTGAACGTAGTCGGACATGAGTGACAGGTAGCCGCCATTATTCAGGGGATAATTCTCAAACATCGTCCAGAAATCGATCGCGGGCAGGGACATATCCGCGGCGAGAAGCAGAATGCCTTCGCGGATGGCTTTGGCCCGCGTTCGGTAAATACCGGTTCCGGACCAATGAGAGGGGTCACGGGGGATAATCGTTGAGAGTACAGGCTGCATGTCCAGCTCCAGGGCGCGCCGCATAATGGTGCTGATATTGAACAGGGTGGTGGAAACGGGGATTGTTCCCGGGTGGATTGTGTCGTTGATGCCCTGGTGAAACAGCAGATATGCAGCATTGCTGTTACTCAGCACCCAATCGTAGCGATCCATGGCTCTTAATGTTGTTTCCCCCGGATTCCCGGCATTGATCAACACGATATCCATATATTCGGGGTGCAGCAAATCCGTAAGCCGGGGTACGTATCCCAGATCAGGCGCGGGAGTTTTGTTTACGTATCCGTATGTGATACTGTCTCCAAAAGCCAGGATGCGATTCGGATCCGGTCCTGTCGTGTCGGGAACGAGGGTTTTCGGTTCAGGGGATTTCGTCACGGGATCGCAGATGATTTCCGGAGGCAGGGTGGGGCCGGTAAAGAAGTGGTAACGGCGGTAACGGCCGTTTTGAAAGCGAAAAAACTGCAAGGCTTCATGACCTTGAATCCGGGTCAGTTCGGGGAAAACCACAGGGGTTTCAAAAACTTTTTTCCAGATAAGGCGCCCGGTTTCCAATTCCCAGGCAACAATTTCAAAATTTTCCGTTACCGCGAAAACCACCTTGCCGTGATCTGTGGCGAGAACCGGGCTAAATATGTTAGCCGGATACAAAATGTGATCCATGGGCCCCTGTCGGCTGGATATCAATTTGAGCCGGCGCAAACCGGTATGCGGCTCCGTGCGGACAAAAAAAGCAGTGAAACCCAGGTCGGCGGCGTGCCCGCAAGAAAGCGCCAGAGAGTCTTGATCGAGATCTTCGGCCGCAAAAACGCAGCGACCGGAATCATCCGCAATTTCCACGCGTTGCAGGCCCATCTTCCACATGAAGCGGCCTTGGGGAAGATCAATCTGTCCGTGTCGCCAGGCGGAATCTTTCAGTTCTGCGTGATCCTTGGCATGGGCTGCGAGAGCAGAGCAACATACAACAACAAGGATAGTGGAAATGATATTGCGGGAAAGAAAAGTCACGTCATTACCTCCTCGAGCAGATCGGCATTATCCTAGCATCGAGGTGATGAGAAGTCAATTCGGACTCAGGTTGACTTGGGGGCCTGGCTCGTGGTAAGCATGAGGTGACATGTCAAGGTTCTCCAGACATTTTGCTGTTATATCAATGGTATGGGTAATGGCGCTGGCGGCGCATGCAGCCATAACCAACGTATCTTCAACTTACAGTGAATGCGAGTACCCATACGTTCAACCTTTTAATGAAAAAGTAATGGTTGTCTGGAGTGAAAAGGAAGGCGGCATTTTCAACATATTTTCCCGAATCTATTCCGGCGGAAAATGGGGCGGGAAAGTGCGGGCGTTCGGATCTTCCATGCATTCCCAGTTTCCGAACCTGGCGATCGGTCCGGGTGGTGTAATCCATATGACCTGGATGGAGGGCATTTCCAGGAGCAATCGGGAAATTTATCATGCCACCTGGTTAAACGGATCCTGGAGCGGTGGAACCCGGATCCACGCCAGCACATGGAATTCCTGCTGGCCGCGTATCGGCGTGGAAAACAATGGAACATCCAGTGTAATCTGGTGTTCCGAACTGTATCCATTCAACAACTCCCATTACAACATCGTGGGCAAACGCAATCCAAAAGGGTGGAGCGGAGGGGTCGCCACTGTGTCCTTCACCCCGGAGACCATTTCCATTCATCCCTCGCTGGCGGTACAGGCAAATACCAGCCATGCCTGCTGGATGGATGGTGAGGAGGGGAGTTGGATAATCGCCTATGCCCGTTCCAGTGGAAGCGGTTGGGAATCACCGGTGGTGGTGAGCGGTCGTGACAGCGGGTGGTGGCCGGGAATCGCAGTAGATTCCAACGGACTGGCTCACATCATGTACTCGACATTGCGACGCGCCCCCTATTATACCCGGCGACTAGAGGATGGAAGCTGGACACAACCGGTTCCGGTTCCCGGAGCGGCGGGTCACCAAAGGGATTTTGTTTTCCTGGAGATGGACGCGCAGGATGTGCTGCATGCCAGTTGGCGACAGACGATAAACGGTAACCACAACATCGTTTATGCCAGTGCGACGGCCCAGGGAGATTGGAGCAAGCCCGGCTATGTTTCCGACGGCGTGGAATGCCGCACGCCCGTTTCACGCCCGGACAATCTGGGGTTTGTGCATATCGTATGGTGGGATGAAGCCGTAAACCATGGTGACGTGTTTTACACCCGGGTGGAGAGCGGTGGCGGTGGCACCAGTTATTTGGCCCCGGTAGCCGCGTTCACTCCGGACCCGGCCGCGGGGCCTCCGCCCCTGACCGTTCGTTTTGATGCGTCCGCCAGCAGTGATGAAGACGGGAGCATCACCGCTTACAATTGGGATTTCGGCGATGGAACTACGGGAGTGGGCATTAGATCCACCCATAAATACCTTCAACGCGGAGAGTACCGGGTGGTTTTGCAGGTAACGGATAACGATGGTCTGACCGGTAGCGCGGCAACAGTTGTTGCGGTTTCCGATCCACCGGTGGCACGTTTCGTCATGACCCCGGAAGTGGGAGTGGCGCCGCTGGAAGTCCATTTTGACGCCTCGGCATCGTACGACCCGGACGGCAAAATCTTGTCCTATTCCTGGGATTTTGGAGACAACTCTTCGGCGCGCGGTCTGACTCAGGACCACGTCTATGAAGAGGCGGGTAATTACACGGTTACCCTGGAGGTGGTGGACAATTACGGCATCAACGCCCTTGCTGTCCGCACTTTGCAGGTTTTACGGGTTTATCCGCCCGTGAATGTATCTTATGCTTTTCGCGAGAACAGGAATCTCTTTTCGCTTGAGTACCTGTACGAGGTTTCCTGGCAGGAAAACCCCTTGAACCGCCATTACGGGATTAATGTGACACGTTTTCACATTTACCGGCGTACGCGGGGCGGAGAATTTTCGCTGATCAAATCCGTAGCGGCGAACACCTTTTCCTGGCTTGACCGTCATCTGGGGGAAGAAGCGCGCGGCGATTTTGAATACCAGGTGGCGGCTGTGGACGACCAGGGGAATGAAAGTGCCCCCCAGATGCATGAATCTTTTTCCCATCCGGATCGCAAAGACGCGATCAATGAGTTTTTCCGGAATGGAAAACATTGAGATTTTGGGTCGTTTCGTTGTATATTACCTTTGTGGGACGTAGAGGCAAATCCGTGTTCCCGTATTGAATCAAGAGTGAGGAGGCTTGCAAATGAAAAAAGCGTTGATAATGAGTGTGATTGTTTTCTTGTCTATCGGGTTATCGGCCCAGATTCCAAGGCTGGATCCCGATAAGGTCCCCGCGGGCGCCATCGCGTTGATCAGTCCCGGGAATGACGGTTATATCAGTTCCATTCCCGTGGAGATCGTTTTTCGCTGGCAGAAAACCGCCGGAGTGCTGAACTACACTTTTGTATTGCAGGTTGAGGACGGCGGGGCATGGAAAACCACCCTGACGCGGCCCAATCTTACGGGAGACCATATCACCGTCACCTACAATCGACCTTCCGATTTGCGCTGGCAGGTAGTGGGGATCGGCCCCCGGGGTGTTCGCTACGAATCTCCCTGGTGGGTGCTGCATTATGGTGGATCAGCTTCTGCAGCCCAGGGAAAAACCGTCAGCGGTCAACAGGGAGTCGCCGGTTCACACGTCGAAACCAAACCGACCCCCCAATTTCGTCCGGTTCTTTTGACACCCAAAAACGAAGTAGTCCTGCGTCATTACCCACGCAATATGACTTTTACGTGGATGCACAGCACCAATCCCGCGTTTCGCAGGTACCAGATCCAGGTGGATATCTATCATCCCCGTCCCGAACAATGGCAGTCCGCAATGCGGAATAACACCCTGCTGGTGGATGAGGTGATCCGGGACAACGAGTACCATTTCAAATTCCCCGCAGATCGCCTCGGACGCTGGCGGGTTCGCGGCGTTAAAGATCCACGTACCTTTACGCCCTGGAGTCCCTGGCGCACGTTCAGTTTCCGCGCCCGTCACTGACCCGGCAGAAAACAGATTGCTTTCTTGATGTAGAGAAAATCCGGTTCTACGGGGATGACGTGGCTGTTTGCATGCGATCCAGCCATGCGCCCCCGGTTCCGGTTGTGATGTGCATTTCCATTGTCTGGCCCGATGCGAGGCCGCGGTTTGTCACTGTTCGCCAAGTGTAACGCGTACTGTTCCACAAAACCAGGTTGCGACGGATTGCTTCCCGGGCTTCTCGAATGGTGATATGCATGCGGAATGTACCCCGTGCGCGCAGATCCAGGTTTCCCGGTCGCAGGTGATCGGGGTCAGGGGCCCACTGAATCGTGCAGGAGGTGTGGGGCGGCAGCCATAAAGCCATTTTTTGGCGGGCGTTGGGGTCAGCGCGCACATGCCCGGGCCGGCGGGTTAGGGATTCCATTTCGACCCCTCGCGCAGTTTCCTTCGGCGGTGACAATTCCCATAACTGGACTTCAGCCGAATAGATCGGGAAGCGGGCCATGAGTCTGGCTGCAGCCATCTGTAAAGGGAAAAAGCGCAGGTACTCACGGTATTCTTTGGCGAATCCCGCCTGGGTCAGTAACAGGTATTCCACCTGATGGGTAAAGAGAAAGTCTCGGTGCCAGTTGATTCCCATCTCACCGGAAAGCAGGTGGGTCTGATGGGGGCCGCCCAGCGAGAGAATAGATGCCCAATTGCCGGCGATACGGCTTGGCGGCAACACTTTTGTCAGAACATCAGCGGTTTCAATAATGCGGTACTCCCGTTGCGAAGCCCACTGAATGTAAGTAACGAGGTTGACGGCGAACGCAAGCATTAGAAATGCCGCCGCCGCCCGTTCCCGCCATTTTCTTGGCGCCCACAGCAAAGCGGCCAGAATCAGGAAAACAAAAGCAAAGACGCATGCCATCCAGGGTTGGGTCTGTACACGGTGAGCCGCAAAGCGGGCATAAATGACGGCTCCGCAAACGATCAGCGCGATTCCGGTGGCCATCGCAACGGCGGCCAATTCAGGCAATGCCGCCTTGGCGCGCTTCCGATCCACCCATTGTTGCAGAAACCAGGCGGCGATAACGGCAGCGGGGAAAATGATTGCCAGGTAAAATCGGGTGGGACGGTAACTCCAGATGGAGTGGAAACCGGCGGAAAGGATCAGCCAGATAACGGCGGTTTCAATCAGGGCGGGAAGCTTGCGCTTTCTGATCCACAATGCCGCGGCGGTACCGACACCCAGAATTGCCAACAGCAAAACCGGCGCGTCATTGCGGAATTGCAGGGCAAACGGATTGTCACGGATGTTGGCCAGGAGTTGGGGAGTATTGCGGATGTAGCGGATCAAGCGGTTATGGCCGACGAAATGGGCGAAAAAATCCTGGTTGGGAAGAAAGACCGCTAGGTACCAGGCTGCCATGCCGGCGGCCAGGACTCCCCAGAAAGCGAGCATGGAACGCCATTTGATTCGGCGCCGAATCAACCAGAATCCGCTCAGGAATATAAGCACTCCGGTCATATAGAGAATATGGTTCTGGGAGGCATAACTCAAAATAAAGAACAGGGCGGCAAAAACCATGTCACGGGAACGTCCCGTTTCCGCGCCCAGAACAAAGAAATGGATGGAGAGAAGGAAAAAAAAGATCATGGGCATATAGCGGTTGCCCACGTGCGCGTACATCAGCAGGGGAAAACTGCAGGCAACAAAAAGAACGGCGCCCGTTGCCGTTTTCGCGGGGAGGCGGCGGTAAACCAGCAGCAGGAAGGCCAGCAGAGACGCGATGGAAAAAAAGATGGGAATGGCTTTGTGAGCGGCGAACCCGATGCCGAAGAGGCGAAAAGTCATCCAATTCACGGCCATGGAGATGAGGGGCGAACCCAGGTGGGGTTTCCACTCATCAAATGACCATTGCCCGAACAGGATGCGGTTGCGGGCGCCGTAACTGTGTTGGCCGGGATCACCGACCGGAGCTCCACTGATGGTGAGGTTGCGGGGAGGGTCAGCCATTGGGAACAAAATGCGAAGCAGAATTCCCAGCAACAGGATGGTTAGAAGCAGTCGTGAAATCCGCCCGGGGTTTTCTGACAACATGCGTGGCGCAATCATTGTGATGCCTTGGCTGCGAGTCGACGAATCTGCTCTTCCAGGGGCGGGTCCTCGATTCCCAACCGGGGCAGATGAGATGGGCGCCGGATATGGCGGTTTTCCCTCATGGCGGCGATACTGTCTGCGGAAAGGGGGAGCCGGATTCCCAGAAACCGGGTCAGACGCAACAGTGACAGGGGGATAAAAGAGGGAAAAGGAACGAACAGGCAGCGTGTCTGCATCACCCGGCGCATGGTCTGCAGTATCTCCAGCATCGACACCACTTGGGGGTGGTGGAGGTTCCATTCTCCCGGGGATTCTTCACAAAGAATTCTTTCCGTGGCCAGGCATACGCTGCCCAGAGAGATCAGTGCCACAGGATCTTTTCCTCCGTCCAGTACCGGCAGGATCGGAAGACGGCGCACCAGTCGCAGCATGAGCGAAAACAAGCCCCGGTCTCCCGCTACCAGGCCCGGACGCAGGACCCATTGATTCCGCGATCGGAAAAAGGTTTCGAGGGCGAACTTCACGGCTCCATAGGTTGATCGACTGCCGGGTTTGGCGGAATAACTGGTAAAAAAAAGGTGGCGGGGAACACCGGCGCCGACCGCGCTGTGGTACCAATCCCGGGTGCCCGACAGGTTGCTTTCCGCTGCTTTGGGAGAGAAGTCGTGAGCAAGGTAGAAGACAGCGTCACAATTTCGGAACCAGGTGGGATCAGCTTTCTGCCCGAGTTTCAGGCAATGGTAGTCTGTCAGGCGGGGTCTCAAATCCGGTTTGGCTTCCGCCGCCCTTGATGTGCCCACCACCTGGTGTCCGGAAGCGAAAAGCGCGGAGGCCAAGCCGGTTCCAATCATGCCGTGCAAGCCGAGAATGCATACCCGCATGGGACTAGGCCGATTTGCGGGCCTTAAAGATGAAATTGGAAGCGCTTTCAAAGCGACCGGATCCCGGGTGGTATTTTTCAATGGTATAACCCCGGGATTCCAGGAAACCGCGAATGGTGGCGGGAGTGTAGTAGTGGCGGATGGGAACGAAATACCAGTCCAGGATCAATTCCGCCAGTGATTCTCCTCCCCGGGCTTTTTTGCGAAAGAGTTCGCGGATCTTGACCACGGGCCAGAGAAAAAAAGCCATGATTTTTGCCAGCGGCAGCCACCAGGGCTTGGGAGTTCGAATCAGGGTTTTGCGGATGAGTTCATGGATCCAGGTCAGCCGCGTTTTTTTGTAAAGAGCCAGGAGCAGACTGCCTCCGGGACGCAACATGCGTTCGATTTCGTTTATCGCCCGATCCGGGTCTTCGGTATGGTGGGCGCTGCCCCAGGCCCACACGATATCAAATGTGGCGTCTTCCCAGGGAAGCTCAAGCATGTCGCCTTCAACGAATTCCACGTTGGCTAAACCCAGGTCGGACTGGATCTTACGGCCCGTTCCCAGGCTGCCGGGCGAGATATCCAGGCCGGTTACCTTGCGTGCGCCCATGGAGGCGAATATGTTGGTGAATATTCCCGTGCCGCAGCCGCAGTCCAGGATTTCCTTGCCCTGGATCTCTTCGGCGGAGAAGAACAGTTCCAGGTGACGCTTGCTCTCTTCAAATTCCGGTACGTATTCAGTCCAGACCACATCGTAAAAATCCCGCACGTGCTCTTTTTTCATGTCCGCCTCCACCGGTGGAAAAGGCAAGTATAAGAAAAAGCCGCCCGCTTGTCAATTTGCCGTTTCCGTCTTCGGCAAGGGCGAATAAATTGTGTTATAATGGCCGCTCATGCCCAGTGAAATCAACTATTACAAAAGACTTTTCCATATCTGGCGCAACTTCCGCGGGCGTCGCATCCGGGCCACGGCCATGCCGTTCCGGCTCTGGGTGGAATTGCACGCCGGATGCAACCTGCGTTGCAGTTTCTGTCCCAACAAAGACCTGGATGAATCTTTTAAAGATCCCATGGAATGGGACGTATTCCGCAAGGTGATCGACGAGGCCCGGGAGTTTGTGTTTGATTTGACCTTGAATCACCGTGGCGAGTCGCTGCTTCACCCCGATGCCGTGGAAATGATCCGCTACGCGGCGGAACGGATTCGCTTTACCAAGCTGCATACCAACGGGGTGCTGCTGAACAGGGATATGTCCGCGGGGTTGGTGGAATCCGGGCTCAAAAGGCTTTCGCTCTCTTTCGATGGTTTTGTCAAGCAGGACTATGAAAAAAATCGCGTCGGGGCCGACTTTGACCAGGTGGTCGATAATATCCGCGACCTTTTAGAGATCCGCCGGGACAAGGGGCGGCGCACGCCCCGCATCGCCATAGAAGTCATTGAGTTCAATGAATCGCAGATGGCGAAACAAAAGCGGGAACGGTTCCTTTCTGAGTTTAAAGCGCTCGGGCTGGATGAACTGGTGATCAAGAAGCCCCATAACTGGGCCGGATACCTGAAAACCCATTCCCGTCGTCGTGGTTACGCACCCTGCACCTTTCTCTGGAGCTCAATGCTGGTGTTGTGGAACGGAGACATATCTCCCTGCTCTCAGGACTTCTTCGCCCGCTACGTTTTGGGAAACGTACGCGATAAGAGCTTGCGGGAAATCTGGAATGATGAACCTATGCAACTCTTGCGCAAGGGCCTGAGCGAGGGGAAATATCGCGAATTCCCGGCCTGCGGGGATTGCGACCGCTTGTGGCGGGACACGTTCCTGGGTATTCCCAGAGAGTATCTGAAGCAGATCCTGACCCACAGGATGCCATAAAATAAAGTTGGAAAGTTGGGTTCTCTTCCATTTTGTGTGGGTTTGAGGGTTATACATATTTGAAAAAATGATAAGGCTGCATGAGAGTACCCTTTCGGGCACAATTCACCGCTCACCACTTCGGTTCAGACCCATGCGGTCTTCGGCGGACTAAAATGACCCCGGTGGTTGTTTGGGATGTAATCCGGGGCATCATTTTACCTTCGGCCGTCCTGCCTCAGCCCATGG
>Ga0129302_1001751_pt1 | contig 16009 bp, 6 predicted proteins | sample BlaSprsedimmetaG_FD_94476 | JGI IMG/M metagenome (GOLD analysis project Ga0129302, IMG submission 94476) | Hot spring sediment bacterial and archeal communities from California, USA to study Microbial Dark Matter (Phase II) - Blank Spring... | ecosystem: Environmental > Aquatic > Thermal springs... | reverse complement strand
CCTCTACGCCGACCCGGCCGATCTGGCCTGGCTGGACGAGAAATCGCCTTACGATGACAACACGATCCCCGCCACCTTCGTCTACGAACGGGGCTGGAACGTGGACGTGCGCTACCGGGGGGATACCTCGCGCCTCATGCCGAAGAAATGCTGGAAAATCTTCTTCCCCGGTTCCGACCTGTTCCAGGATCAGGAGGAACTCAATCTCAACGCCGATTACGGCGACCAGACCCTGTTGCGCAGCTACCTGGGTTACGATCTATTCACCCGCGCTGGCGTGTATGCGCCCCGGGGCGGATATGGCCCGCTCTACATCAACGACGTCTATTACGGCCTGATGTCACAAGCCGAGCAGATCGACGAGTTATTTCTCTACCGCCAGGGGATCGAGATGCACGGCAATCTGTACAAACCCTACTATGGCAACATGGAGGCCCTGGATTACATCACCGATCCAGAGCAGAAAGCGTGGTGGTACAACTACTACTATCCCAAAAGAACGAACCGGGACGGCGACAAGACCGACATCGTCGATTTCATCGAGACGCTCAACCACACGTCCGACGCCGCCTTCCCAGAGACCATCGCCCAGACGCTGGACGTCAAGCAGTGGCTGGATTGGTATGCGGTCAACATCATCATCGGCAATTTCGAGATGATGGAGAAGAACTACTATCTCTACCACGACCTCAGCCGCGAGCGGTGGATCATCCTGCCCTGGGACGTGGACCTGGCGCTGGGCCACAACGCCAATCCGGGCGCCGGGGGCTACGGTCACCTGCTGGACGAGGAGATCAGTTGGGACAACCCCATCGACAGCGGGACGCAGCAGAGCAAGAAGAACGACGGCAAATGGCACGTGCTCATCGACCGGATGATGCGGGTCCCGGATTTCCGCTTCTACCACTGCCGCCGCCTGACCGAGATCATGGCGGACGAATTCAGCCCGGAGGAGATGTTCCCCCGCATCGACGCCGCCTACGAGACCATCCGCCCCTGGGCTATGGCGGACGTCAGGCGCTGGCAACCAGAAGGCTTCCAGTTCTCCGACGGGCCGGACGAGTTGAAGACCTACGTCGCCAACCGCATCCAATTCCTGGCGGACGAGATCGCGACGGGCGACTTCTGCCCCAACCAGGCGGTACCCCTGAGCATCAACGAGCTGATGATCAGTGGGACGGAGAGCACCAGTGGATGGATCGAGATCCACAACGGAAGCCCTACCCTGGCCTGGGACGCAGGCGGTATGTATCTGCGCACCGTCATCACCGAGCCCCGCCAGTGGCGCATCCCACCGGAGGGCGCGCTCATCCCGCCGGGGGGCGTGCTGTTGATCCAGGTAGGTAAGCAAGAGGGGGATGGATTGCAGGCCGACATCCCCCTGAGCAGCGAGGGCGGCGGGTCGTTCTCGCCGGGGCGGATCGGCCTCTTCGACAAAGACGTCTTCGGCGCCGCCCCCATCGACGTTCTGACCTACACCGCCCAGCCGCCCGGCGTCGCCTACGGGCGCTGGCCCGATGGGAGCGGCACATGGGGCCCGCTCGACGCGCCCACGCCCGGTTGGCTCAACCTGGGCCGCCCGCCCCTCATCAGTGATACCCACCACACGCCCGCCTGGCCCACCGCTGGCGCGCCCTTCACCGTCACGACGCGCATCACCCACGAGACGCTCCCCGGACACTCCAACGCCATCACCGCCGTGCTGCACTACCGGACCTTCACGCCGGGCGCGGAACCGGCGCCCGACAGCACGCCGATGACGCGCGCCGCTCCCGGCGACACGACCTGGCGCGCCCGCTTGCCCGCCCAGGCAGACGGCGTCTGGGTGGAATACTGGATCGAGGCGAGCAACGCCGCCGGCCTGACCACCGTGGATCGCCCTGGATGGCCCCAGGGGGATTATCGCGTCGTCGTCGGTTGGCAGCGCCCGCCACTCTACATCAACGAGCTGATGGCCCTCAACCGCAGCACGATAGAGGACGAACACGGGAGGACGGGCGATTGGATCGAGATCTACAACGCCGGCCCGGTCGACATCGACATGGGCGGCATGCGTCTGGCCGATAATCACAACAGCAATCACCAGGTCAATCCATCCGCCCATTACGAGTTACCCAGCGGCGTCGTCGCGCCCGCTGGCGGCTATCTCCTCCTCTGGGCCGATGGAGACGGCGTAGGTCGCCATCTCAACTTCCGGCTATCGGGGGCCGGGGAATACGTCGGCCTGTTCGACAGCCAGGCTAACGCCTACGCCCCCATTGACGCTGCTTATTTCGACCCGCAGGTGCCGGACGTCTCGTGGGGCCGCTTCGGCGATGGGGAGGCCGCCTGGTACAGGATGGACGATCCCACGCCGGGCGGGCCGAACCGTTTGCGCCCGCCTCGATTCTCGAAGGTGACCCGCGCGCCTCGCTGGCCCGACGAGGCGCAAGCAGTCGTCGTCAGCGCGGTCATCACCGCCGGGACGCCCAGCGCCTCCGCCACGCTGTGGGTCGACGTGGGGGACGGCGCCGGGTTCCGGGCCACGCCGATGACGCAGACGCAGGCCATCTCTGGCGGCGCGATCTGGGAGGGCGCGATTCTGCCGTCGAGCGTCGGGACGGTGCTCGACTACTACATCTCGGCCGTCGACAGTATCGGGCAGCAGGCCATCTACCCGAAAATCACGGACGCCGGATCGAGCATACCGCCGACCTTCACCGAGCGTTACGTGGTGGGTGACGCACCGCCGGCCGTGCTGATCAACGAGTTTTTGGCCGCCAACAGCACGGTCATCGCGGACGAAGCGGGGGAATATGACGATTGGCTGGAACTGTACAACGCGGGCACGGTCACCGTCTCGCTCGGCGGGATGTATCTGACCGACAATCTCGGCAATCCCACGAAATGGCAGATCCCGCCCGGAACGACGCTCGGCCCCGGATCCCACCTGCTGATCTGGTGCGACCGGGATCTGGACCAGGGCCTTCTGCACGCCAACTTCAAGCTCAGCCGGGACGGGGAGGATATCGGCCTTTTCGTCCCGTCAGCCAATCAGCCCTCGGTGTTGGTCCCATTGGATTGGATCGTGTTCGGCCCACAAGTGCGGGATATTTCCTACGGCCGTTACCCGGATGGCGCGGATGAGTGGCGCGCGCTCAATCCGCCGACGCCGGGGTGGTGAGGTGGTATATCGGTAGACTGGTATATCAGTAAACCGGTATGTTGGTAGATCGGTAGATTGCTAGGTTGCTAGGTTGGTAGATCGGTAGGTTGGTAGATTGGTGTATTGGGAGGTTGGGAGTTGGTGGAGGGGATGATGAGGAAAAAAGGAAAACGTGATGAATTGAAGGGCCTGGTGAGTCTGTCGGCCGGCCTGCTGGCGATCCTGCTGGTGAGTGGCGTCGTGTATGCCCAGGACCCGCCACCGATCGTGATCAACGAGATCCAATACCACCCGCTCCACAACGATCACGGTGAGGAATACGTGGAGCTGTACAACAACGGGAGCGTGACGGTCAGCCTGGGGGGGTGGTATTTCAGCGATGGTTTCGATTATACCTTCCCTGCCACTGCCACGATCGCGCCCGGCGGGTACGCCGTGGTGGGCCACGACCCGGTCAAGATCGAGGCGCTCTACGGGATCAGCGGCGTATGGGGCCCCTTCGCCGGCAAACGTCTATCGAACAGCGGCGAGCGCGTGGCCCTGTCGGATGATCTGGGTCGCGTGGTAGACGACGTGACCTACGACGACCACGAGCCCTGGCCCGAGGAGCCGGACGGGGACGGCCCATCCCTGGAATTGATGAACCCCGATTTCGACAACAATAGCCCCTGCTCGTGGAGCGCCAGCACCGGGCGGGGCACCCCCGGCGTGCGAAACAGCCGTTACGTGACCGGCAACATCGCCCCCTGCATCACCAACATCTCCCACGCGCCCGTCTTCCCCACGTCGACCCAATCGACGACGGTCTCGGCCCACGTCAGCGATAGCGGCCATGCCCCGTATGGGCTTTTCACCGCGACGCTCCACTATCGCCCACAGCAGGCCAATGACTACACGAATATCGTGATGGTCGAGCAAGGGGACAACTATTACAGCGCCGACATCCCGCCCCAGCCGGACGGGCAATACGTCGAGTTCTACGTCTCCGCCATCGACAGCGAGGGCCTGGAACACATCCAGCCGGACGGCGCGCCCGGCGGCGTCTCCGGCGAGACCGGCCTGCCGGTGACCGTCAGCTACCTCTACCTGACCGAGGACGCGCCTCCCGGCGCCGCCCTGCCCCTCTACCGCCTGCTGATGACGGATGAGAACCGGGGTGAGCTCACCGCCCGCGACCTCCACTCCAACGAGATGCTGGACGCGACCTTCGTCTACGAGTCGGAGGTCTTCTACAACGTCGGTGTGCGCTACCGGGGAGAGAGCTCGCGGGACTTCTGGCCCCGCCCCTACCGGATCAAATTCCGCGACGCGCAGGAGTTCCAGAATCGAGAGCGCTACAACCTGATCGCCAACGAGATGGGACGCCAGGCATTGACCTACGATCTGTTCCAACGCCTGGGTCACCTCTCATCCGACACCGAGTTCGTCACGCTGTACATCAACGATCATTTCGAGGGGAACTACCTGAGCGTCGAGCAGGTGGACAACGATTTCCTGAAAGCGCATCTGCCCGATGGCCAAAATCACGGCAACTTGTACCGGGGGGACAACGGGGCAGACCTCGCCTATCGCGGCGACGACCCCGACAGTTACCGCCCCAACTACGTCAAGAAGAACAACTACACCGACGAGGACTACACCGACGTCATCAGCCTGACCTATGCCCTGAGCGAGAGCACCGACGAGACGTTCCGCGCCGAGGCGGAACAGGTCGCCGACATGCGCCAGTGGTTGAAGTGGTTCGCCGCCCAGGCGGTGCTCGATAACCGCGAGGGCGCCCTGTGGATCGGCGTCGGCGACGACTATTTCCTCTACAAGCACCCCATAGATGAACGTTTCGTCCTCATCTCGTGGGATCACGACGCCACCTTCTTCTACGCCGGTCACGGCATCTGGGAACCGAACTGGTACGCCACTGAGGCCGTCAAACGCATCCTGAACGAACCGGTATACACCCGCTGGTATTACCGGGACATCATCAGCATCGCGGAGAACGAGTTCTCGGCGGCGACGATGCTGCCCCTCATCGACGCGCTGCCCGACGTCGTCACCGAGGAGCAAAAGAGCCATCTTCGCAATTACGTCAGAGATCGCATCCACAAGCTGTACAGTGAAGTGCCGAACACCATCCTCACCATCCAGACCCACGGCGGTGCCGATTTCGTCACGAGCCAGACGAGCGTCACGCTGGAGGGGGAATGCTCTCCGCTGCGGGACGTCCAAGTCAACGGCAATCCCTCAGGTGTAGCCTATCCCACGCCGACGACCTGGCGCTACACCGCGAATCTGCCCGCCCGCGACAACGATTTCGTCATCAGCGACGGCCTGCACAGCTACGCGATCACCGTCTACCGGGATTATTTCGACGGCGGGACGCTGGCGGCGGACCTCACGCTAATGAGCAGCCGGCGGCCTTACGAGATCGTCGAAAGCGTCATCGTCCCGGACGGCGTCACGCTGACCATCGAGCCGGGCGTGACGCTCCAGTTCCACGCCGAGCGTTACATCCGCGTCAACGAAGGCGGGCGATTGCTGGCGGAAGGAACCCGCTCCGCGCCCATCGTCTTCACCCGCCACGGGAGTGGATACTGGGGCGGCATCCTCCTGGATCGCACAAGGGCGGATAATCGCATCCGACACGCCGTGATCGAGTATACCCGCGAGGTAATTGTCAACCCACGCTCACACGGGATCTCCGCCTATGGTGCGCGGGTGACCATCGCCGACAGCGTGATCCGCCATACCGATTTCAGCGTAGGCGTCAAGTCCTATCCCTGGGGCGGCTACGATCCCACCATTTACCTCCTGCGCAACGAAATCTACGACATCCAACGGGACGCGGTGCACGTCACCGGCGGGTATGCCTTCATCCAAGGCAACCACATTTACGACGTCCGGCACGGCGCTCACGAATTCGAGGGCATCGAGGTCAGCCACATGGACGTCACGACCCCGGCGATCCTGTTGGACAATCACATCCACGACGTCTCCGACGATTGCATCGACCTCAACCACTCCTCGGCCATTATCGAACGCAACCGGCTGTATAATTGCGGCGACAAGGGCATCTCGATCGGGCATCCCTCCTCGACGACGCTGGTCAACAACCTGATCTACAACTGCATGGGCAAGGACGAGGATCCTTTCAGCGGCGCCGGCATCGCCGTCAAGGATGGGGCGGTCTCGCGCATCGTCAACCAAACGATCTCCAACTGCCGCTTTGGGATCAATCTGTACGAGGGGCACGAGGGAGAAGGCGGCGGCAGCGCCACGGTGGTCAACACCATCGCCTGGGGCAACGGTGTTGATCTGAACCTGGACGCGCTCTCCACGCTCACCGTCACCTACTCCAACGTCAACTGGATGACGGAGACGGGTACCGCCGTCTGGCCCGGCGAGGGGAACATCAACGCCGACCCGCGCTTCCGCAATCCCCAACACGGCAACTACCGGCTGCACGAGGACTCCCCCAGCGTCGACAGCGGCGCCGCCGAAGGGGCCTGGGGCCGCGCGCCGGACGAGGATATCGCGGGCGTCTCCCGCCCCCACGGCGAGGGCTACGACATGGGCGCGTACGAGTTCTTCGAGTTCTACAACGTCTACCTGCCGCTGACGGTACGTAGCAAATGAGCGAGTCAGCGAGTCAGCGAGTCAGCGAGTCAGCGAATCAGCGATACGCGACACCTGCAACTTGCACCTACATCTTGCCGTGTCGTGCAGGGCGTGTTATAATCCACGTCGTCGCACACGCCCCTGTAGCTCAGATTGGATAGAGCAGGAACCTCCTAAGTTCAAGGTCGCGCGTTCGAATCGCGCCAGGGGCATCGCTAATCAATCGCAATCTCTATCGGCGGCTATCAAATATGACAACGTCACAAAAACACCTGGAAATCCTCAGAATGATCCAGCAAGGGCAAATCACGGCCGAGGAAGGCGCCCAACTGTTCGAGGCCTTGAGCCCGCCGCCTCGCGTCGAAGAAGAGATCTATCCACGAGATGAGCGGCCGGTCAAAAAGTCCTATCAAATCCACATTCGGATCACCGACCTGGAGACAGAGCGGGAGAAGGTGAATTTTCGTATGCCGTTGAACTTGATTGAAGTGGGAACCCATATGGGCGCTCGCCTGGCCCACGAGGAGATCAAGTTAGAGGAAATCACCGCTGCTGCGCAGGCCGGGGTAGAGGGTAAGGTGATGAACATCGTCGACGAGGAAGAGCGGGAGCGAATAGAGATTTTTATCGAAACCGGGCTTGTCCGCTAATCAGAACGTCTGACCGTCAAGAAGCACCCTCGCGACACAACACCATCAGCGTCCGATCATCCGAAGGCGCCCCATCTCCAATAAAATCCTCGGTCGAACGATCAATGACCTCCAACAGACTCTGGGCCGAGTCCTTGCAGGCCGAGCGCAGGGTCTCGTGCAGGCGCTCCTCCCCGTACATCTCGCCATCCGGCGAGAAAGCCTCCGTAATGCCATCGGTATAAAAAAGCAGACAATCGCCAGCGTCGAGCGACACCGTATGCTCCTTCACCCGCACGCCATCCATCACGCCCAACGCCATCCCTCCCTTTTTGAGTTGTTCGATCTCTTCCTCTTCAGAGCGGGCGCGCCACAACAGCGGCAGATTGTGCCCGGCGTTGGCATAGGTCAACACGCCAGTTTCCAGCGCCAACGTGCCGTAGATCGCGGTCACGAACATGCCTGATCGGGCATCGGGAACCAAGAGATCGTTGACCCGTCCCATCACGGCCGCCGGAGAGGTCTCTTCCAATGCAGCGGCCCGGACGAGGGTGCGCGTCAAGGCCATGAAGAGCGCGGCTGGCATGCCCTTGTCGGCTACGTCGGCGATAATCAACCCCAGCCGCTGGTCGGGCAACAGGAAAAAATCGTAAAAATCGCCAGCCACTTGACGGGCCGCGCGCCACGTGAAAGCCAGATCCCAACCCGGGCAATCGCACCACTTATCGGGCATGAACGTCTGCTGGATGTCGTGGGCTAGCTGCAACTCTCGTTCTAATCGCTCCCGTTCGGCCATCTCCTGGTGGAGCAAATCGCTCTGGATCGCCATGGCGGTCTGATGAGCGATGCCTTTGATGATCTCCAGGCGTTTCATGCGGGTCTTGTGACTCAGACGCACATCGTCGGTGTTCTCTTCCAGGACCATCACTCCAAGCATGTCTCCTTTGACGGTGAGAGGAAGCGCCAACAGGGACAGGGGATTCTCGACTGAGGCGTCGATAGCCAACGGGGACTGGCTTTCACCCTCGTTCCTCGAATCGTTGGAACGCACAATACCACCCATCTGTTCGCGCACGGCGTCAAGCAGATAAGAGTCCCCCGGTTCATAACGACGCGTCATAAACGAGATGCTTTCTTCACGCGGCAGGCCGTAAGACTGGGCCGGTTTGAAAATCTCCTGCTCGCCGTCCCAGAGATAGATCGCGCACCGCTCACCCCCCACCAGGATCGGCGTGAGGCGCACGATGGTGCTCAGAATATCATCCAGGTCGTTCAGGTTGGCCACCGCCTGAGCCACTTGGAGCAGCGCAGCTGATACGTAGGCCTCCTCCTGTTGCGCCTCTCGCAAGCGGATATTGTCCACCATCGTCGCCGTCTGAAGCGCGATACCCTGCATAGTCATCAACTGTTCGTTACGGTGCACACTTGCGACCTCAAAATCGGACCAATCGCTCTGGTAATCGACCAACATCACCCCCAGCACCTCATCCTGGGTTAAAAGGGGCAGCAATAACAACGACTCAAAGCCTAGGTCCCAGGCAACCAGATCGGATAGCCGGGAATCAGTCGCCACGTCATAGACGAAAACAGGCGCTTTATTCAAAAGCAAGTCGTCGAAGGTGGGTTCGTCACCCTGATGGATCACCCAGTGATCGAAGATTTTCTGTTGAGCCGGCGTCAGGCCATAGGCAGCCGCCGGCGCGAAGGCTGAGTGGAAATCATTCCACATGAGGATCGCACAACGCTCCACGCTAACGAGCCTTGGCGCCAGGCGAGACACCGTCTCCAGCACCTGATCGAGATTTGTGAGCGACTGGGTGGCCTGAGCGACCTGGAGCATCGTCGTGGAGATCTGGGCCAGTTCCTGGGTTTCCTGGTAGAGCCGGGTGTTCTCGATCGCCACAGCGGCATAGCTGGCAAAAGCCGCCGCCAGCATCCGAGATTCAGACCCATAGCGCCCCGGCTCGTGGTGGGCCAGGGTCAAAAGTCCCAGGATCCGCTCCCCCACGCGCAATGGCGCAGCGATGGCCGAATAATCGCCCGAAAATCCCAGGGCGTCTCCCAACGGATCTGGACCGGATTGGTGGGCATACACAAGCGGCTGGTCTGAGTGCAGCGCCTGTCCTAACCAGGACGCGTCGTCGGAGGCGAGATGGCCAAAATAGGCCTCGACCGTGTAGCCATGGGCCGCTGAAAGGCACAGGACGTCATCGCGCAGGAGCCAGACCGCTGCGACGTCACAGGGCAACATCCGGTACAGTTCGCCCAGGATAGCATCCAATTCGTGATCCAAATCCACCTCGGCCGAGAGCAAGCCCGCCACCTCGCGCAAGCCATCGGCGACCTGACGTCGCCATCGCTCGGAGCGATACAGGTTTGCATTGCGCATGGCTATCGCCACGCTATCGGCCAACGCTTCGAAAAGAAAGAGATCGTCATCGTCGAATGCATCGGGCTGATCGCTCTGTACATCGAGCACGCCCAATACCTCGTCGCCAAAGATCAGGGGGATAGCGACCTCAGCGCGAGCCTCCGAGGCCGAGAAACGGGAGGGATAATGGAGACCCGGATCATCCAGATCACAAGGACCGACACCGTCTGAAGGGACATCCGCAGTCAGGTCATTGACGAGCAACGTCTTGCCCTTGCGGACGGCCCGAGCCACCAGATCCTCGGCCTCCAACGAGCACGCGGGCCCCTCGCCTTCCAGAGCCTGCCCCTGGGGGACATTGCCCGCCCGGTAAAGGATTTTTCCCCGCACCTGATCCACGGTCAACAAATAGACAAACGGATAACCGAACTGCTGGTGAATCAGAGAGACGACGCGCTCGAACAGAGTCTCGATGTCCAGGATCGACGCCACAGCCTGGCCCACCTCGGCGACCGCCGAAAGCTGGTCAGCCCGGCGGCGCAGGTCGCTGTAGAGTCGGGCGCCTTCCACGGCGATGGCGACGTTGTCAGCCAAGGCCCGCAGCACGAGCAGATCCATCTCGTGGAACGCTTCCACCTGCTCGCTCTGCACGTCGAGCACACCTAAGAGACGGTTTTCGATCTTGAGGGGGAGCACAACCTCGGAACGCGTTTCGGGCAATACGTTGACGTAACGATAATGCGGCTCGTGACTGACGTCGTCCGCCAGAATCTCCTCGCCGGTCTGGGCGACCTGACCAACCAATCCCTCATCCACCTGAATGTAAAGAAAGGGCAAATCGTCGCCACATTCGTACTGAGGGCATTCTGGCCCGGCGCTGGCGCGATAACGCAGAACGTTCTTCCGGGATTCCAAGGTGAAAAGCGCGACGAAGTAGTATTTAAACGTATCCTGGACCAACTGGGTGACCTGTTGAGCCAGTTCGTCCAGATCCAGGACGTTGGCGACCTGCGCGCTGACCTGACGCACCAGTGAAAGCTGTTCCAGACGCCAACGGGCAATGACCACCTGTCGCGCAGACTGGAGAGCGATAGCAGATTGAAGGGCCAGGTCATCCAGGCAAGCAATCTCATCTTCGTCGAAGGGCGCGCTGTTATCGGGGCGCTCCAGCGACAAAACCCCCAGGACACGTTCCTGGGCCACCAAAGGAACCGCAACCGCTGCCCTTCCATCAGACGCAAGCACCGTCTGTGTGGCATCCAGGGCTTGACGCATCAGATCAGAGGGAGGATTGGACGAACGAACGAGCTCATCACCTGCCAGCACAGAGGACCCTGGCAGGCGATAGAAATCCGGTTCCAGCCATAGATCGGCCTCCCCGCCCACCAATCGAACGGCGCTTTGTTGAATGAGCGTCTTCTGCACCAAGATAGATGGTTGAGCCAATAAGCGCTCACCCAAAAGCAGAATTTCTCGGCGAGACAAACAATCAAGCATCCGCGAACGATCCCTCCCTGTACTTGCTCATCGTCAACACATTGCCATCACCTTGGTCGAATTCGAAATGCACCTCATCCATCAATTGGCGCATAAAAAATAACCCCAGACCGCCGCCAGAACACGTATCCAAAGTGGGAGACGCATCAGGTTCTGGCACAGCAGCGGGGTCAAAGCGACAACCTTCGTCACGCAAAATCACCGTCAAGCCAGCGCCATCAATCCGGCAGGTACACTCAATATCACCCCGCCCCTCTCCACCATAGGCGTGTTGGATGATGTTGCTGCAGGCCTCATCCACCGCCAACTGCACGGCGTGAATGGCCCGTTTGTCCAGGCCCGCATCCTCCGCGGCCTGGGTCACAAAATCACTAATGGAAACCAAACTCTCGAATCGACCGGGAAATGTCCGCATACGCAAAATGCTTCCCATAACTATCCATCAAAAACCGCCTCAGCGAGCTTGCCAGGAAACGCCAGGCATAACCTTGCACTCTCGATCCGGCCATACGATAGAACACCCCACGAGAAGACAACGTTATCCTGGACACAGCCCAAGCCGCCGAGACGGTTGAAATATGTCACCGCCGATTCAAGTGGCGTTGACCAGTCTTATCCTAGAAACTCCCCACCGCCGCGACCGGATCGTCGTAGATCGTAAACAGCGGCAAAAACCCGGCCAGATCCAATACCGTCTTGATTTTTTCGGGTACTGCCGCCAAAACCAACTCACCCCGATTCCATCGTTTGCAGGTCTTTTGGGCATTGATCAATACCCTCAAACCTGCGCTGGAGATAAAATCCACGTCACTCATATCCACGACAATTCTAAAACGCCCCTCCTCATTGATCGCCTCGATCACCTCGCCCCATTGGGGCGCTGTATTGCTGTCAATCCGCCCACTCGCCTTGATCAAATCACATCGTTTGAATTGTTCGGCAGTCACATCCATTATTGACCTCCCTTAGAGATTATAAAATTCACCATAGCGTTTGCGGGACGATTATAACACAATCTTTTAGGAGAACAAAATTTGCAACCTGGGGGCTTCACCGCAGAGCGCCAGGGGGTTGTGAAGGGCTTTACTTGTTCAACCGAATACCAAGCCTGTCGAGTGCAGCGATCAAGCCAGTTTGCAAGTTCGACAGCGTCTCGATACCGGCCCAGTCGATGCCCAGATCGACGATGGTCTCGGCCACCGCGTCGGAGATACCGGTCACGATCGTCTGGGCACCCTTGAGCCGTGCGGCGTGGATGGCCTTGTTGAGATGATTGGCGACGCCGCTATCGACCACCGGCACACCGGTGATGTCCAGAATGATCACCTTGGCCCGGTGATCGCCAATGCCCGCCAACATAGAACGCGTGATATCGCGGGCGCGCAGCGTATCGATGCTGCCAACGAGGGGCATGACGATGATGCGGTCCATGATAGGAATGATCGGGGTGGAAAGTTCCCGGATAGCCTGTTTTTGGGCTTCGATGATCTCCTTTTGCAAGCGCTCACTCTCCTGGAGACTCTCCTGCAATTCCCGGGTACGGTCGGCGACCATCTGTTCCAGGTTCTCGAACAGCCGGGCTCGCTCTACGAGGATGGCCAGATTGCCAGCCAGTGTACTCAACAAACGCTGGTCGTCTTCGTTGAACGCATTCTGTTTGGGGCTCTCGATGTTGAGGGCGCCGATAACCTTCGAATTAGCAACGAGGGGTACGCAAAGTTCCGACCGGGTATCCGAGGTCACCTCGCGGTAGCGGTCATCCTCTAACACATTCCCCAAAAGCACCGGTTCACCCCGCTGGGCGACCCAACCGACAACACCCTCCCCCAACGGCAGATGTAGACCCTCGACCACATCGGCAGCATATCCCTCGTTGGCCGCTACACGCAGCATCCCGGTTTCATCGTCCAAGAACATAAACGCGACCAGCACATTCCCAAATTCATCGGCCAGACCTTCTGCAGTAATCTGCAGGACTTCTTCCAAGGGTATGCCCGAAGCCACAGCCAGACTCACATCTTGCAGCAGTTGCAGTTCGCTGACCCGACGGCCCGTCTCCTCGAACAACTGTGCGTTCTGCACGGCGATGGCCGTCTGGCTGGCGATAGCCGTCATCAAATCCCGGTCGTGTTCGTCGTAGAGACGTGGCGTCTCGTAGCTCTGGACCGTCATCACGCCCAATACCTGGTCACCAACCATAAGCGGCACCCCCAACCAGGAGAGGGCCACCTGTCCGATGCTCTTGACCCCCAACGCTTCCATCCGCTGGGGTAAATTATCTGGCATAAACAACGGGGTGCGATGGCAGATGACGTATTCAGTCAAACCCTGACCCGCCTTTCGCGTCCCGTGATTCTTGTGAATGTCCTCTCCCTGCACATCCAGGGCGAAAGAAACCTCATCCTTTTCGGCGTCGTAGAGTGCGATATAAAAGTTCGTGGTGTCTATCAGACGAGCCACCTGCCGGTACGCCTCATCCAACACCTCGTCCACGCTGAGACGGGCGGTGAGCGCCTGACCTAACTCGTTCAACACCGCCAGCTCCGCGGCCCGGGCATTGGTCTCCTGGAACAAACGCGCATTCTCGATAGCCACCCCGGCCTGGTTCGCCAGGGATTGGAGCACACTCACATCGGCTTGATCGAAGGCGAAGGCCCGGTCGCTCTGCACGTCCAATACACCGATGACGCGCCCCTTGGCCTTGATCGGCAAACTCAGTTCGCTGCGGGTGTCTGGCAGATCCTCCAACGGCAGATAGCGGGGATCATCGAGCACATCATTGGTCAACACCGGCTCTCCAGTCCGCACCGCCTCGGCGATGAGGCCAGATTCATCGTGCAGATCCATACTCAACTGACCGGGCTGAAAACGCTTTTCCGAGTTACCAACGGTACTTCCACTCCGGAAGATCAATCGATCTCCCTCCACCAGGGTGATACCAACGAAGTATTGATCGAATCGGGCCTTGGTGACGTCCACGATCTGGTGCAACACCGCCTCCAAATCAAGCACCGAGGTGATCGCCTGGCCCACCGTATTGATGACTGCCATATCCTGGAGCAACTGGCCCCGTTCCTGGAAAAGACGGGCGTTCTGCAGGGCCACGGCGACCTGATCGGCGATGGTGAAAAGCAGTTGCTCGTCCTCTTCGTCGTAGGCATAGGGCGTGTAGGACTGCACGTTGATGACACCGATCACGTCCTCACCAATCAATAGCGGCGCACCCAACCAGGAGACAGATGGCTTTCCCGTCCCCATCAACGAAACCATTGAATGGTACTGCGCTTCATTTTCCAGATCACGAATGATCAAGGGCGCTTTCTCAGTGACAACCAGGGCAGAGAAACCACTCAGGGGGCGCACTTCTCGGGGGTGTTGTATCCCCTCGTCAACGTGGAAAAGAAAGTCCATCTCGTTGCTTTTCTCGTCGTAGAGGGAGACGAAGAATGCATCCAGGTGAAAAATAGATACGATTTCCTCGTACACGATAGCCATCAAATCATCGGGATGGAGTGTCGAACTGGCAGCCTTGGCAATGCGGTTGATGATCGCCAGCCGTTCCGCGCGCATGCCAGCCTCTTCAAAAAGCCGGGCATTTTCGATAGCCGTGGCAATCTGGGCGCTGAGGGTCTCCATCGCCACAACGTCCATTTCGTCGAAGGCATCCAATTCATCACTCTGCAGGTCGAGTACGCCGATGACCTTCTGTCCACTTTTGATGGGAACCGAAAGTTCCGAGCGGGTCTCTTCCTTCGCCGCCCGTACGAAGTGAGGATTCTGTGTGACGTCACTGCTGATCTGGATCTCGCCGCTCTCGGCCGCGCGTCCAATCATCCCCTGCCCAAAGGCAAACTGGAGATCCTGGGGAAAGGCGCCTACGTAGCCTCCCGCGATGGCTTGCAGGGTCAGGCTTCGCTTCTCCTCATCAGTCAGCATCAGCATGACCCCATAATAATCAAAAGCTTCGCAAATCGCGGTCACGATCTCGGAAAACAGCGTCTCCAACTCCAACTCGCCGCTCAGACGCTGGCCTACCTCGTAAATCAGTGCAGCCTGCGCTGCCCGACGCTGCGCCTCCTCCGCTGCTTGCATCCGCTCCTGCTCCGACGTCTCCAATTCAGCAATTCGCGCATACGCTTTCGACAACTCGTCGACAAGTTGTTCTCTTGTTTGATCTGCAATATCCAATTTCAGCCTCCCAGATCCGCCAGCTAACGTTGAATGGTACACCCCGACTCGTGCCCTCGTCCAAAAGCGCTTGCATCCAGAGACGCTTCCAATACCGTTAGGCGTTACGCACTTGATCATTGCGAAAGGGTTTTGGACGTAGAAAAACGCGGACAAACGCCGATTTTTTAGTCTTTATCTGCGAAAGTCTGCGTCCCATTTTATTCAACTGCGTAAGTCCTAACCGTGTTAAAATTATACACGCAAACTGATTGTAATCCAAATCTCGACGCGCAAGATTACGACTCGGTTACACTGTCGTTAACCTGGCCCGCCGTTCTAAGCAGCGCCGCCGACCCAGAACCGCTCGAGTGCCTACAAACTGACCGATGTAGCTAAACAGGCGCAGCTTGAGGTTGGCCGTTTGCACAGCAAGGCCGCTGGTCGGCCGCTTACGCGTTTTTTTGTAACTGCTCAGCCTACGTGTGCAGTGCGGATCACAATCCGCGTCGATGGGGCAAGGGCCATCATGGGTGGTGACGGAAGCCAACACGTCGCCTGTAAACTGCCGGATTGTGATCCGGCGGG
>Ga0129302_1001750_pt1 | contig 16012 bp, 15 predicted proteins | sample BlaSprsedimmetaG_FD_94476 | JGI IMG/M metagenome (GOLD analysis project Ga0129302, IMG submission 94476) | Hot spring sediment bacterial and archeal communities from California, USA to study Microbial Dark Matter (Phase II) - Blank Spring... | ecosystem: Environmental > Aquatic > Thermal springs... | reverse complement strand
GGCCGGTGCCGCAGCCCACCTCCAACACGTCCCGCGCCCGATCCAGGCCCGTCTGCCGGTAGAGCCACATCCGTGTCGCGCGGGTCCATCCGGCCTGCACCGAGAACCAGTCGTGCCACGCCTCAGGCGTCAGCGGCGTCAGATGCGCTCCTCCCCAGCTTTTCTCGCTCCGGATGGTGCCAGATGGTCGTCCACTCGTCGCGCAGGAGGTTGCCCAGCACGACGTTGTACCCCTGGGCCGGCAGCACGTCGCCGTCCGGCTCGACGTAGAGGTGCTGGCGCACAACCTGCTCCGGAGAGAGACCGGCCTCCACTTCAACCGGGTTGACGTGCGAATACGGCGCGGTCAGGTCCCACACCAGTGTCAGCGCGTGGGTGTAGACGGCCTTCTGGACCGCCTCCAATCCCTCTCGCAAGCGGCGCTTCTCTTCCTCGCTCCTGGAATCCCCTTGTAGCGGACTGCTCAACGCCACGGCCGGGACGCCCAGCTCTGCCAGGTAGCCGATCGTCTCTACAGCGGAATCCACATTTTCGGGCCAAATCACAATGTGCACGACGACATAAATATCGCCGTCCAGCGCATTGCGCAGACCGGCATCCACCTCTTGCCACGCTCCCTCGTATCCCACAATCTCGTCGTGCACCTCTGGTCGGTGAGAGAGCAGCGTGATCTGGAGGTGGTCCAATCCCGCCAGCAAGAGTTGATCCAGGTAGGCCAGGTCTCGCAAACGCCGCCCATCGGTCAGCAGTCCCGTCACCATGCCCTGCTTCTCGGCGTACCGGATCAGCTCGACCAGGTCATCCCGCAACGTCGGCTCCCCGCCGGTGAAACAGATGTGAGGCACTCCTCCCTCCCAGAGCATCCACATCGCGCACCGCCACTCGTCTGTCGTCAACTCCCGGTCCACCCGGTGGCGCGCCTCCGGATCCAAAGTACCCGCTTCGTCCACCCGGTACGTCAGGGCCAGGTCCACCCGGTAAGGGGCCGAACTCTCGGCCGAAAACGGCGTCGCCCGTTCCATATCCAGATAGGTCACCGGATCGAGGTCGGTGGTGGTGGACAGGGTGAGAATGTGTTCCCGCAGCCGCTCGTAATCCTCACGCGCCTGCGCCCGACCGACGCGGTACCGCCGGGCCATCACCTGGGCCGCCTCGTCCACGCTCGCTTCTTGAATCAGGAGACGCGCGTACTCGGCCGCCGTCTGATTGAGGTGCAGGATCGTCGCGGCATTGACGATCAGGAGACCGCGCCCATCCTTCTCGATGCGCAGGTGAAGCCGGTACTGCTGCTCTGCGTCAGGGGGGGTCTGGTAGTGGAGCATCTCCTGGTGCAATGGCTCCACTGGTGCAAACCAGGATTTCGCCTTCTCAAGCAGGGACATTGAATCTCCTCCTCTCGCCGCTAGGTACACGGACAGTGTAGCACAACTTGATCCAGACCGCAATTGTCAGCGCTTTATCGGCTTTCGGGGAACCGATTAAAGTCGGTGACATAAGCCCACCAGTTGTTCAGCTTTCCCCTGGTGCGCCCCGGAGACCTGGGCAGATGCTTCAACCACCAGCGGTGATGGGCGCGAATGTCGCCCCCGCCCCACTCCTCGCAAGTGACCTGCCGTCGCTGTCCCGCGAGATGGGGATAGTTCAGCCAATCGTCACAGGTGCTCCACACCGGCCGCCGATTGCCCCAATCGTAATCCCGCTCGCTGTTAGGGGCAAAGTGGACGTTGCCGCAGCCCGCACGGCCCGGCGCGACCCGATCGTACAGTGTAAAGCGATTCCAGGCGTGTGTCTCCTTCTGCTCCCACGAGCCATACACGTGTCGCATGATGGATTCGACGCGATGCCCGAAACACTCCAACATCTGGCCCACGCTGCGCTCGTAATTGAACCCCATCAGCACGAAAATGCGGGCCGTGTTCACCCCCTCGACCGGAGGCGAGTTACAAAAATAGGCCCCCCGCCCCGCCATCGTGGACTCCCAAAACCCCGCGTACGGGAATCCCCACAGCCACACTTCATCTATCTCGCCATGCTCAACCCGCTCGGCAATCCCAAATTGGCGCCGGATGGTGTGGTAATCCACTCCATCCGGCTGATGCCACTCCGTCCGCCCCTCGCGGCAGAGCATGTAGGAGCGATTGGTGTAGCGAAATCCATCCTGCTTGAGGGGATAATAGTTCACGTCCTGCCACTCGACCACCTCGTACTGTACGTACCCGGCGCTGCAATCGGCCAGGTCGGCGATGTACTCATTCGTCAGCCGGCGCGGATCGTTCCACCCGCACACCTCGTGCAGCCGCCGCCCCTCCTTCGACCGGAAGGGGGGATCAAAGTTGATCACCAGCACTCGAAGCTGAACCTTTGCAGCCGGCTTGACCGCCATCCTCAGGCCTCCCATCCCAATTCTCTCAACCGCTCCGGCGTGGGTCGTCCCTTCTCGTCCCACCCTCTCATCTCGTAATACAGCGGCAGCATCCGATCCAGGTCCGGCAGCACCCCCTGGGCCGTGCCAGAGGGCCGCGGCTCGGCCAGGAAACGGCGCGGCAGCCTGTCGTCGGCCCCGGTGATCCCCAGCCGCAGGTTGATCAACCGCTTCAAGTTAAAGATGCGCTCACCTACCCGCATCAAGTCGTCGGCCGTCCAATCCCACCCGGTCGCCGCGTTCACCAGATCGACGGTCTGGCTCGGTCCTACTCCTCCCTTGACGATGAACTTGCACAGTCCCAACGGGTTATAAACCGCCATCAAGTCCTGAAAATCAATCGTCAGGCGGACGGTGGATTCGTCCGAGGCGAACCGGTCGTAGGGACCTTCCTGCCAGCCCGGCCATTCGGCGCCGTAGCCGCGCCAATAGGAGAGGCTCTCCAGATGACACGCTCCCCGGGAGGCCGTGGCATAGTTCAACCCGATACTGACAAACCCCCGGGGATCGTGATACGGTACTTCCATCCCCTTGACGTGGATGGCAAACGATTCCGCCTCTTCTCCCAACACGTCGGCCGCCGTTCGCACCCCATCTGCCAACAGCGCGCCCAGGCTCTTGCGATGGGCGATCCACTCCACCAGCGTCAGCACCGCTTCGGGAGCACCCCAGGTTAGCTGCAACCCCTTTACATCGTCCGGCAGAATGATCCCTTTTTCCATCGCTTCGGCGGCAAAAGCGATCACCCCCGACGTAGAAATCGTATCCAGGCCCAGGTCGTTGCAACGAACGTTGATGGCCGCCAGTGCCGACAGGTCGTCTATCAACAGGTTGCCGCCGAACCCGGCCAGCGTCTCGTACTCCGGTCCCTCGCCCCAGACGCCGGCGTAGGGCCCCCCCGTCACCTCCACTGCCTTGCCGCAGCCGATAGGGCAGGCGAAACAGCGCGTGTCCCGCGTCCAGATCGTCTCGCGGATGGTCTGCCCAGAGATGGCCTTGGCCCCTTCTGGCCAGGACCCCTCCCGCCAGTTCTTGAGGGGTAGGTCGCCGTAATGCTCCGTCGCCGGAATGCCCCCCGCCGTGCCAGTGAGGGACATTCCCTCGGACTTGGCCCGGATGGCGGCGTTCGCCTCCTTGACCACGGTGCGAAAATGGTCGGCATCGGGGTACGTGGGTTTGTCACTCCCCCGCACAACGATCGCCTTGAGGTTCTTGGAGCCCATCAGAGCGCCCATTCCCCCTCGCGCGGCCGCCCGGTTGTGCTCCTGTCCCCCCGTCATCACCCCGGCGATGCGCACCAGGTTCTCTCCCGCCGGCCCGATGCAGGCCACCTCCGCCCGGGGGTCCGTCTCCTCCCGCAGCCGCCGGTAGGTCTCGAACGTGCCCTGCCCCCATACGTGGTTGGCCTCGCGGATTTCGACCTCGCCGTCGTGAATCCACAGATAGACCGGCGACGAGGCCCATCCCGTCACGATCAGCCCGGCGAAACCGGCCAGGCGGAGCTGCGCCCCCCAATGTCCTCCCACGTTCGCCTCGTTCCAGATGCCGGTGAGGGGAGACCGACCACACCAGGAGGACCGGGCCGCCGCCGGCGCATAGGTCCCCGTCAACAGCCCCGCAAAGACCAGCAGAGGACTGGCCGAATCCAACGCGGACCGTGCTGGCTTCAGCTCCTCGGAGAACAAGTAGGCTGCTAGACCACTGCCCAGCAGCCAGCTTTGCACGTCCTCTTCAACGATGGACTCTTTTCTCACACTGCCGCTTTCCAGATCAACTCGTGCCAACCGACCAGCATAAGCAAACGCCATACCGCACCTCCCGACTTTGTATGGGAACCAATCTCGCACAGATTATCCCCTTTCTTGGCGCTTTGGTCAAGTTATCCTCAAACCCCACTGCCTCACCGGGCGCAGGTCTCGGCCCGCCCCCCGTCAATCGGGATGGTGACACCAGTGATCCAGCCAGCCCTCGGCGAGGCTAGGAAATAGATCAACTCGGCCACTTCCTCCGGCCGGCCCACCCGGCCCAACAGGTGAGTGGACGCGCTGTGTTCGAGAAAGGCCGTGTAGGCCTCCTCGTCCATCCCACCTCGGGCCTCCACCTCCTGAGCCGCCTCCTCCAGCGCGCCGACATCGCGAGCCACCAGCACCACCGCCGCCCCTGCCGAGGCGAACCGGAATGCCGTCTCCCTGCCGATCCCACCGCTGGCCCCCGTGACAATCACCATCCAATCCTGCATCTCGCCCATTCCAATGCCCTCTCACGATCTAGTTTGCCCCATCCAGGGCAGCCGCTCCAAATCAACATTCCCCCCGGAGAGGGTGATGCCGACGCGCAGCCCCCGGCAGCGTCCCGCCAGTGGTTCCTCGAACAGCGCTGCCACCGGCACCGCCGACGACGGCTCGATGATGATCTTCATCCGCTCCCAGACCAACCGCATCGCCTCGACGATCCCGCCCTCGCTCACCGTCACGATCTCGGCCACGTACTCGCGGATGATGGGGAAATTGACATCACCCAAAAAGGTGCGCAGCCCATCCGCCACCGTCTCCGCGTTGGTCGGCGGGTAGATGCGGCCGTCACGAAAGGAGCGGTAGGCGTCGTCCACCGCCTCCGGCTCGACGGCGATCACCCGCGTGCCGGGGGACCTGCCCGCCACCGCCAGCGCCGTCCCCGCCAGCAGCCCTCCCCCCCCCACCGGCGCCATCACCACGTCCAGGTCCGGCACCTCCTCCACCAGCTCCAGCGCCGCCGTCCCCTGCCCGGCGATGACCCGGGGGTCGTTGGAGGGATGGATGAACGTCGCGCCGGTCTCTGCGACCACCTCCTCCAGCATCCGCTCCCGGTCCAACGGATGGGAGCCAGACGTGACGATACGCGGCCCATACCCTTCCACCGCCGCCCGCTTCACCGGCGGGGCGTCGTCCGGCATCACGACGATGGCCGGAATCCCCCGCAGCCCGGCCGCATAAGCCACCGCCGCGGCGTGGTTCCCCGACGAGTGAGTCGCCACCCCGTGCCGGGCCTCGTCCTCGGTCAGCGAAAAGACGGCGTTACACGCCCCCCGGGCCTTGAACGCCCCCACCTTTTGGAAATTCTCGGCCTTGAAAAAGAGGGAGCATCCCGTCATCCGGTTCAACGTCCGGCTGGTCAGCACCGGCGTGCGGTTGACGTGCGGCCGAATCCGCTCGGCCGCCCGCAGCACCTCCTCGTAAGCGGGAACGATCGTCATCCTATTTCAACCGCCCCAGGGCCTGGGCCGACGGAGCCAGCGCCAGCCCTCCCAACGCCGTGACCTTTAGCTCCCGGGGCAGCATCCGGCCCACGGCGTATACGGCGTCTATCGTCTCGTCCAGCGGGATGGGGTTCTCGTACCCCCCCAGGATCAGGTCGGCGCAGACGAACGCGCTGGAGGCCGCGGCCGCGTTGCGCGTATGACAAGGAATCTCGACGATGCCCTGCACCATGTCGCAGACCAGGCCCATCATGTTCTGGAATACGATGGCCGCTGCGTCACACGCCTGGCGCGCGCTCCCCCCAGCCGCTTCGACGACGGCCGCTGCCGCCATCGCCCCGGCCGCCCCGATCTCTACCTGGCAGCCGGCTACCTCGGCGGCAAAGGTCGCCCGCGTCCCCACCACCAGCCCCACCGCCGACGCCGCCAGCAGCGCCAGGGCCGCCCCCTCCCGGCTCAGCCCCAGCTCCTCCGCCAACGTCACGACCACGCCGGGGAGCACGCCCGCCGAACCGGCCGTCGGCGCGGCACAGACTACCCCCATACAACCGTTGACGTGCATCACTGCCAGCGCCCGCGCCGCCGCCCGGGTGTGCAGTCCCCCCACCGCCAGGCGGCCCTCGGCCTCGGCCCGGTAGACACGGCGGGCGCTGGGCCGGAGCAACTGCATGGGCGGCAGGTTCTCGTCCAGCCCTCGCTCCACCGCCGCCTGCATCACCGCGCAGCGGTGGCTCACCTCGGCCAACACCTCCCCCTCTGGTAGATCCAGCAGCGCCGCTTCGTAGGCCAATGCCGCACGCCCCAACGACTTGCCCTCCGCCTCGGCCAGCCCGACCATCCCGGCCGCGCTGTCGAACAGCGCCACGCCCCGCTGCGGGTAGAACACCGGCACTGTCATCCAGACTCGCCGGACGCCGGGCAGCGCCACCAACCGGGTTCGGAGATCATCCGCCAGGGGAACGTCACGCCGGGCGTGAAGGAGCGCGGCATCACCGTGCGCCTGGCTGGTGGGCGGTTCGATCGTCCGGCCATCCCCCGCCAACAGGTCCCACGCCGCCTCCGCCACCCCGCCCTCCGATTCGACCAGCACGTCGTGCGCGTCGCCGGTCAGATGCACCGACCAACCCTCCACCCGCGTGACGACCACCGCGCCGCCGCCGATGGAGCGGGCCACCATCCCCAATTGGCGGCCATCCCGCGCCGTCAATCCGACAGCAACCACGTTGGGGTGATCCGCCTCGGCCAGGCGCTCGGTGACAAAGGTGATCTCTAGCCCCTGGTCAGCCGCCAACTCGAGAGCGCGGTCGAACCGCTCGTCGGTGATGGACCAGCCCAGCAGTCCAGCGGCAAAGCCCAGGTCACTCCCTTGCTGGTGGTAGACTTCAGCCCACGACCCGCGCGGATCAAAGGTGAAGGTGGCCGCGACCGGCTCCCCACCCAACAGGTCCCGCGCCAGACGGCCGATGTGGAACGAGGCGGCGGTGTGCGAGCTGGACGGCCCCCGCATCACCGGACCCAGTACGTCGTTCAGGATGCTGACCGACTTTGCCCGCTGCATATTGACTGCCATCACGCCGTCCCCCCTTCTTTGTTGCAGCGCAAGAGACCCTTACCCAACGATCACACCAGGACCACCGCCAGGATGGGAGCACCCATCAGGAAACGGACGCCCCATACCTCCACCTCCACGTACCCCGTCAGAAAAAGGCGGCAAAAGACCTCGCGGTAGAGGCCCTGTTTGCTGCCCAAGCGGCAGCTGACGGTCGAGATGTTCGGGCCGGCGGCGCCGCTGGCGCGGTTAGATGCGTCACGGTGGATTATAGCGGGGCAAAAAACAACTGTCAAATTGGGGCCATCGGCTCACCCTATGCGATCTTTTAAACGGAGAGGAACGCTCACAAGTTGACAGCACAGCAGAGGGAAGGTACAATCTGGCCCAGTTGTGATCACGGTTGAGGTGAAACGGAGGATGACGGGCGAACTATGCTGCAAAGACAAATTACGTCGGCCGAGGGTGTAGAGTGAACGCCCTCACCCTCATCACCGGCGCGACCGGGTTCCTGGGGCACACCTTGTGCCCCTATCTTGTTGAACGGGGGTATCCGCTGCGGGCGCTCGTGCGTCCTTCCAGCACGTGGGACTTTGTGCGCGATCTCGGCGTCGAGCTGCGTTGGGGAGATATTCGCGAACCCGACGCGGTGCACGCGGCCGTGCAGGGATGCCGCGCCGTGATCCACGCCGCCGGCGAGTTCCGATTCTGGGGCAAACGGGATGACTTTTTCACCGTCAATCTGGAGGGCACGCGCACTATGCTGGAAGCAGCCCGCCAGGCCCAGGTCGAGCGGTTCATCTATATCTCTACTGTGGCCGTCGTCGGGGCACCGCACAGCAGCACGGTCATTGACGAGGAGTATCCCCCCGCTCCCCAGGACGATTACCAGCGCAGCAAACTGGCGGCGGAACACCTGGCGCTGCACTATTACCACCACTATGGTCTGCCCAGCATCGTCCTGCGCCCTGGCGCGTTCTACGGCCCGGGCAGTCGCTATGCCTTCAACCGGCTGTTTTTCGAAGACCCGTTGAAAGGCATTCAGGTCCAGGTCCATCACGGGAAGCACGTCAACTTTCCCATATACATACAAGACGTGGCCCAGGCCATCGAGCGGGCGCTGGAACGCGGACGGCCCGGCCAGGTGTACAACGTCAGCGGCCCCTCCATCAGCCATCAGGAGACGAACCAGATCATTGATGGCCTGCTGGGGTATCACATTCCACGCTTCAACGCGCCAGCCTGGGCCATGCTGCTGTTGGCCCGAATGTGGACAGGACTGGCGCAGTACACCGGGAAAGAACCCTACTATCCCATCAACCTGGCGTCCTATGTCTTTTACGACTGGCAGGTTTCCAGCGAAAAGGCCCGCCGGGAACTGGGATTCGTGCCCACCCCCTTCGAGGAGGGTGCTCGCCAAACCCTGGCCTGGTATCGCGAATTGGGCGTCGGGCCGACCAACTGGCTGACAAAGCTCATCACCCGCATCACCTGGAAGAAACGGAGGAACGGATGAAAGTCGTTACGGTGGAGGAAATGCGCCGCATCGAGGCGGCCTCGGACACCGCCGGTCACTCGTACGCCGCTATGATGGAACGAGCCGGGCGAGCCGTGGCCGAGGCAGTCATCGCGCGGCGGGAGGTGGATGGCAGGCCCATCCTGGTGCTCGTTGGACCGGGCAACAACGGCGGCGATGGGCTGGTCGCCGCGCACTACCTGGCGCAGGCCGGCGCGCGAATCACGTGTTACCTGTTCAAACCGCGCTCCGCCGCCCAAGATGAGAACCTGCGCCGGATTCAAGAGCAGGGAAAGCGAGCCGCCATCCTGCTGGCCGACGAGGACGAGGGGCTGAACCAACTCGAACGGTTGGCCCGCGAGGCCGACGTGGTGATCGATGCGCTGCTGGGCACCGGCGTCCGCCTGCCACTGCGCGGTCGCCTGGCCGATGTGCTCGACACGGTGGGAAACGTCCGCGCCGCACGCCGCACGCCCCCCAAAAAAGCGCCGACTCCTCTAATCCCTCGCCGTGACCGAGCGGAGTGGAACACCATCCCCTTCGTCGTCGCGGTGGACGGCCCCAGCGGCCTGGAGTACGACACGGGCGCGCTGGACAAGGCCGCTCTCCCGGCCGACCTGACGGTCACGTTCGCCTATCCCAAGTCCGGCCATTTCCGATTTCCGGGTGCCGGCGAACTAGGCGAGCTGGTCGTTGCCGATATCGGTACGGACCCGAACCTGGCGGATGATGTGGCGCTAGAGGTCGTCACGCCAGACATGGTGCGCGGCTGGCTCCCAGCCCGGCCGTTGAACGCTCACAAGGGCACTTTTGGCCGGGCTATGGTGGTGGCCGGCTCGGTCAATTACACCGGCGCTGCCTACCTGGCGGGAGCAGCGGCCGCCCGATCGGGGGCCGGCCTGGTCACGCTGGCGCTGCCAGCCCCCATTCACCGCCCCATCGCTGCTCGACTGCCCGAAGCGACCTACCTGCTGCTGCCCCACGCGCTGGGGGTCACCGCTGCCGGGGCGGCCTCGGTGCTGGGTGAGCGCCTATCGGAATACGACGCCCTGCTGCTCGGACCGGGCCTGGGCCAGGAAAAAGAGACCGCCGCTTTTGTCAACGCCCTGTTGAGCGGCGCCAAGGGTCATAAATCCATCGGGTTTCTCCAAGAGAGGGGGGGAAGCACCCCACCTCCAACGCTCCCTCCCCTGATTGTGGACGCCGATGGGTTGAATATCCTGGCCCAGACAGAGCACTGGGAGCGGTCTCTCCCGGCATCCAGCATCCTGACCCCCCACCCTGGCGAGATGGCGCGCCTGATGGGAGGCAGCGTCCAGGAGGTCCAATCCGACCGGGTGGCCGTGGCCCAGTCCCAGGCCACGGCCTGGGGACAGGTGATCGTCCTGAAAGGGGCGCATACCGTCGTAGCGGCGCCCGATGGACGTACAGTCATCCAACCGTTCGCCAATCCAGGACTGGCCACGGCCGGCAGCGGGGACGTACTGGCCGGCGTTATCGTGGCCCTGCGAGCGCAAGGGATGGAAGCTTTCGAGGCCGCCGCGGCCGGGGCCTATGTGCATGGATTGGCCGGAGAAATGGCGCGCCCAGAGGGGGTCGCCGGCATGATCGCGGGGGACATCCTGGCTCACTTGCAGCGGGCGTGGAAACTCGTCACCGGCGTGTAAGCCAGCCACAGGAAAAAACACACCTACTCAGCCTTTCATCATCATGAGCGAGGCCTCCTGACACCAGGCCTCGACGCGCTCGGAAAAGTTGGGCTGAGTAGTTGTGAATTGTAATGCGATACTATTACGCTGCTTCAGCAGCTTCAACGGCTGGAGGCTCGGCTTCTGCCTTGCCTACTGCCGCCTCTGCTGCTTTCTTTGTGGCCTCGGCAGCCTGCGTCAACTGCTTTTGACCTTCCTCCAGGACGATCTTGCTCTGGATTTGCAGTTCTTCGGCCCGGCGCTTGACGTCGGCAGCCACCGCCTCGACCTTGGCCCGGGCTTCTGTCAGACTATGCTCCGCCTTGTCCTGCAGTTCGATACCCCGCTCCCGAATCTGCTCGCGGGTCTCCTCACCAGATTGAGGAGCCAGAACCAGGGCCACGGCCGCACCGACCAGGCCGCCGATCATGAAACCGGCAAAAAAGGCTCCAATCTCTCCACCATCATTTCTACTCATTTTATCCTCCTATCTATAACACTGTCTCACAGACATGCTTGGATTGAATCATTGTGCGACAGGATGTCACTCCTGTCCCTTGAACAATCCAGTAAACTCGCGCACCACTCGCTGAACCCCTGCCACGTAGCCAGACCACTTGACCACTGGTGAGACGACGTTGTGACTGACGAATTGGGTCGTGCCGCGCACGGTGGCCAGGGTTTCGTTCACCGCTTCCAGCATCGGCTCGATCTCGTCCTGCAAAAGCGTGATCAGGGATTGGACCTGGATCATCAGGATGATCATTAAAACACCGATCAGCAGCGTCTCAAAGGCCACAAAGATGATGGCCGCATCCCGCACCAGGCTTACCACAACCTCTCCAGGGCTTGGACCCGTCCCCGCCATCGCCGATTGGTAGGCATCCAGGGAGAGAAATACCAACAGCAGGATGATACTCAGCAGGAATAGGGCCGCCACCACCAGGCCGGTGATGAGCCATCGCCGCGCCCGCAGTTCGGCTGGCGACGGTGGGAACTCGGTCACCGGTTCTATAGACGGCGCTGATTCCGGTTGAACAGCCGGTTCTGGGATCGTCATCGTGTCATCTTTCATCTTACAATCATTATAACACAGGTTGTCGAGCCTTACAAATGATTCCCCCTCCCAGTACCACGTCGCCATCGTACAACACCAGCGACTGTCCCGGTGTCACGCCCCGGATTGGCGAGGCAAAACGAACGCGGGATGTGCCATTCGACAGCGCGGTCACCGTGACGACTGTCGGAGAGGCCCGGTAGCGGATTTGAGCTCGAGCTTGAAACGTGACGCCGGGGGACGCGCCATCTATGTAGTGCACATCCTGAATGAGGCACTCGTCCTGTTCCAGGCCATCGGCTGGCCCAATGACGAGGGCATTCTCATCGGCGTCCAGCGCGAGGACGTACAACGGCTGCGAAGCCGCGACCCCCAACCCTTTACGCTGACCGACGGTATAGGCTGGCAATCCCTGGTGCTGACCCACCACTCGCCCGGTCATATCCCGGATCGGTCCAGGACGGCACAGATGAGGCGCCTGGCGACGCAAAAAGTCGCGATAATCACCCCCGACCACAAAGCACAGGTCCTGGCTCTCCGGCTGCTCAACCACGGGCAGGTCCCGCCGCCGCGCGATCCGCCGCACCTCCTCCTTCGTCAGTTCCCCCAGGGGAAATAGAACGTGGGACAACTGCTCCTGGTCCAAAGCGTAGAGGAAATAGGATTGATCCTTGCCAATATCCCGCCCCCGCAGCAGTTGACGACGACCAGCCTCTTTCTGTACGCGCGCATAGTGACCTGTGGAGAGAAACGTCGCCCCCATCGCCAGAGCCTGGCGCAGCAGGAAGCCAAAACGGACAAACCGGTTACACGGGATACACGGATTGGGGGTGCGTCCGGCGGCGTACTCGGCCACAAAGTAGTCAACGACGCGGGATTTGAACAGTTCCTCGGCATCGAGCAGGTAAAAGGGGATGCCGAGACGATCTGCCACCTGCTGCGCGCGGTCCACTCCTTCCGGAGTACAACAGCGATCGGCGCAGGGATCGCCCTCGCACGGCCCCGGCTCGACCCACAAGCGCAGCATCGCGCCGCTGACGTCGTATCCCTGCTCCACCAAGAGCGCGGCCGCCACGCTGCTGTCGACGCCTCCGCTCAGCCCGACGAGGACCCGCTCCCCCGTCATCCCCGCGACCGCAACTGCTCGATGATGGGAGGCAATACCTGCACCACCCGTTCCACGTCCGCCTCGTCGTTCGACCGCCCCAACGTGAGCCGCAAACTGCCAGTCCCCCAATCCGGCGCGACCCCCATCGCCGTCAGTATGGCCGCCGGTTCCAGCTCCCCTTCGGCGCAGGCCGCGCCAGAGCTGGCAGCGATCCCCTCCAGGTCCAAGGCAACCACCACCGATTCCCCTTCGACATCGCGAAAGGCAAAACTGGCGTGATGACACAGGCGCTGGGTAGGATGCCCGGTCAAACGGCTCTCCGGGATGGAGGACAGTACTCCCTCGATGAGCCGATCTCGCAGATGTCTCAGGCGAGCGCTCTCGGCCACCCGTTCCTGCTCCGCCAGGCGCAGCGCTGTCGCCAGCCCCACCGCTCCAGCGACGTTCACCGTGCCGGGTCGCCGCCCTCGTTCGTGATCGCCGCCCGTGATGGCGGGAATCAACGAGACGCCACGGCGCACGTAGAGCAGCCCCACCCCCTTGGGACCGTAGAATTTATGGGCCGACAAGGCCAACAGATCCACGTGAATGTCGTCCAACTCCAACGGCAACCGTCCCGCGGCCTGCACTGCGTCGGTATGAAACAACACTCCCCGCTCACGGCAGACCCGCCCGATCTTGACCATCGGTTGCACCGTCCCTACCTCGTTGTTGGCCATCACCACGCTGACCAGAACGGTGTCCGGGCGGATGGCGGCCACCACCTGATCGGGGTTCACTCGCCCCCACTCATCCACCGGAACTCGCGTGACCTCGAACCCAAACAGATCGTGCAATTGGTCCACGGTGTGGCCGACGGCGTGATGCTCGATGGGTGTGGTGACGATATGGCAGCCGTGCCCGCTCTGACGAGCCGCCCAGGCCACTCCCCGCAGCGCCAGATTGTCGGCCTCGGTGCCGGAGCCGGTAAACACGATCTCCGAGGCATGACAGTTCAACACGTCGGCGACGGTCTGGCGAGCCTGTTCCAGCCCATTCGCGGCCACCCGTCCAAAAGCGTGCGCCGACTCGCTGTTCCCAAATTCGTCGTTCCAATAGGACGCCATCGCCTCGACCACGCGCGGATCTGTGGGCGTGGTGGCGGAATGGTCCAGATAGATGTAACGTTTCTCCCCGCTCATATCAACCTCTTTGCTAACAATGTATCACGCTGAACTGTATTGTAGCACGCGGGGAAAGCGACGTCAAACGGCGACAGGGATACCGCAATAAGTCGGTGGGACACGAAGCCCAAAAACCGCCCTGGAAATGGCCCTGAGTGGAGTGAAACCCTCATTCTTGACCCCATTTTGAGGCTCGGGTGGGGACAAGACCTTGGGTTGACTTTTTGACACCGAACATCTGGGGGTGAAGCTGAGCCCGTTCTCACATTTGGCGGTTTTACGACTTCGCATAGTTCTGACTTATTGCGGAATCCCGGCGCAAGCGTTGTTTGACAGCCTGGCGGAGAGAGTGTACACTTTGACGGATGAAGTCACCGTTTACCTCGCGGATTAGGATGGGCGGGTCGCTGTTCTACCAAAGTGGGGAAATTGTGCTCTGGTGTAGCGTGGATGTACTTTTCGACAGGACAGGGTCAGCGCAGTCTCCGGTTCAGTGAATCAGTGATTCAGTGACTCCAGGGGCGCGTTTGCAGGTATCAGGTATGATGACCGTGCATCACCTCAGTCCGCAGAGCAGGCCAGTACAGAGCGGGGGATATGCGGTGAAATCGGAAGCGCCTACCACACGCAGGTGAGCAATTGGCTGCCGATCAACTTGCTGTCGCGAGTGATGAGCGGTAGGCCCAAACACAGGGCAGTCGCGCCGATGATGCGGTCGGGCATATCGGGCGCATGAGCGCGAGGGATGCGCCGCAACGCCCGGACGACCGCCTCATCCAGGGGCGCCACACGATAGCGGCTGCCCGGCTGGTCCGGCAGCGCCAGGATGCGCTCGATCCGGTCATCGGGCACGCGCTGCCGCTCGCAGAGATAGACCACTTCCACCAGGACGATGCTGGGGATGACGATCTCGGCGAGACCCGCGTCAGTCTGGCAAAAGATGTCAGCGGCTGGCGCGGAAAGGAGGGGGTCGCCGGATAGGTGCCAGAGCAGCGCGTGGGTGTCGGTCACGTAGGCGCTCATCGGACACGTTCATCCATCCGCCCCCACATCTCCCGGCGCGCCTGGGCGATCTCGTCCTCGGTGAAGCGGTATCCTTGCAGCAAGCCGCCCAGTGCAGCGGCCGGTTCGCGCGTGTGCTCCGCTGGTTGTTCTTGATTCTTGAAGCGTAGAAAATCGAGGAACAACTGGACTTCGTGGAGACTCTCTGGCGGGAGTGCGTCGAGCATACGAATGATCCGTTTTTTGGTTGTCGTGTAGATCCCCATACTTGGTTCCCCCTCCGTTCTCTACGAGTATCATATCACAGATCGGGATCACCGTCAATCTACAACTGGCGCCAGGATTTCGAGATGGATCGGGTGGTCGGATCACTACTGGCTTTTCCGTTGCGCTCCCTGTGACCCATTGCGGGCCGATGATCAATTGATCCCCATTGGAGGAGAGAGAGGAGACGAATGTACCATCCGAAGGTGATGTTGATATCCATTGCCCTGGTCGCCGCCCTGGCGACGCTCCTGCTGAGCGGCTGCATCGTCGTGAAGGACAGCCCGGCGCCGGGCTGCGTGGAATACCTGGGGGTCGGCCCTATGGGGGCTGCTTTGGGAAAACCGCCTTGCTGGACCTGGCGGTGTCGCCGGAGATCGAATGCCTCGTGGTCGCAGTCAACAACTGCAATGGCGGCGTGTTGGAGGTTCAGAATGACTGCGCCGATCTGTTGGTTTTCGACGGCGTGGCGGTCGCCTCTGGGGAGACCGTCGTGCTGGATGTGGTGAAGGAAGACGAGGAGCGCCGGTTGGTCGAGATCAGCAGCAACTTTTCGGAGTACATCCCTGAGCGGGATGAGCGGGTGGAGGTCTCAGGCCGACTGGGTAACCGAGACGTCGCGATCACCTTCACCAAGACTGCGCCGCTGTGCGAGTGAGATAACGACTGGAAGGACGAGGGTTTTTCCTATGTTGTCCTCCAAAGGAGAATCACGCTGCAAGGTCGATTCTCAATTGCTCATACCGACCACTTGAGGGTATAATGTTGATGCTGACGTCGCTTTGCTCCGACAGTGGACGGCATGATCGGAACACGTGGACGATTTCATCGGAATACGCACCCTCTGTGTGGAGCCGACGCCCGCCCTAGCGCGATGATGAATCGTGCCTTGCCCACCAAGGTGCGGGAGGGCGCGGCTCACACGGACCGTTGACCGGCCCAGTGCAATGTGGTTAGGGGCAAGCAATAAAGGAGAGAGGAATGGGTACAAACTACCTGGAACAGATT
>Ga0129302_1001749_pt1 | contig 16016 bp, 12 predicted proteins | sample BlaSprsedimmetaG_FD_94476 | JGI IMG/M metagenome (GOLD analysis project Ga0129302, IMG submission 94476) | Hot spring sediment bacterial and archeal communities from California, USA to study Microbial Dark Matter (Phase II) - Blank Spring... | ecosystem: Environmental > Aquatic > Thermal springs... | reverse complement strand
CTTCTGGAGGCCCATTGATAAATGGGCCGCGCGAATGCGCGGCAAAGTCAAGTATTTTTTATAAATTTTAACCATTATTTTACGGGGAGACTCTAAACTCTAGTAGTTCTTTATAAAAACCTAAATATTACTAATCTTATATGTAAATTTTCCTTTTTTCGATTTTGTTCAATGATTCTATTTTTAAAAGGTTTTGTCTTTGAAGCGCTGGAGTGAATCGTCCCTTAACAGCTTACGCTTTTTTATCTTTTTCAGCTGTTTGCGATCTTGCCCGGAAATCGCGCGAGCTTCCGGGTGTTAGATGAATTTGAGTGGATGTGTTCCCTTTTTCATTTTTTTCTTTTCGGTGGCGGTCGTTCTTTCTTTTCCGTATTGTTCTGTTCTCCACGTGTGAAATCGACATGGAGAACCTTGTTTATTTTTTTTCCGCTACCAGCGGATCGTAGAACCGTCTTCCCGGATTCGGTTTGGATTCGGAAAGGATCCTTTCGATCAGGATCATCCGGGCTTCGAGCTGTCTTAACTTTTCCCTCATATCACTTTCTCTGTGCGGCGTTTTTTTCGCCGACTTGAGATCTTTATCGGGAGAAGTGCTTTCTCCCCCTAACCTCATTTCGCCCTTGCCGGTAATAAGCCAGTTGAGGTTTACATTATACAATTCACTAATCTTACTTAAATGTGTAACATCAGGAACGGATATTCCGTTCTCCCAGTTGCTTATTGTTGGCGCACCTCTCTTAATATCGAGAACTTTGGCCAGTTCTGGCTGGGTAATTCCTAAATTATCACGTAGTTGAGAAATCCGCTTCCCAATTTCGCCTGATATTGCTTTTTTTTGTAACATTTTACTTGACACTTGCTTAGTACTGTAATATTTATCCCCTCAACGGGATTTTAGGGGTGGTAATCTTTTATCAGGTAACCGTTAGATCATTCCTTAACAAAGTTAAGAACGGGGTAACTATGAAAAATAAAAGACGTTCTGTCAATAAAAAACTTATTTCGGCGGTCATCGCGTACAGCGGGATGACGCTGGAGCATATCGGCTCGATGTGCGATCCGCCGGTGTCGAAGTCGGCGCTCAGCCTGTATTTCAACGGCAAGGGCGGGTACGGCAGGGGCGAACGGCTCGCCCGTCAGGTTTCGGAGATCCTCGGCCTGTCGGTGTCGGTGTTCCTGCTGGAGGCTTCGGCGTTTCATTTCCGTGAACCTTTTCATGTCCTTGTTGTAATAAGTAGGTGAGCGGTTCGATTCCGCTCAACGGCTCCAGGAATTGCTCGGGGGTAGCGGATATAATCCAACCCCCTTTTGGCTGCCCGTTTGTGTCTATCTCTTTTCAATCACGGAAAGATGTTCGAGGTTTTTTATCAGTTTCCTGAGAGTATGTTCGCAAATGGATTCTCCTTGATTTTTTTATTTTCACTGGTATAGAGTTCACTGTGAAGAAGGGATGGGGGTCTTTTCATATGAGCCGATGAACACCCGACCAGACGGAACTATGTATGTCCTGGGCAGGGATCGACAAGGATTCTGTCCTGCTGGGAAGCGGGGCCTCAGGGACTGAATCCTCGAAGACACCGGTTAAGTAATGATACGGAGAAAGGAAGGGAAAATGGTAAAGGAAATTGAGAGACCTGAAGATCTCAGTCAGGAGCAGATGGCACGATTTGTATTGGATATGTTTCATCGGATTTTTGTCCATTATACGATATGGTTCAGAGAAGTGGAACATCAAGTCGGCATGAGAAAAGCCTTGGACATTATGGAAAGTGCTTTAAGTGACAGTTACAGCATCCAGATGAACAGGATGGCCAAGTTCTTTGGTTTCGAACTCATCAACGGGATCCCGAAACTTCTTCTGGAAATGCCGAAGGAAAGACTTCTTGAATTAATGAATAACCTCGGTGTCAATTGGATCGCCAATGATGGAATCTGGTTTCAGGCCGTTGAAAAGAACCGGGACATGTTTGATGCCAAGCGCTGTAATGATTCCGCCTGGACAGACTTTTCCCCCATAGAGGCATGGTCCATCAAGCGGTTTTTGAATTTACCGGAATATCCCGGTCTTGAGGGATTGAAGAAGGCCTTGCGGTTCAGAATGTACGCGTTTATTAATGTCCAATCAATAATAGATGAGGGGCCCAATTCCGTCGTCTTCCAGATGAACGATTGTCGTGTTCAGTCAGCACGGAAACGCAGAGGCCTGGATGATTACCCGTGCAAATCCGCCGGTCTTGTCGAGTATAGTTATTTTGCCGAAAGCATTGATTCGAGGATTAAGACCGAGTGCATCGGCTGTCCGCCCGACGACCACCCCGATGAGTGGTTCTGCGCATGGCGATTCACGCTGTAGAAGGACGAATGAGAACGAAAGACCATCGCGCTTCTTCCGAAATGCCCTGCCCCCGCGCAGGGCATTTCATTTTCACCATGGTCCTCTGAATCCTTGTTCCCTCATGCCATCGGTTTCAGATGACGGCGATTCACTTTTGAATAATAGTTTTGCCGATAAGGTCGAGTGGAATCTTCGCCTTCGGGAACATCTCCAGCGTTGTCGTCAGATCCACATCGCCGTTTAGTTTATACTCGAGGCTGCGTCCGGACGTAAGCATATTGTAGACACCCATGCCGATTTCAGCATAATTAACCGATATGGGCAACGAGAAGCTCGATGTTCCCTTCGGTGCAACGGCGACTCTCTCGGTTCGAAGGCCCGAAGCCCACGGACTGCCGGCAACTTCCAGGGCATACCGTATCGACTGGAGGTTGAAGCCGAAACTGTTGGGATTTGAAATCGCTCCGGACACGACCAGTTCCGCACCGGACAACCCGAGCTGCCGTATCTGAATCCCCTTGACACTGATGCCGGGTACCTTCAGGAGGGGAAATGTCCCTTCTTTTGAAACGGGGATGCGGATCTTTCCGAGAATGGGCAGTTCGCAGACAACACCGGCATCGATCCGGTACGGGGCATCATCCGCTCCGGCAAGGGAAGAGAATGTCTTGTAGATATCGGCGAGATTCATCGTGACAGGCACATCCACGGCGGCGTCGCCACCTGCCGGGATCGACGTGGTCAGAGGCTGTTCTCCTTTGAGAAAGTGGTTTCCCGCCACCTTAAGATCATAGTCGTAGCCTGCGACACGAACACCGAAAACATTGGGATTCTTGACGGCAAGATTCACCATCAACCCGATGGACTCAAACGTAATATCGCTGAAACGAACATCATGCACGGCAACCTCCGGATTCTTCACCAGATCCTTCGTCTGCAGTCCCGCACAGGACATGACAAAAAGAGAAACAGCAAGAGAACATACCACCAGGCCGAAAGATATACTCGATCCTCTTTGAAAGCCGCCCATAATTCTGAACCTCCCGTGGTGCATTTCGTTTATTATGTCTCTCAAGGCGCCGTTGAACCATGAACACCTTATTTTCAGAAAAAGAAGTATGGCAGACGCCCACCGGCATGTCAAGATATCGGAAACGCAGAAAGGATGATTCCATATTTGACGGCACTGCAATGTTGAGAACAGAGCGGCCTGGTGGATAGTGGAATAGTGTTTCGTGGTAAGCGATAAGTCCCGATGGGGTAATCCCCATGCTTCGGCACAGGTGGACGTTTTGAACAGTCTCTTCAAAGGACTATTCCGACACCTCATCACCTCTACCTGCTCATCGTCTTTCCCGAATTACGTCTCGATGCCGAATTTATTGATGCGGTATATCATGGTGGGTCGGGACATGCCGAGGATTCGGGCGGCCTCGGTTTTGTTGCCGTCACTCTGCTTCAGCGCCTGGATAATCAGTTGTTTGTTGAGATCCTCAAGGTTCAGCCCCGACGGCGGAATTGTTATATCAGATATATTCGGGGGCGATGTCACTGTCCTTGCATCAGTCAGAAACGAGAGATGCTGTGTCTTTATTTCCGTATCGTCCTCCATGATCACGACTCTTTCTATGGTGTTCTTAAGTTCTCTTACGTTTCCCGCCCAGTAATGGTCCATCAGTTTCTTTTCGGCGCTTTTTGACAAGCTCCGGAAATTTTTGCGGCATTGCCGGTTGAATTTATCCATGTAAAAGAGGACGAGGGGGATGATGTCTTCCCGCCGTTCCCGCAGCGGCGGTAGGAAAATTCTGACGATGTTCAATCTATAGTACAGGTCCTCCCGAAACGTGCCCGATGCAATGGCTTTTTCCAGGCTTTTGTTGGTAGCGGCGATAACCCGCACATCAATTTTCTTTTCCTCCGTCCCTCCCACGGGGTAGAACTCCTTGTTTTCCAAAAAACGGAGCAACTTTACCTGTGCCGACGGGATCAGTTCACTGATTTCATCGAGAAACAGCGAACCTCCGTGGGCCAGTTCTATTTTTCCTTTCTTACCCTCATGCAGGCCGCCGGTAAATGTACCTTTTTCATACCCGAACAGCTCGCTCTCTAAGAGATCCTTGCTGATAGCACCGCAATTGATGGTGATGAAGGGTTTGCCGATCCTGGTGCTCTGATAGTGAATGGCCCGGGCGATGACTTCCTTTCCCGTTCCGGTCTCTCCCTCAATCAGGACGGTCGTATCATGACTTCTCGCAATCTTTCCGGTTTGATCGAGGGCCTCTTTCATCCCCTTGCTCTCACCGATGACATTAACGATATCGAACTCGGCCCGGCACTGTCTTCGCAGTTCCTCAACTTCCTTTTTGAGCTTCAGCGTATCCAGCGCCCGCTCGATGATCAGCTCCAGTTCATCGACATCGAGGGGTTTAACGAGGTAATCGTGTGCTCCCATTTTCATCGATGTGACAACCGTTGAGATATCCTCATATGCCGTCATCATGATGATGAGATATTCTTCGTCCCGTTTCAGAATCGCCCGCAGGGTCTCAATGCCGTCGATCCCGGGCAACCGAATGTCTAAGAGAACAAGATCAACGGAAGTTTTTTTCAGGAGTTCGACCGCTTCTTCACCGGTTCCCGCAACAATAACATCATATTTTCCCGACAGAATCGTCATGAGCGAATTCTGCAGAAGTTTATCGTCATCAACAATCAGTATCTTATATCGGTACATCGCGCTCACTCTTTGTATCTATTGGAAACCTGAGAATGAAGGTGCTTCCCTGCCCTGCCGAGCTCTGAATGTCGATGGTGGCTTGGTGCTGCTCAAGAATTTTATGGGTGATCGACAGCCCCAGACCGGTCCCCTCAGGTTTGGTCGTAAAGAACGGATCAAATATCTTGGAGATATTCTCAGGCATTATGCCGCTTCCGGTATCAGCTACCGACACTGCCAGAAACCCGCCGTTCTTCGGTGGATACTGTTCGATCATGCTCGTTATCCTTATTATACCTCCCGACGGAAGCGCATCCATGGCATTGATGAGGAGGTTGATGAAGACCTGCTGGATTTTGAGCGGATCAAAAACAATCGGAAAGCCTGTTTCGTCAAGATCAATATCTATGCCGATCTTCTTCTTTTTCAGCTGAGAATCAAGGAGTGCAACAGAATCCATGATGACGTCGTTTATACAACCGCTTCGCAATGCAGGAGTACCGGGTTTTGCGAAGTCGTGAATCCCCTTTACCAATCGTTTTATCCTGGTAATGCCCGTGAGCGTATCGCTTATGATGGGACGTATTTTTTCATCAATATCGAGCATTTTGGACAACATCTGAACATTGAAGGTAATGCTCGCCAGAGGATTTCTGATTTCATGAGCCAAACCGGCCGACAGCTCTCCCAGAGAGGTAAGTCTATCCATTCTTCTGATCATTTCCTCAGCTTTCTTTATCTCCGTCAGGTCCCGAATCAGTATGATAACTCCGTTTATTCTCCCGTCATGTCCTCTCAGCAGTGAAGAACTCAAACCCAGTGTCAGAGAAATGCCGTCGTCCTGTTCCAGCCTCACCTCCCGATTGTCAACAATACACATTCCGTTCAGCGCTTCTTCCACAATGTCGACGATACAACTCTTGCAAGCGGCAGCTACTGTCCTGCCGACGAGATTGGTTCGCGAAACACCCAAAATTTCTTCGGCTTTTCTGTTCATGGAGCTGACGGTTCCGGCGCAATCGACGGTCAGGACGCCATTGGGCGAACTTTCAAGGATATTCTCCGCAAAGTTCCTTTCCGTGATGACTTCCTCATAAAGCCTGGCATTTTCGATAAGAGTCGCCGTGTGGCCGGCAAAAATCATCATCAACTCCAGATCATCCTGGGAAAAGGCACATTCCTCATAGCTGTCGACGTTCAAGACTCCCAGAACCTGTTTCTCTCCAATCAGGGGAACGGCAAGTTCGGATTTGATTCCTTTGATCAGTTCCACATACCGGGGTTCCTTGTGTACATTTTTCACGAGCAGGGGGGTGCCGTTTCGTGCAACCCATCCGACGATGCCTTCGCCGATTTTTAACCTGAATGTCTCAGCATCGGATTTACGATATCCCTTCTGAGAAGCGATTTTCAGAAAATTATCCTCACTGTCGAGCAAAAGAACGGCACAGGTCGATGCCTTTGTAATCTTCAATGCGTTTGCAACAATGATGTTCAGCAATTTCTTCAGACTGAGTGTCGAACTGGTTTTTTTGCTGATTTGCTGAAGAGACAGCAGCTGCTCAATTTTTCTCTTGTTCTGTTCCTGCAGTCGCGCGTTTTCGATAATGATGCTGACCTGATTGGCGAACGTAGAAAAGAGATCAATTTCATTTTTGGTCAAATTTAATATTTCATTGGTTCTGTCCGCCCCGATGAAGCCGATAATTTCCTTTTTAATTTTCAGCGGTGCGGCAATCCCGGCGACACGTTCATAAATTCCGCGCAATTTGATATCTATGTTTGTAAGTCGCCTGTCTTTTTTGTAGTCTCCAATATACAGGGTCTTTCCCGTTTTTATAACCCGTGTCTCGACACAGTCGTGTCGATCCAGTTGATAAGGTACGCTCAACGCCCGCTTCGCTTCTTCCGGCGTGAATCCGATAACGTACTTGCATTCCAGGAGATTTGGATTCTTCTTATTGATCAGGGATATATTGACCCTGCTGAATCGAAACACACTTGCCGTCTCTTCCACGATGGCATTCAATACCCGGTCAAGGGATATCGGTCGGGTGAGCAGGCCGCTTATCTTGTGAATGGAAGACAGGAGCTTGTTTTTTGTCTCCAGCTCATATTTCAAGCGGGCTGTCCGGCATTCATGATCGTTTCCGTTTTTCATGATTTCGATTTGTTTCGTCTTCATGCCCGTCTTCATTGTGTGATTCATGCAGACATCCTCGCATCCGGGGAAGAGGCCTCTATTGCTTTGGTTGAATATACCATCATCGGAGACTCTTCAACCAAAATATGGTCAAGTTTGTCTGCATAAAAAAGCAGCTTGGATATCCGACGATCCCTCCCCTTCCTATTGCTCAATGAACATGCTCAACGAAACAGCACACAATGCTGACTGACTGCATATTTATTTCTTTCTCATCTGAAAAATGCCATGTACGAGGCAGCATATCTGTCCTGCCTCATCTTTCAGTTCCATGTCTATGATCCATTCAGCTTTTCCCTGCTCTTCCGCCGTTTTCATTATCTGACCGACCTGTTCGGGTGCGAACTCCAGTTCGACAGTAACACTGCTTGTGGCGGGGCGGATGTACCGAATCGTAACTTCCTTTAATATGGGAAAATACCGGGCATGATCGAAAGATGCGAAGAAAAGAACTCCCCCGGCAAAATCAGCGAGTGAAAAAAGCGACCCCGCATAGATAGTCCCGATATGGTTGACATTTGGTTTGAGCGGAAGGAGCACTTTCACATACCGCGTTCTGAAGTCAACAATCTTGATACCCATCTTTTCAATGATGCCGATTGCTTTTTCCAGATACCCTGTCATTTTTTTCTGTCTGTCTTCGATCATGGATTGTCCCTCATCTTTATCATCATCGTCACTTTCGGCATTTCATTGATCTCGTTCCCGGTTATCCCCACATCTTTCAGCATATCTTCAAATCTTCGGAATGCCGCCCCGCCGTTTGATTATGTTTCACTGTCAAGTTTTTTTCTGATATCCTGCCTGAGTTCCTTCTTGAGAATCTTGCCGACAGGATTCCGGGGAATCGCATCGATGAATTCCAGTCGTTCCGGCAGCTTGTACACGGCAATTCCCTTCTCCTTCATAAAAGACGTAATATCACTCAGGGTAATCTTTCCCTCTCCCTTCGGCACGACATACACGCACATCTTTTCACCCATGACGTCATCGGGCATGGCAATGGCGGCCACATCGGCTACCCCTGCATGTCCCAGGAGCATGTTCTCCACTTCTTGGGCACTTATATTGAAGCCGCCGCGGACGATGATGTCCTTCGTTCGATCAAAAAATCCGATGCAATTTCCATCCTTGATCTGAAAGAGGTCTCCCGTATTGAAATACCCATCGGTGTCAAACGCTTTTGCCGTATTTTCAGGGTCTCTGAAATATGCCGCCATGACATTTGGCCCCTTGTAATGAAGTTCACCAACCTGTCCGATTTCAGTCATCTCCTCACCGGTTGCCGGATCGACGATTTTTGCGTGAAAGTTCCCCGCCATAGCGGAATGCCATGTCACGCCGGGTTTCCCCCAATGAGGGAAATGATCGACCCGCATTTCCACGTCTGGAATGTCAAATGCCCCGGCAATATCTGCGGGCCCCTCGTTCATTCCCCAGATGTTGGCAAATCCGATCCCCCAGCGTCGCTGCAATTCCTGAATCGACCATAACGAGGGGGGTGCCGCGCCGATTGTTATCGCCCGCATACCGCTCAGGTCAAAGTGATCAACCTGGGGATGTTTCAGCAGTGCGTTAACGACGGCCGGAACAAGCAGGGTGTAGTGTATTTTTTCCGTTATCAGCTGCTTGATGAAGGTGGGACCGTCAAAGGGATGGTGCAAGACAAGTTTGCCGCCGCCGAGAAGCCATTCCGTATAAACAGTTCCGACCGATGCCATATTGACGAGCGGACCTGCGGTAATAAGATTATCACCAGGCTCGATAGGCGCCGTTTCAAAACAGAACGTGGCCTGACAGATCCAGTTGTTATGACTCAGCGGACATCCCTTCGGTTGTGCCTCTGTTCCCGACGACCAGCACAGGGTAAAGATATCATTAGCATCAATATGGATGTTTTCCAGCTTACCCGTTATATCTCCCCGGGACAATTCCCTGATTTCGTCAAGGGTTATGATGAACTGAAGTGAGGGATGTTTTGACATGAGGTCGATCCCCATTGCTTCATGCCCGAATCCTCCGAACTCCTTAATTGTGATGAACGCCTTTGCTTCCGTTTTGTTCAGTACATGGTTCAGCTCCGATACCCGCCACTGCATCGGTACCGGTGATATCAATCCACCTGCCCGGGTAATCGCCAGGTAGAGCATTGCCAGTTCCCAGCAGTTGGGAAGCTGGACGATTACAATATCATCTTTCCCGATGCCTTTTGATACAAGCCCCTCAGCAGTTGCATCAACGGCCCGATCAAGTTCCCGGTAAGTCAACCGTTCCGGTTCCAGACCGACCAACGCCGCCTTATTGAGGGGATCGACGAGACACACTTTATCGGGGTCCTTCCCCACATGCTCCTTGAAATAATCTATTAATGTTTTGTGACCCCATACTCCCTTTGCCGTCCATTCCTGAATCAGTTTATCTGAGGCTAAAATCATACGTTGTCCCTCCTTTTACAGTGATTGAGTGAACACCCTGCGGTTGAATGACCGCTGGGCTGATTCGTTTACCCCATTCCCGCCCAGTTATGCTTAATGCGGCAAAGCCGCACAGGCAGAAGGTCAAAGACTCATGGTTCAAAGTCGAACAGGTTACATCAATAAAACATCGTTCCAAACAGTCGTTCGCTCAAACCGATCAGATCCGCCCACTTCATGGGACCGCCTTTGTCCGGTGGAAATCCCGTACCCCAGATCATCCCCACATCGATCATCCTGGGGTCATTGACAATTTTACGGTCCAGAAGATCCTTCCCTACTTTTATCATTCCTTCGAGAGCCCCCATTTGGATATCCTCCGCGCTCCGTTCGCGGGGTTCCCGTTTGGCAATAAGCGGCAGAACATCGGGATCGACACTTCCGTCTTTCAGGAAAAAGCCTTTCCCCGATTTTTTCAGACCGAGACGCCCTGCTTCCACCACATTCTTCAGTGTCTGCTGTTCTTCTCCCAGACCGACAAATACCTTGTAAGGCACGTCGATACCGACTTCATCGGTCAACCTGACCGGTCCCACGGGCATCCCGAAACTCATCATAGCACCGTCAATCTTCTCTATGGAATTCCCTTCTTCCAGGTACTGGAAGGTCTGCCGAATATACGGAAAGAGGAGGGCATTGACGACAAAACCGGGATTATCAAAGCAGACAATCGGACGTTTTCTGATCGAAGCAGCAAAATTCAGGAGGTTATTGACGGTACCCTGGCTCGTTTTCTCCCCGCGCACCACCTCAACCAATTGCATGATCCAGACGGGTGAAAAGAAATGGGTGCCGCCGAAGCGTTCCGGATGGGTAACATATTCAGCCATGGCGTTGACCGAGAGTGATGACGTATTGCTCGCAATGAGACCGTCGTCACGCACCGCATCGCAGAGTTCACGGTATACCTGTTTCTTCACGTCGATGTTTTCGAAGACGGCCTCAACGACGAGATCCACCTCTTTGAATGCGCCGGAATATTCGGACGTCGTCGTCAGGAGATTCATGAGATCGTCGACAGAGCCCTTGAGCCGTTTTTTTTCGGCCATCCCGTCCAGTATTTTTTTAACAAATGCCCTGCCCGGTTCGAGGGCTTCCGGAATATCCTTTACAATGACGGGAACCTGCATGTTCCGGAGGATATCGATAACAATCCCCCGTCCCATGGTGCCGAAGCCGAGAACGGCGATCTTTTTCAGAGGTGTGGGTTCAAAACCCCTGGTCATCAAGGCCTTCGGTTTGTCCGTCAACCCTTTAATGAAGAAGGTATTGATACTTCCCTTCGCTTCCGGCAATACGGCAACGTCGGCAAAATAATTCTTTTCGATTTCCAGTCCTTCTTCCAGCGAAACTTTTAATCCTTCCTGCATGGACTTTATGGCCAGCATGGGAGCGGGAAGTTCTCTCCCTCTGGTTGCCTTCAACGCACCCTGCCGTGCCTGCTCTGCAACGGCATCAATCTGAGAAAAATCATGATCGGGACGCTTTAATGATGCCGTTCCCGCAATGAGATCATCGAGGAATGATCGTGCCTCTTTGAGCAAGTCGCTGTCGGCGGGAACAACACGATCAACAATGCCCACATCACAGGCTTGCGCCGCCGTCAGGTTCCGGCCCTTCAGAATCAGCTCAATGGCAGGGTAGCCGATGAGGCGGGGCAGCCGCTGCGTTCCGCCGCCACCGGGGAAAAGCCCCACCAGGATTTCAGGAAGGCCGATAAGGGTCGTCTTCGATTCCTTTGCAATCCGGGCCGTAAAGGCAAGGGCAAATTCAAGCCCCCCGCCCAGACAGTGGCCGTTAATGGCTGCAACGGTGGGAATATTTAACGCGCTGAAGCGGTTAAACGATTCATGGAAGACATTGAGTATCTCCATGGCTTTTTCCCTTGTTTTGATTTCCTCGATCATTTTGAGATTGGCACCGGCAAAAAAGTTGTTCGGTTTGCCTGAAATGAAAATGACTCCCTTCAGGCCTGTATCCTGCTCAAGGCAGCCGAGAACATCGCGAAAGCTTTCGAAAGCCTCGTCAGTCCACGTGTTCATAGCATCACCCGCCACATCAAACGTTACAATGCCGATATCGTTTTCGACTTTAAGAGTGAATATCTTCTTGTCTGTCATATCACCACCTCCTTTGTGACTTCATCGTGATCTATAAAACGTACCGGAAAAGATCACTTTTCTTCTTCTCGCTTCGCTCTCTCCATATCCCTGAGTTCACGCCTAAGGACCTTACCCACGGCACTTTTGGGAAGTGAATCGATAAACTCGATGATCCGGGGCACTTTATATGCCGCCAACTTCTCTCTGCAGAATTTGATAAGTTCATCCTTCTCAATCGACTCGCCCGATTTCGGAACAATAAAGGATTTGACTGTCTCACCCCTATATTCATCGGGGACTCCGATGGTACAGGCTTCCATGACTTTTGGATGCTCGAACAGAACCTCATCCACTTCTTTGGGATAGATGTTATAACCGCTTGCAACAATGACATCTTTTTTCCTGTCTACAATGGTGAGATACCCCTCATCATCGAGGAAACCGATATCTCCGGTATAAACCCACCCATCTCTCAATGCGTGTTCAGTCTCTTCCGGTTTATTCAGATACCCTGTCATGACCTGGGGACCCTTGAAAACAACTTCACCAGCCTCCCCTTGGGACAATTCCCTGGTTCCCGTGTCTATGTCGACGATTTTGAGGTCCGTGTCGGGGAATGGGATGCCGACTGTTTCGGGCTTTTCTTTTCCGCGCCATGGTGTCGCCGTGCCCATCGGGGATATTTCCGTCAGTCCATAGACATTGATAATGGAAACATCTTTGAGGGTCTTTAACTGTCGTATCGTCTCAAGAGCAAGAGGACCGCCCCCGGCAATGAAACACTTGACGAAAGAAAAATCCATTGATGTGAATTTCTCATTGTTCAAAAGACCGACGAATATCGTCGGCACACCCGGCACCATCGAAGGCTTGGCCATATTGACAATCGTAGTAATGGTATCAGGTTCGGGACGAGGGACCAGAACGTTCGTCCAACCGGCGTAAATACAATTATTCTGCATGCCCGTATACCCTGCCGAATGGAAAAAGGGAAACACGGCAAGCATACTCTCTTCGCCGTCTTTCAGATCATAAAACCACGATCTGAACTGCTGGACGTTCAGTGAAAGGTTGGCATGAGTCAGCATAACTCCCTTGCTGACTCCCGTTGTTCCACCGGTATACATGATGTTCCCCACGGCATTCCACTCGGCGGCGTTATCCACCTTATTGTCGCCATATGTATCCATGAGATCTATGAATCGATAAACATCAGGTGGAAGTTCCTTCCGATCACCTTCATTCCCGTCAGCCGCTTGAAGATAATCATTGGCACTGCAGATGATGATTGGTCCGATCCTTGTCCTTTCCCGGACTTTGAGAGCCCTAGGAAGTAATATATCGAGTGTTACAAGAACGGTTGAATCAGAATCATTGAGCTGATATTCAAGTTCTTTTTCCGTGTAGAGCGGATTGTTCATCACGGTCACCGCGCCTATTCGAAACGTTGCAAAGTCGGCAATAACAATCTGGGGAATGTTCGGAAGAAGCATGGCGACCTTATCCCCCTTGTTGACACCGAGGGCCATCAAAGCCCGGGCACACCGATTGACCAGTTTCTCCAATTCAGCAAAAGAAAATTTTCGCCCCAGGTAAAAAAGGGCGGTATGCTCAGGATACCTGCCGGCGGTTCGCGTCAATATCTCCGGCATGGTAATCTCTTCATAATTGACTGCTTTCGGCATTCCAGGCGGATATGCCTTATGCCATAGTCTGTCAAAGTTCATAATCCCTCCTTGAAACGAAATGATAATGGACGTTAGATCATAACCATGTCAACGGCACAGTCCTCAATGTGCCCGTCTATTTCAAGCCTTCCCTTCTCAATACAGATCAACATCAGTCCGTGTGGCATTGATGTATTTCTTTTGAGCAGGTCACACTAATTTTTCGGATAAAATACATTCTTCAGGCTGTTTCTGAGTTCTCCTCGAAGATCGGGATGGGCGATCGCAATCAATGCTTCAGCACGCTCCCGTCTTGATTTGTAACGTAGGTGAGCAACACCGTATTCCGTGACAACGTAGTCGGCAAATGTCCGGGGTACGGTAATCGGGGTTCCCGGAGGAAGTTCAGGTACGATGGAAGAAGCCAGAGTGCCGTCCTTTAACTTACGTGATGATGTGAGGAGGGTAATTCCTCTCCCTCCTTTCGAATAGGCGGCGCCGATCATGAAATCCAATTGCCCGCCGGAACCACTGATCTGCCGGTGCCCCAATCCTTCCGAACAGATCTGACCGCTGAAATCCACCAGCAATGCCATGTTCATTGCCACCATATTAGGATGCTGTGCGATGAATGCCGGATTGTTGGTATAACGGGCGGGATAAAATTCGCATGAAGGATTCATATGAACATACTTATACATCGCATCGTCGCCGACACAGAAAGTGGCAACAGTGGTCCCTTTGTGGAAGGGTTTTAATGCATTGGTGACAACCCCTTTAGCCACGAGATCCTGCAGACCTATGGGGAACATTTCTGTAAGTACCCCGAGATCGTTCTTGCCTTCAAGTCCGCTTGCCACCGCTTCGGGGATTCCGCCGATTCCCATCTGAAATGTATCCCCGTCACGAATCAGGCCAAGCACGGAATCTGCAATGCCTTTCTCTACTTCCCCGGGCTCGGCCCTGACATATTTTGGCAATGGCGACGAATTTTCAACAAAAAAGTCAAACTCGGAAATGTGCAGCCAGTTATCACCATAGATTACCGGTATCTGATCGTTCACTTCTGCGATGGTAACCCGCTGTTTACCGGAAGCTCTTCCCTCCCGGATGGCCTGCATGCTGTAAAAGTTCGTCAATCCGAGATTGACATATCCCTGTTCATTCGGCGGTGAGACCATGTGTATATAAACATCGCAGATTTTCCCGAATTTTTCACCTGAATCGGAACTTGTTATCGGGAAAAAATCTGCCTGCATAGATGCACTTATTCGTCGGTTTGGCGCCGTCCCAAAACCGGGCATGTAGTTGATGTGTCCGTCAATACTTGACATAAAATCGGGATCATAGAGCTTGCTCATCCTGACTTGAACGGCATCCAGAATTCGAACTCCTCGTAATTCTTCATGGCGATCCAGTATTGCATGATACATATCGGTGGAACATGCTCCGACACCCAAACCGATTCCTATAATATCACCCGATTTTACCTGTTGTGCCGCTTCTTCCTGAGAAACCATTTTTCTTTTGTACTCTTCTTTCCACATCATGGTATTCCCTCCTTGTCTGTTAATTGGATAGTCCCACTGCTCTCGACATGCACCTCTTCACGTTTGACAGCATCAGTGAAGCGGTCCTTTACGATTCATAATCCCATCATTCGCCCGATAATGAGCTTCATCACCTCGGTGGTCCCTGCGAAGATGGGAATGACCCGCACATCACGGGCAAATCTGCAGATGGGATATTCTTCCATATATCCATATCCGCCGTGTAACTGAACGCAGTGATAAGCCACGCGATTCGCCATCTCAGGTATCCAGGCCTTGGCCATCGACACCCGTTTTACGATGTCCTTGCCGGCAATATAGTCAACAATAAGAGAATCGACGAAAGTCCTTCCCAGCTCGATCTCCGTAGCCATCTCGGCGATCTTGAAGGTATTGTGCTGGAACGACGAAACCGGTTTGCCGAATATCGTCCGCTCCTTACAATATTTGACGGTCATATCCAGCATGGCCTCCGCCATAGCCTGTGCCATGATTGAAACAACAAGCCGCTCCTTCTGGAGATTCTGCATGAGGTAATAAAAACCCTTGCCATCTTCACCCAGGAGATTTGAGACGGGCACACGGCAATCCTCGAAAATGAGTTCTGCCGTATCCTGACTGTGCCACCCCATCTTCTTGAGATTACGCCCTTTCGAAAATCCCTGAGTGCCGGCTTCGACACAGATGAGACTGATCCCCTGATAACCTGCAGTCGGATCGGTCTTGACAACGACAATTACCAGATCGCAGTGTATTCCGATGGAGATGAACGTCTTCTGTCCATTAATGATATATTCATCGCCATCCCTGACGGCGGTCGTGCGAATCGCCGCCAGATCGGAGCCGGTATTCGGCTCCGTCATCGCCACTGCCGTTACGATGTCGCCGGAAACGCATCCCGGCAGCCATCGCATCTTCTGTTCATCGTTTCCGTTGTCGTTAATATAATGAACGACGATATCACTGTGG
>Ga0129302_1001743_pt1 | contig 16039 bp, 8 predicted proteins | sample BlaSprsedimmetaG_FD_94476 | JGI IMG/M metagenome (GOLD analysis project Ga0129302, IMG submission 94476) | Hot spring sediment bacterial and archeal communities from California, USA to study Microbial Dark Matter (Phase II) - Blank Spring... | ecosystem: Environmental > Aquatic > Thermal springs... | reverse complement strand
TTTATTAGTCAGTCTTAAGTTTAATCGAATAAAATTATCGCTGATATATGCACCATTAGAAAATCTTAATGCCTACAGCCATCAAAACCCGGATAGTTTGTTATATAATTGCCGGAAATATCTGGTGGGACATCGTTTGGACGTTCGGATACGACCGAATTTGCAAATAGCGCTCACAGAAATGGCGACTTACGGCGGTCTCGGGCGTGATTTTGAAATGGCGTTTATGAATCCTTTGACCTTTTATTATCCGATCCAGCGCAACGATAAAAAGCAGATGAATGGTTTCTGGGCGCTGGATGTTTTTTATAAACCGTTTCCCAATTGGACATTTTATTCTCAGTTTTTGATTGATGATATTATCGTGAACAATGTTCCCGGCCAGGATGATCGCTCCCGATACCCAGATCGTTTCGGAATGCATTTATCCGTACGCTCCGCAGATTTGATCGCTGTTGGAACAAATATCAATTTAACCTACACCAGAGTTTGGAATCGAACCTATCAATCAAAATTTACCTGGGAAAACTATCACTACCGCGGATTAGGACTGGGATATCCTCGCGCCGGTTGTGAAGAGGTCAAGGTTTCTTTGAGCTACTGGGGATTATTTCCCTTGTATTTTCAAAATAAAACCACCTTTGGACGATATGGGAATGTGGAGTTGTCGGATATCTTTCCACTGATGAAAGAACCATTTCCTGTGCCGCCGGTGCAATCGAATTGGGTGAACCATTTCACGCTGCACTATTTCTATCGCCCCACATTAAAGTTTCTGTTTGATGTAAAATATCGACAAAAGCCGGAGCACTACACCAACCGCCTCGAGCAGGACAGTGGTTTTGTTTTTGTAGTGGGTTGTGAATGGCTGCTAAATTTGCCAGTTAATATCAATTAACTCAAGGTGATTACTATTATGAATCGAGCTAAAGGAAATTCACCAAATCGGCCTGGCGATTACCCGTGTTTTCGATTGAATGGATCAAATAAAAATATATAGAATTTTATTTTTGGGTTGGCTCTTTGGTGTACTTTTTTTATCGCTATTACCAAATGATAGCCTGCATTTTCAGGGTATTAATGAATTTGATAGCCGTGGATACTTCCAACATGCGCTGGCGTATGGCACAGGAACGCTTTTAATTTGCTTCGCCCATTTGTTTGATAAAAAATGGAAATCGGTTGGTTTAGTGATGTTCTGGGGAATTTTACTTGAAACCATCCAACTGTGGTTACCCTACCGATCGTTTAATGTGTTTGATATTGTGGCTAATCTGTCCGGGATAATGTTGTTTTACCTCGGATGGTTATTGCTAAGTTCGATTCAGAAATAGTATTGTGGTTTTCACATGAGTCTGTTCGCCGAAGGAGTATCCACGGGATCAGCGAGAGATTTTTTTCTCGCAGACCTGACCGCCTTGGGCGGGATGACGCATATTTTAATCAAATATTGACTAACCTTAACCAGAGCTGTAGCTGAAGATGAAGATTATTTCCGTTGTTGGGGCGCGGCCTAATTTTATGAAAGTGGCTCCCATTTATCGTGCGTTCCGGGAGTCGAAATATGCTGATGTGGGATTAACTCATAAAATTTGCCATACCGGGCAACATTATGATGAGAACATGTCGAAAGTTTTTTTTCAAGATCTGGCGTTGCCAACGCCGGATTTTTATCTGGGAGTGGGGAACGGATCCCATGCGGTGCAGACCGCCAAAGTGATGATCGAATTTGAAAAAGTGTTGCTGCGCGAGCAGCCGGATTTGGTGCTGGTGGTCGGCGATGTAAATTCCACAGTCGCCTGTTCACTGGCTGCAGTGAAGTTGGGGATCGGAGTGGCTCACGTGGAATCTGGTCTGCGCAGTTTTGATCGTACCATGCCTGAAGAGATCAATCGAATTTTGACTGATGCCATTGCCCATTATCTATTCGTCACGGAACACAGCGGGTTGCACAATTTGAAACGTGAGGGCATTGATGATGAGAAGATTTTTTTTACTGGCAATGTGATGATCGATTCGCTTATTTTTTATCTGCCCAGGGCGGCAAAGTCCAATATCTTCTGCGAATTGAATGTTAACAAGGCCGAATATTGTCTGGTGACTCTGCACAGGCCTTCGAATGTGGATAATCAGCGGCGATTAGCAGAATTGTTGAATTTTCTGAATGAACTGGCAAAAGATAAAAGGGTGATCTTTCCGGTTCACCCGCGAACGCGTAACAATATTGATTTATTCAAGTTACATGATAAATTAGATTCTGATGTGTTGTTAATTGACCCGCTTGGCTATATTGACTTTTTAGCGCTATTGGAGAAAGCTTTTTTGGTCATCACGGATAGTGGTGGAATTCAGGAGGAGACGACATTTTTGGATGTCCCCTGTCTCACCTTGCGCTCCAGCACCGAGCGACCGGTCACTGTGGAGATGGGCACTAATTATCTCGTTGGCGAGCAAATTAATGACGCTAAAAAATATTTTTATCAAATTTTACATGGCGAGACTAAACAGGGGCAAATTCCGGAGCTGTGGGATGGCAGGACTGCTGAAAGAATTGCAGAGATAATTGCTGGTAATCTGTTGTAACCTGAATTGATTTCACATTTTTTCAACTAAGAAAATAGCAGTGACATTAGCGAGATAGTTGTTTCACACAGATCACGCAGCTTTACACGGAGAAAATCGGCGAGAGTCTGCCTGCGGCGGATTTTTCACAGACTTGCCCGCCTTTATGCGGCATTACTACATACATTACGGAAAATAGGGTTTTGATTATGATGGGTACAAAACTAAAGCCTTACCGATTTGATTAAAAAATTGTTGACTTTGATTTATGAACGATGTATATTAATACGGCATTTGTGAACCAAATAACGTCGAGTGTCAAAAAATGTGATAAAATCGCCGGAGTAAAAAAATGCCAGTATTAACGGTCGAAAAACCGCTGCGTGAAAAATTGGGCGATGAAGGCGTGGATTCTTTAGTCCGACTCATTAACCAGTCGCGCGATGAGCAGAAACGCGATATTATCGAATTTGTGGTGGAAAAATTTGAGCGCAGCTTGTCTGAGGAAATTGGCAGCCTTGAAATTCGGCTGTCTGAAAAAATTTCAAATTTAGACACTAAAATCAGTTCAGTCAAAGCAGACATGATCAAGTGGATGTTTATTTTCTGGGTGGGTCAGGTGGGTATGATACTGGGGATTTTGTTTGCCTTTTTTAAGTAGCTGAATTTTTTAATGACGCACTTTTGCGATCCCGCTTAAGCTGGACATAAAGGGATTGCAGTCTGTAATAACAACAGCTTATAACTTATAAATTCTACCCGGTGAACGGTTACATTTTTTATGCTGATTAGATAGATTGACGCATAAAACACCGCTCTGAATCCAACAGATTTTGAAAGGCCCAGCTTAGGCATTGTCAAGCCGCAGTTGGGCTTTTTTTTTAGCCTGTTTCAATTGTTTTTATAGATATTTCTCCAGCGCTGCCTTCACCCGTTGATATTCCCTGGCTAATGCTTCAACTTTTACCTCCACATTGGAAATATCCCCGCTTTTTCCGATCAGTTCCAACTCTTTGCTCATTTCAGACATTCGCATGGCGCCCATATTGGCGCAGGAAGATTTCAATGTATGAGCTGAACGGGTAAAGATTTCAAGCGCGTTGGTTTTTATCGCATCTTTAATATCGGTTAACAGCCGCGGTGTCTCGCTGAAGTAAATTTCGATCATTTCCTTGATAAACCCATTTTCGCCATCTGTATCCAGGCTCAACAATGTTTGCAGCGCCGTCTCATCAATCGCTGGTTCAAGCTGCTGGATTTCTGTTGTTGTTTGCCCGACGTTGTCGTTCAAATCTTCAACGCGCCCCTGGCATTGATCACAGCGGCTCAGCGCTGCTAACAATTCATTTATATTGATTGGTTTGGTTACATAATCATCCATACCTGCCTCCATACATTTTTCCTTATCGCCCTTCATGGCGCCGGCAGTCATGGCGATAATTCGGGGACGTTCTTGTTTTTTCCAGCGTTGGGTGATGACCCGTGACGCTTCCAGCCCATCCATCTCCGGCATTTGAACATCCATGAGCACCACGTCATATTTCTGCCGTTCAATAGCGCTAATCGCTTCCAGACCATTGCTCGCTATATCTGCCCGATAGCCCATTTTCTGCAATATTTTTAAAGCGACTTTTTGATTCACCATATTGTCCTCGGTAACCAGTATTTTTAGCGGCAGCTTTTCGGCAAGTCTCTCATCTATCTTAGGCTGTTCACTCGGTTTGTTAATGCTTACCGGCTTGTTGCTGAAAATTTCAAAGATGACGTTGAACAGTTGAGAATGTTTCACCGGCTTGGTCATATAACTCTGGATTTTAATTTTTTGCAATAGCTCTTTTTCAACTTTATTACCCATCGAAGTTAAGATGATCAGCGACAGTTGATTGGCGTCTTGGTGTTTGCGAATCTCCTCTGCTAATGTCAATCCGTCCATTTCAGGCATTTGCATATCCAGAATAGCGCAATCAAATTGCTGCTTGTTTTTGATCCATTCCAGGGATTCAAGCGGAGATGAGGTTGCAGTAATTTTCATTCCCCATGATTTTAATTGAGTTGTCAGGATTTTTCGATTGGTTTCATTGTCGTCAACGACCAAAACATGCTTATCTCTGAGTTCAGGAAGCGCGTCGCTGATTTTGATTTTCGGAATGTTTTTGGTAGCTTTTGCTTTAATGGAAAAATAGAAAACCGAGCCTTTGCCAACTTCGCTTTTTACCCACATTTTGCCACCCATCATTTCTACCAGTCGTTTACTGATAATCAACCCCAAACCGGTGCCACCATATTTTCGGGTGGTTGAGCTATCTACCTGGGAAAAAGATTTGAACAACCGGTCCATTCGTTCCCGCTGTATTCCGATACCGGTATCTTTTACTGCAAATTCGAGCTTATATTGTTCATCAGCGATTCTATCGGCTTTTACCGAAACAATGACTTCTCCCTTTTCAGTAAATTTTACCGCATTACTCAGCAGATTATTAAGAACTTGCCGCAGCCTGGTCACATCGCTGATAATGTTTGGCGGCACTTCCGATTCCATCAGATATCCCAATTCTATTTTCTTTTGGCTTGCTTTGTTGGCATGAAGATCAAGGCTTTGTTCCAGACACTCGCGCAAATCAAACGGAACGAATTCCAAATCGATCTTTCCCGCTTCAATTTTAGAGAAATCCAGGATATCATTTATCACCGAAAGCAAAGCGTCACCCCCGCTGCGAATGGTTTCAACATATTCCTTTTGTTCAGCAGACAACTCCGTATCAAATATCAAACTGGTCATGCCGATAACCGCATTCAGTGGCGTCCGGATTTCGTGACTCATGTTAGCCAAAAAATTTGATTTCGCTCTGGTTGCTGCTTCCGCCTTTACTAATGCCTGATCCAATTCTTTGTTTTTTGACTCGAGCTCTTGCTGGATTGTTTTCATTTCAGTGACGTCGCGAGAAATGCCGACTAACCCGATAACTTCCTGGTTGCTGTTTCGAATGGGAACTTTTGTTGCGGAGACCCATTTTCGCCAGCCATTGTCGCGTTTTATTTCTTCAATTTTATTGATTAATGGTTTCCCGGTTTTAATAATTTGCAGTTCATCGTTGGCAGCGGCTGAAACATGTTCACCGCCGAAGAAATCCCGATCGTGCTTTCCGATGGCATCGTCAGGATTTTTCAAACCCAGATTTTTCGCCTGCGCCTTATTGATTCGGGTGAAGCGCGATTGTTGGTCTTTAAAATAAATTGCATCGGGCACACTATCCATTAGCAATCGCAACAGGTTTCGCTCTTGTTCGATCGCCTGTTCCATCAGTTTTCGATCGGTAATATCGGTAAACACACCCATGGAACCCTTGAAAGAACCATCCGCGTCAGTCAACGGCGCCGCTGATATCAGCATGTATCGCAGCGCACCATCTTTCTGAATAAGCTGTGCTTCATAATTGCTGTGCTCACCTTTTTTTCGCTTTTGGGTCTGCTCTTTCAACTTTATCAATTCTTCAGTTAGGGTTAATTCGGTAAATTTTTTCCCCAGCAATTCATCCACTGTATAGCCCAACATGTTGGCAAATCCTTGATTCACAAAAGTAATAACCTCATTTTGATCCGCCATGCAGATGCCATTGGAGGTGGTTTCGATGACGGCGCGATACCTTTGTTCACTCTCACGCAGCGCTTCTTCTGCTCGTTGGCGGTCCAGCGCGTGTCCCAGAACGCCTGAAGATATTTGCAGAATGGCAAGATCGCTGTCAGACCATTCACCTGGATTGGTTACATCATCGAAACCGATAAAGCCGGCTAACTCTCCTCTGACATGCACCGGAAGGACGATCAGCGATTTTATAGCCTGTTGTTGCAATATTTGTTTCTCTGCGGTTGCCTCTGGTGGCAATTTTGAGACGTCCTTAATGTGAATGGTTTCGCCGTTTCGGAGTTTTTCCATCCACCAGGGCAGGCTTGCCGTTGCCAAATTCTGGAGATTTTCAATTTGTGGACTTGCGCCGGAAGCGCACCATTCGTGGGTGTTGTTCATAATCGCGCCGCCTTCTCGTAACTGAAAAAGATAGACGCGACCAGCGCCGCTCAGCTTGCCGATGTCCGCCAGCAAATTATTAATAGCCACGTTTAAATCCTTTTCAGCAACAAATTGATACGATATCCGCGCCGAAATTTCTTGAAAATTCAGATGACGCTTTATTTCATGCTCAGCCTGTTTTCGCTCGGTAATATCCTCGCCTGAACTTAAAACCCCGATAATTTTGCCGTTTTTATCCCTCAGCAGTGTATTGCGCCAACCAATGATTCGTTCCTCCCCGGTTTTGGTGATAATTCGATTTTCAACATTTTCGTTATTGGTAATTTTACCATTCATCAATTGTTTATAAATAGTACGGATTTTTCGCTGAATTTTTTTGGGGATAAAATTAGTAATCCAATTTTTGTTCAAAATTTCGTGTTCGTCATAGCCCAGGATCTCACATCCTTTTTTATTGATCAGCTTCACTCTCCCATTTTGATCTAAAACCAGTAAAATTACACCGGCGATGTCCAGATATTGCTGCGCCCGGTTTCGTTCTTTTTCTATTTGAAGCCGGGTCTTATAGCGTTCGGTAACATCTCTGATAAATCCTTCTGTCCCGATAAAATTTCCACCCGAATCTACAATAACATGGGCGTTGACAGAAGAACGTATTAACTTACTGTCAGTGGCTCTGAGTTGAATTTCATAATCGCTAACCTGGCGGTTTCTTAAGAGATCACGGACAAACCTCCGCCGTTCTTTTGGATCATAGTATAGATCCGCCACATTTTTACCGATAATTTTATCAGGTTCATTGTTTGTGAAAGCGCGTACCGAGGGACTGACATCGATGATTATCCCGTCAGAATTTGTTCTGAAATAGACATCCTGAACGTTTTCAAAAATGCCGCGGTATTTTTTTTCGCTGATCTGTAGCGCATGTTCCGCTTTTTTTCGGTCGGTAATATCCTTGAAATCTTCAACAACGCCGATAATTTTCCCGTCGGGATTTTTGAGTGCTGTCGCTGTCAAAATGCAAAATAATTTTTTCCCGGAGACGGTCTCGAGTTCAACTTCTTGTTCGATCAGCTCTTCACCGGAGAGTATTTTTTTTAGTGTGCAATCAGTGGTTTTGCAGAAAGGCACTTTCAACAACTCATGACATTTATTTTCAATTGCTTCATCAATTTTGATCTCAAATAAATTGGAAAAGGCTTTATTAATTCGCAGGGTGCGATAGTTTAGATCGAGCACTCGCATCGCATCGGCAGAGGTGTTAAAAATCTGATCGTATTCCGCATACGCGCGTTTGATCTCGGCTTCTTTTTCCTTCAACTTTCGAATGTCCACGATGCTTTCAAGCAGATGGCGGCGGCCATTGAGCATAATCGCGGTTACTGTCTTTAAAACTGGAATTTGTTCTCCTTTGGCGTTCAGCAGACATGTTTCAATGTTTTCCACAGTCCTGGATTGATCGATAACCGGACATTCACCCTCAGTATTTGGGCAGATGTATTCAAAACAGATCGATCCAACGACAGCATCTTTGGTGGCATCGAGTATCTGCAGCGCATTGCGGTTGACGTCAACGATTCGATGATCGATGGGGTCAATAATAAAAATCCCGGTTTGCACATTTTCCAATATTCGCTTCAATGTCTGCTGATTTTCAATTAATGCGATCTCCTTGCGTTTGCGCTCAGTGATGTCGCGCACAATCAGTTGATAAATTCCATCGTGTGCATTGATCATTTTGGCGCCGATCTCGACATCCAAAGTCTCTCCGTAAGATTTTCGAAATTTGGAATCAAACCGCAGATATCCTATGGACTTGACGCTCTCCAACGCCGCCTCAGCTTCAGTTATTGTATCGTTATCAAATAACGATAGAACACTTTTCTGGTTCAGTTGCTGTTGTTCAAAACCTAATAACTCGCAAGCGCTTTGATTGGCGTCCAAAATCCTGTCCTTGTTGTTTAAAATAAAAATAGCGTCGTTGGATTGCTCAAATAGCTCGCGAAAAAGCTGTTCATTTTTTTGAGAATCGCTTTCAGATTTTCGCCGTTTAAAAGCATTTTCAATTGTAATCGGCAAAACTTTCAAGTGGTTCAATTCCGGGTCTTTGATCAGATAGTCGGTGGCGCCCAGCTTCATGGCATTGATGGCGATTTCTTCCGAACCTGTGCCGGTGGAAATAATTACCGGGATGTCCAGCTTCATATCCAGAATATCAAATGCAGTGCCGTCTCCCAACATAAAATCAGCCACAATCACGTCAAACGTTTGCTGCTGAATTTTTTTTCGGGCTTCAGCAATCGAACTGACAATGCTGTAATCGTATTCAAGTTTTTCCTGTTGAATAAATCGTTCAATTGCCAGACGATCCACCAGATCGTCGTCAATGAATAATACGCTGCGGTTGCACATTTTTTTCTCCTCGTGAGAACTTTATTTTGAATTTTAAACTTATCTGTGTTGAATTATTCACAAATTTGGGCTGAAGCCCACCAGATCGAACAATGGACTAACCCAAGCTTTAAAGCTGGGGTTAACCAAAATCAGCTTAACAGTTTGACTTTAGTCCAGAATTATTAAGTTTATGAATAATTCAGGTTAAACAACATAGCTTCGCGAATTAAATAATGAAAAGCAACCACAGATTTCGCCGATTTCTCAGATGGTTTCACAGATAAAAATCTCTGTCATCTGCGAAAGCTGCGCTACTTTTTTTTCTGCGACAACTTTAAAATTCCGATACAATGAATTAGCCAGCGTTAAAATCGGTGTTGGTAGTACAGCGAAATGCTTTTTGCATTGTAAACTTCCGAACCGCTTTTAACATACTCCAGATATAAGCCGCTGAATCGGCTTACTAAAATTCCGATTTTCAGGTTGAAATTTTGTGATACAATCGATTGCTGATTGGCAAATCCATATCCTCCGCCCAGATTAAGCCAGGAAAATAGCTGCTGTTCAGAAGAGAGCCCAACCGAATAGGTTTCCAATTCGTTCGGCGTCCAGTACGGGAATGAAGTTCGATAAATTTTTTGAAAATCCTGGTAGCTGTAATAGCCATAAAGCGCCAGTCGCTTCCACGCCTTGAGATGGTCGGGGTATTGCTGGACAATTTTTTCATAGTGCTCTATTGCCGATAATTGCTGACCCGCCTCTACCAGTGATTCTGCATACGCCACTTTTTTGTTAAAGTCAACGAAATCCGGTTCAAAAATCTCGTTGTTGTTGCATACCAGCAAATAATCCTGGCAAAAAATTAAGGTAGCCCGCATCAACAACATCGCTATTATAAGCGTGAATTTGATCAGTCGGTTCATTTTCTGGGAATACATCGCTACTCCCTCTCGTGGATTATTCTATTTCTGAAGTGCATAATTATATTATGCTCGTACCCTTTGAAAATAAAATGGCATCCCATCTCTGTCGGATACTCATGCAACAATTCGCCCCCCATCATCGCTTCAAGTTTATTTTTAGCGTCGAGATAAAATGCAAAATAAAACGGCGCAATGTTTGATTCCACATCGACAATATGACCTCGTGCTGACACCTGCAATTGGGTGCGATCGTACCATTGCATCACGTTGTAAGCTTGCTGACGAGTCAAAAATCGCAGCCATGGGTAATGTTCGTTTGCAAATTCCATCCATTTTATCAAATGATAGTAGATCCCGTTTTTTTGTTGTCCGCCATACCATGATAAACTGTTGATTTCCAGACCTGCCAACAGCTCGTTTTGGTATCGCTCCCCGATGGGATAAACGTCGTCAGGGTGGATAAAGTGCGCCCAGATACCATTGCTGTTTAAAATTGAGATCATCGAGCGTCTGAAAAATTCTGTTAAAATGCAACCGGCTGTATTACGCGGAATCACATACAAATTCTGGTTCCAGGGTTCAGGTCCAAAATCGCGGTACTGACCATCTGAGAAATTTCCCAAATACAGCGCGCCGATCTGCTTGATTTCCGGAAAAACTTGTTGAACAACATTGATCCCAGTTGAGTCATAGACGTTCAGCGGAGGGATGTAGGTCTGTGGCTCGGCGCCCAGATTGTCGAATTGCCAGCGGTGTCTGGCAGCGGATAGCGCCTTTTTCATGTTTTCAACGCTGCCCCAATTTTTTAGCGTCAGTGGTTGATGGTTATAACCATGCAATCCAAGCTCGGTCGTCGCATTCAGGGATCGAGCCGCATAAATTGATGACTTGATCGTTTTTCCGCCCAGTTTAATTTTCCCGTTCAACCATTCATAAAAATGATACGGCGGCGAGGTCCGACCGTTGTAATTGAATATCAACGCTGCGGTGTATTTAGTTCCAAAGCTTTTGGCGAGCGACAATAAATCCGGATACCATTTCAACACATAAAACTCGGTCATAGTCAGATTAAATTCTGTCTTTATCGGTTCTAATTTTAAGTTTGAGGTTGAATTTGGATAATCATCCAGATCGAACAAACCGATATTAGCGATCACCGCCGCAGTGTATGGCTGTACCGCTGCAATGGATCTGATGATAAAGCCACGATTGATTTTTTGAGCCAGGATTCCGGTATTCCAGTAGAGGACCTTGCCCTTTCCGTATGAATTAAGCCAAAGGATGGGGAAATTCTTTGCGCTGGCTATGACAGTTACTGCTTTTTCCGGGGTAACTTTAAAAAAAGAGACATGCTGATTTTCGATGACCAAATCCTTACCGCCGGGAAGGAACTCTTTTTCAAAGTATATATGGATATTTTCACCTGAGATTGCAGGCAAGCGACGATTTTTAACACCGAATACAGCCGCCAAATGATCATTCCACCCGCGAAACAGAAGCGTTAATCTGCCCCCGTTGCGGATAAATTGTTCGATCTTTTGACTCTGGATTCGATCCAACTTCCACAGAAATTCGGTCGCGCTTGCAACCGAGCTGTACACTCCCAGGTCGGGAAGGTTGGTGCTGACGGCAAGATCGAATTTTTCAAACAGAATTTTGGCGTATTGGCACGCGATAACGGTTTGTTCAAAACATTGACTGCCATAGGGGTCAGCGCTATCATAGAGAATAAGCAATTTTTTATTCTCGATGCCGAGTTGATACTCCCTGGTTTGATAATTTTCGCTTTCTGGATGGTTGCTCTGACAGCTCATGATAACCAGAAGCCAGCACCAGAAAAAAATACAAACAGCAACCGTCTGATGTATTTGATTAGCTTTAAATTTCAGAATTGAGTTGCTGGGTGAACTCAGAATAATTGTTTTTACAATCAAAACCATCTCCATTGCTCCACAGTTTGTTGCAAATGAGAATGTTTTCGTTAGAATCAACGATCGCTGCTGCCAGTGAAAAGGCATCTCCCATTTTCTGCAGATAACTTTCCAATTTAAATACTGTTGAAAAAAGCATCTTTGCTTGACCACAAATTAAATATTTGCACTGTCCACATGCCGCTGTGAATTAAAAGTAATGCGAAAAATACGGACCAAATCATCTTCAAAATATACATCCATATTGGAATGGAATTGTTGGTATTGCGAGCACCAGTCATTCAGCACAGCGGTTAGCTCACTGATATTGGGTAACAATTCGGTGTCGATCCTGCTTTGGAACGGGTCTTTCTCGGTGAAGATGAAAAGATATTTTGTCGGAATCGGATTTTTATTTTTTTGATAAAATGTCTTTGGTTGAAAATATTTCAAAAAATAATTATAATCCATATATCTGCCGCGATTTTGGACATAAGCTTTAGCGCCCCCATGCGATACCACGGTCCACTCATAGGGTTGGTGCTGTTGCTGAATCTTGTACAGACTGCGGCTAAAACCCTCTGGTTCGGTTGTGTAGTTGAAGCTGGCTGCTACTGGCGTTTTTAAAATGAGTAACGGTTCGAACAACAGCAGTAGTATCAGCAAGCGATAAACGGTTTGGTGGCTTTGTCGTTGCTTGATATTTGGCAGCCATTTTATCAACTGTTCAAATAATAGATGGTGCAAAATCAAACCAATTGAGAGACATCCTTGCACAGATACCATAAATGCCACCTGGCTTTTATTTAAAATATCAGGAATTCCAAAAATTTCCACCTGCCAGAGCAGGCTGAGCAGCAATAAATATAGCCCCTGAAACAGATAATTTAACCTTCGCTTGTGTTGTTGAAGAAACAACAGCGTCATTAAAATTAGTATGACTGAAATGCTCAGACAAATATGAAAAAAGACCTTTTCAGTAAAGATGGATTGTATCTGATTGAAGCGAATGTAAGCTTCATCAGCCAGCGCAATTCGGATTGACTCGGCGACTAATATGTTTTGGCTGAGTTGATAATATTGATAAATTGTTCCACATAGCAACGCAATGGGAATCAACCAGCGCAGCCAATCGATTTTTGATTGAAAAATTTGTTGGCGATAGCAAAGCCAGTACGCCAGCAGCAGCGGGATGATAGCGATTATAATCATAAAAAGGGCAAATGGGCTGATTAAGCCGGCAGTAACAGCCCCGGCGCCAAAAACGATCAGATAGATTTTGTTCTTATAGATTAGATATTCCTGGATATAAAATAAGCTCAAGTATAAAAAAACCATGGAAACGACAATCGTGTTCGCTTCTACTTGTTGTTGAATATTTATTGGCAACAATCGGGTGAACACACCAAAGATCGACGCTCCTATCAATCCTGCGGCGGGATTGTCGGTAAATTTTGTCAGCGAATAGTAGATGATGTATACCAACAAAACTGCAGCGAGTGCGCTAAAAATATGGACAAAAATAGCGGCGTCAGTCCGGCTGAATTGAAACAGCACATCAATTAGCGAATGCATCCCCTTTGCCACAAAGTTTTGGTCGTGAAACAATGCTCTATTTTGGAGCTGTTTGACATATTCCAACGTGATATAGGTTTCACCCGAAAATGGCGACGCGTACGTCAGGACTGGCTTTAACCGAAGCGCGCCTGCCAGCAATAACAACATTCCCGCCAGAATGCTCAAGCAATAACGATAATTATGCTGGTTGTCCTTGTTGGAGGATATGTTGGAACTGTAAAACATAAAATTTTTCCTGTCGGATTCCATTAATTTCAACATCGAATAGTTTATCCTGCTTAATAGCGACATCTTGTTTGTGCGATTGCTCAACCAGATTGCCAATGCCCAAAATAGCAGGAAGCCTGTCACCAGGGTTAAAATATCATAAATTTTACTTGCTGCCAGCAGATGAACCAAAATGATGAGATAGCTTAGCAATAATACAAAACTGCTCAGGGTTCTGTCGGCTTTGTCTGTAAAAATTTCTTTATCGAAAAAAAACTTCGGCAACCAGACGAAAAATACCCAGTAAAGCAGCACAGCTTTGATTAATCCGGTAATTAAATTGTAAAGATAAGCGTCCATCATTAATAAGCCGAATAATAATAGTAATCCAGATTAGCAAAAAATTTTTTTACATAAATGAGAATTTTTAACAGCGGGACGAAGTTTTCCGTAATAATAGAATCAGAAGTCTGTTTTCGTTTCAAATACACATCGGAAAAATTGACCTCCGGTAAAATGTGCTCTGAAGGTTCGACTGTTGCCCAAAGCGGGATCTGCTGTATTCTTTTTTGATTCATTTTAACCCGCTAAAATAGTCGATGCAAAATTTGCTCTACGAACTGTGTGCTTCAGGTATAATTTTCGATAGGCGTTCAAAAACATTTCGCTGCGATAAAAAGAACTGACCCGATTAATCCCTGCTTGAGCACACTGTCGCCACAAAACTGGCTTGGTTAATAACTCGATCATGGCAGCCGAAATTCCTGCAACATCTCCCACTGAACAGATTTTCCCCGCCGCATCAAACCCATCCTCCAACCCGTTCACCACATCAGCACATCCACCCACATCGGTTGCAATCACTGGAACACCGGCTGCCATTGATTCGAGCAGTGCAAAAGGTTCTCCCTCGCTTTTGCTTGTTAAAACCACCAGATCAAGCCTGTTTAAGATTTCTTTGGTGTTAATCTCTCCGGTGAATATCAATTCATCTAAATTTAACTGATTTTTTAAAGCGACCATCCGCATAAAATAATCCCGATCGTGATCTACCGGGCCGATCACATAAAATTTTGCAGCGGGCAATTTTGATTTTACCGGGACACATGCCTGGATAAATATTTCGATCTGTTTGATCGGTGTTACTCTGCCAATGAGAGCAATATTGACCGGCTTTCCGGGACTTTTTCTGGTACGTATTCCGGAGTCGATATCAACCCCATTTGAAATAACATGACATTTGTTCGGATCTGCGTTGAGCGATAACTGTTTTTCCAGATTGGCATAGCAGACTGTGCTAATTGCATCTGCATTTCGATAGCTATAGCGGGCGAAATTTTTAAAAACGTTTAACCAGTAATACCAGGTTTTTCCCAGCGCCAAATCACTACATTGGGTTTTTGTTATATTAAAACCGCATTCCAGTTCGCTCGCTCCGATCTCAATTTCGTACCAATAAATCCCATGCTCGGTCAGAATAAACGGTTGCTTCTTCTGCCGCTTGATCTCCGCGCCAAAAAATCCGGCGAATCCTGTTGATAGTGCATGGTACAAATCCGCTTCCGGGGCTGCCTCAATAAAGTCTTGCACATTTGAGTGATCTTTATCGATCAGCAGCGGAAAGCGAATTATCTGCGAAATGTTTTTAGGAATCGAGAAATGGCTGAATTTGGGTTTGCTGCCTGAGAAGATATGGACAATTGAAAACTCAAACTCAGCTAAACCGGACACCAATTTATGAACCCAGGTGGATACGCCGCCGGTAGCATAGGGATAGGTCCCTTCCAATATCAAACAAATTTTTGTCATGGCTCCGTCACTTCCATTTTTTCCAGATGATAAGTTCTGTGCCCACATCCCTGGGGAAATATTGAACCCCGTCCATTAATTTATTGATAAGGAAAATTCCATACCCCCCCGGCGCTGCTTTTGTCAAATCTGGCGGCTGGTACTCGAGCAGATTCATGGGTTCGCCAAAGTCGCGAAGCGATAGCTGCACTCGCGCTTCATCCACACAAACTGTAATCCGAACAGGTTTCACCGCCTCGTTTTGGTAAGCATATTTAAAAATATTGCTTAAGGCTTCGGTAATCGCAAGTCGAATACCAAGTGAAATTTCTTCACCAACCTGAAAAGCTTGTAATTGTTCGTCAACCCAACCCCGCATCTCCGGTATTTTATGCAGCTCGCCGTCAAAATTTTTTGCGCGTATTTTTTTTTTCATAAACATCCATGTTTATTATGACGCCATCGATGCTGGCGCTTTATGTCGCTGAAAATTATCGGATATTGGTATTCGATACCTTTGCATCGACTGTTGTCCCAAAAGCAAACACCATTCCAACAGTTTAAAAACAATTATTGATTAAAGACAGCAGTGTTTGCGGGATATATTTTTTGACGTAGTAATTTGATTTACATATAATTAAAGTGCCATC
>Ga0129302_1001734_pt1 | contig 16068 bp, 15 predicted proteins | sample BlaSprsedimmetaG_FD_94476 | JGI IMG/M metagenome (GOLD analysis project Ga0129302, IMG submission 94476) | Hot spring sediment bacterial and archeal communities from California, USA to study Microbial Dark Matter (Phase II) - Blank Spring... | ecosystem: Environmental > Aquatic > Thermal springs... | reverse complement strand
TAGCCTGGGGACTCATATAAAAACCTCCGTTTCCGATTCTCTTCTCGGTAACATCGGTTTTTGAGGCAACGAACCTCTTTTATCAACCCCTTCGGTAACATTTTATTTGAGGCAATTCGCATGCCTGAAGAAAGGTTGACTTATGTGCATGGCTTCTTTATACTCATTTCAATGAAAAAAACCGGCGATAATCAGAAAATAACCAAGATAGGTTTCTTTGGATTCGGCAACACAGGCCGCATGGTGGCGGATGAATTCTTCAAAGACGGCCTGTTTGACCTTGAATGGGTTGTAAGAAAAACCCATAAAGATAATCATAAGTATGCCACGCGTCTTCTGGGATATGAAGTTGACGACGCCTTGATTTATTCTGTGGATGAGGTTTTTCCCGCTTTTTTTCAAAACCATCCCGTGGACATGATAGTCGATTTTTCCAGCGCTAAAGCGCATTGTCAATACGCTGCTGCCGCTGATTTTGGGATTAAAATCATCTCCGCCATTTCAAAATACACACAAAAAGATTTAGATAATTTGGAAAAAATGGCTGAAAAAACAGCTGTGCTTTATTCACCCAATATTACGTTGGGCATAAATTTTCTTTTGGTGGCTTCACAAATACTTCAAAGGATAGCCCCCCACGCCGACATTGAAATTGTCGAAGAACATTTCCGCGGCAAAAAAGAAGAATCGGGAACAGCCTTAAAAATAGCGGATATTCTGCATCTGGATAAAAGCAAACATGTCAACTCCATCCGCGTAGGCGGAATTGTGGGCAAACACGAAATTATTTTTGGCTTGGCTAATTAAACTATCAGGCTTATTCACGAAAGCATTAACAGGGCGGCTTTTGGACAAGGAGCGATTTTTGCCGCCAAGTGGCTAATAAATGCTTCCGCAGGGCTGTATTCAATGGAAAATATAATTGCTGATATGTTTAAAAGAAACATTCCTGTTTATTAGCTCATCGTTTACACCTTGAGTATATTAACTCAATTGATATTTCTCAATAAAATCAGGGTGAAAAGCCATTTTAAAATATTATTTTTTAGCGGTTGCATAATCAGCGCATCGGGTTTATAATATTAAATATTAGATGCAGAACCGATGTCACATGTATAAAAGCCGCATTTTTTTAAAGCCGGCGCAGATCACCGGACAGACGGTTAAAACCATTTTCACCCCAATATTGACGCATCCGGCCGTTATGACAAAATTATTAACTCCACAGAAATACTAGAAGAATTTTGTATGGTTTTTCGGATGGCAAAGATTTATCAAAAAGGAGGATTATTAAATGTTTAGCAGGCAAAAGAAAATTTCTGTAAAGTTATTGCTTCTTACTGGGCTTTTTATTGTGGGAGCATTTTTTTTAATCTACGGCTGCGCGTCCGCGCCAAAAACTCTTGACCCCGCTGTATCCGCTCCCCAGCTTATAGTTAATCCGGGAACAATCAGTCTTGGAGCCGCCAATCTTTTGGGAACAAAAATTGTTTTTGAAGGTTCCGGCTTCAAACCGAATGATTCAGTGTTTATCGCATTAATCGGCTCAGATGGCGCTGAGATGGCGGCAATCGCCGACGGAAAAGTCGGCGCTGATGGAAAATTTACCACCGCGGTGGGTACCCTGGCTAAAGTAACCGGAATTTTGAAAGGCACAGTCAGCGGTAAATATAAAAAAGACGGTTCATACGACCAGTATGTTGTTCTTACCGGACCGCCTATCCCCGCGGGCACATACACCGCCAAAGCCAAATCTATGCTGTCAGATAGATCCGCGGAAACAAAACTGATTATCAAAGAAGCTTCCATTGGTGACAGCTTGAAGGACTGGCTGGGAAAAAGATTAGGGAAAATTCAGGACAAACGTTCTTAAGAAAGAACAAGAAGGTCATCTTTAACAAAAAGAAAAAGGCTATGGCGCGGTTGATGTAAACACTGTGTCATAGCCTTTATTGCTAAGCCGCTTATTTCGCAAGATTGCTATTTATACCTGCTCTCTCATCGCAATGACAATAAATCAATTTAGTCGCGGTACATTGATTCGATCAGGTCCCCGTACTGAGCGTTAATAGACTTTCTTTTAACCTTCATGGTCGGAGTTACTTCACCATCTTCGGTATAGAGTTTTTTATCAAGTATTCTGAATTTGCGGATATTTTCCACGCGGGCTACCTGCCGGTTAACATTGTCCACTTCTTTCTGAATAAGTTCGATTACTTCCGGGGCTTTGGTCATGGTGGCAAAAGTAGTGAACTGAACTTTATTATCCTGCGCGTATTTAGTGACGTTTTCTTCGTCGATCACGATAATAGCCGAAAGATACTTTCTGCCGTCGCCGATAACCACGGCATCGTTAATATATGGAGAAAATTTAAGCAGATTTTCCAGATACTGCGGCGCGATGTTTTTGCCGCCGGCGGTGATAATCAAGTCCTTCTTCCGGTCGGTGATTTTAAGGTAGCCGTCTTCATCTATCACACCCACGTCGCCGGTATGCATCCAGCCATCAATGAGAACTTCCTTGGTCGTCGCTTCATCCTTGTAATAACCCTTAAAAATGCCCGGATGCTTGACAATGATTTCGCCGTCCTCAGCAATCCTTACCTGCGTGCCCGGCAGCGCTTTGCCAACGGTTCCGACTTTATATTCCTGGATGCTCGACATATGCGTGATGCCGGTTGTCTCGGTCATACCGTAACCTTCACGAATGGGAATGCCGATACTCTGGAAAAATTTGATTACCTCGTGCGAAATAGGCGCCGCGCCGGAGGCGCCAATGCGCACCCGGTCAAAACCAAGACGTTTCTTCAACTTGCGGAAGACTATAAAGTAAAAGAGGTGATAAGCCAGAGCCAGATACAGAGGAGCTCTGTTTCCCTTGATTACTTTGTTGTTGTATTCCGTTCCGATTTTCACGGCGATATCGTAAAGTGTTCTTTTGAGCCATGTGGCATCGGCCATTTTCAGCACAATGCCGGAATAGTACTTTTCCCAGATACGCGGCACGGCGTGAAACAGCGTGGGCGAAACTTCCATCATATCCGCCATGACGGTATCAGTGTTTTCCGTAAAATTAACGGTGTGCCCCACAGTCAAATGAAACATGATGTCGTAAATTTGCTCGTAAACGTGGTTTAAAGGGAGAAAAGAAATTGTCTCGTCATCAACAAATGTTTCAATAACTTGCCTTGCCGATTCGGCCACCCATAAATAACCTTCATGCGCCAGCAACGCCCCTTTGGGCATGCCTGTTGTGCCGGATGTGTAAATAATACCGGCAATATCCTCAGCCTGCGCCTGCTGGGCTAATTGCATAAACAGATCCGGTTTTTCCTGGTCGATTTTTTTGCCCATCTCCAGAAGCTCGTCAAAGCTCATGAACATCGGGTCTTTGAAGTGTTTAAGTCCCTCCATCTCCCAAACTATAAGCTTCTTCAGAAGCGGGGTTTTATCCCTAAACGCCAGCGCTTTATCGAGCTGCTCTTCATCTTCGCATATGTAGACAACGGCGTCGGAATGTTCCACTACATACTGACATTCCGGAACCGGGTTGGTCGTATAGATGCCTACCCATGCTCCGCCGGCGCACACAGCGCCAATGGCCGAATAAAGCCATTCCGGCCTGTTTTCTCCGATTATCGCGACATGATCATGGTATTTAACACCCAGGGCATTAAGTCCCAGCGCCACATACTTTACGTTTTCCAGATATTGTGCCCAGGTAATGTCGTGCCAGATGCCGTAATCCTTTTTTCTCATGGCGATACGGTTGGGCTGCCTTTGTGCGATATTTATTAACGCCTGGGGCAATGTTTTTATTGCCATTGGTTACTCCTTATTTAAACTCATAAAATCACGTAAACGATTTGCTGCACTGAATTCATGCTTTTCTAGCGAAACCGTACTTTTCTTCTGTAGCGTTTGTATCCCTTCACTGATTCCTCGGTGGCAATACCGAGATAAAATTCCTTTATATCTTCATCCTCGCGGAGCACTTCCGGTTTGTCCGCCCGCACGATTCTGCCGTTTTCCAAAAGATAGGCAAAGTTGGAATATTTAAGCGCCATATTGACATTTTGTTCTACCAGAAAAATAGTAACACCGTCTTTCTGATTAATATTTCGAATGATACCGAAAATTTCCTGCGTTAAAATTGGTGAAAGCCCCAGCGACGGTTCGTCCAGCATCAGCAATTTGGGGCGGCTCATGAGCGCCCTGCCGATCGCCAGCATCTGCTGTTCGCCGCCGCTCATCAATCCGGCCTGCTGCTTTATTCTCTCTTTCAGGATAGGAAAATGATGAAAAACATTTTCCAGATCGCTCTGGATGTTTTTTTTGTCTTTTCTCGTGTAGGCGCCGATGGTTATATTTTCCAACACGGTCAGCTCGGGAAACACTTCACGTCCCTCGGGCACATAACTTATGCCCATTTTGACGATCTCATCAGTGTCTTTCCGGTCAATGCGCTCGCCCATGAATTCTATCGTGCCTTTTTCCGGCTGTTCTTCTTTTAAATCATACAAAAGACGCATGATCGTCTTCAGCGTTGTAGATTTCCCCGCGCCGTTGGAGCCTAAAAGGGCGACAATATCACCCTGCTTTATCTCGAAGGAAATACCGTGCAGCGCCCGGATTAAATCGTACCATGTTTCAATATTTTTCACCTTGAGCATTAGCTAACTTCCTCCTCTCCGAGATACGCCTTAATGACTTCAGCGTTTTTCTGCACTTCCTGCGGCGTTCCCAGCACTATTTTCTGCCCCTGCTGCATGGCGAAAACACGATCGGATATGCCCATAATCATATTCATGTCATGCTCGATGAGCAAAATAGTCATTTGATAATCTTCGCGGATGTCTTTTATCCAGATAGTCAGGTCGTCTTTTTCTTCCGTGTTCATACCGGCGGAAGGCTCATCCAAAAGCATGACTTTGGGCTCCAGCGCCAAAGCGCGCCCAACCTCGATGAGTTTTCGTTTTCCGTAGGCCAGACTGCCGACAAATTGATCACGCACGGATTGCAGTTCTAGAAAATCTATAATCTTTTCCACTTTTTCTCTGTGTTCCACTTCCTCACGGGCAGCCGGTGATCTTTTGCCGAACATAAAAGCGCCGCTAAAAATTCCCGTGTTCATGTGAATGTGCCGGCCCAGCATGAGGTTGTCCATGACGGTAGCGTTGGCAAAAAGCTCTATGTTCTGGAAGGTGCGCGCGATCCCCTTTTTGGCGACTCTGTCCGGAGTTTTGCCAACCATGTTTTCACCTTCCATTATCACTTTGCCTGAATCGGGCTTATAGATGCCGCTGATCAAGTTAAAGATGGTTGTTTTCCCTGAACCGTTGGGGCCGATAATGGAGAAGATTTCATTCTTCTCGACGCCGAAGCTGATATTGTCCACCGCTTTTATGCCGCCGAAACTGATGCTTAAATTTTCTACAGTGAAATAACTCATGAAATATTATTCCTTCTTTCTCTAACGCAATTCTTTTCTCGATAAATAACTGCTTGTCCAACAAAGCGCTTATTCATTATTACTTCGCCATGATAACAGGTGCGAGGGCGAGGCACTTGAATTTGCCTCACCCTCTTCACCGTATTTCATCCCCTTAATTATTTAAAAACTCAGGGGCAGTTCGTTGACAGTCCAATCCTGAACCACAATCACTTCTCCCTTGGGGCCGCACTGCCAGATGCGCAGTTCGCGGGGGGGGCGATGATTATTGGCCGTCCATTTAATCTTGGGACCCATTCCCTGGAAGGTAAGGTTATTCAGCTGGTTTGCCACAGCTTCCGTGCTCAGATTTCTTCCGGTTCTTTTCAGAGCTTCCACCAGAGGTTCGGCCACAACGATACCGGCCGCAAAGAATATACCCCATCTTTCCTGAGGATAAAGTCTTTTTGCCGCGTCGGCGTATTTCTTGATGATCGGTATATTATAGTTGAAAATATCTTCCGTGAACGCGCTCGTCATGACGCCTTCTTTTGCCCATAACCCGTCCGTTATCATATTCATCAAAACAAAATCGGTGAGGTTATAGGAGTGAATCCACTGCGGATGGAAACCAACGGAAACAGCGGTACGCAGGGCAATGGCCGCCTGGGTGGGCGCCATCATGCCGATGACCGCTTCCGCGCCGGAGGCTTTGAGACGTGCTACCTGGGAGGACAAATCCCTTTCAATCGGTTCAACGGGAACAGCGGCAACCAGTTCCATGCCGTATGTTTTCAGGCGTTTCTTGATTCCAACCATGGCATCCGCGCCCCAGTCATCATTCTGGTATAGATAAGCTATTTTCTTGAATTTCTTCTTTTCCACGAGAAACTTCGCAATGATGCTGCCGTCATCTTCGTACAGAACCCATACACCCCAAAGATAAGGATTAAACGGCACATAAAAACCTTTAGCGCCTGTACAAACCGATGTCCAGATGATCTTTTTCTGTCTCAGATAATCCCGCACGGCCAGGCCGGGCGCCGTACCGACGCCACCGACAAAAGCAAAGACACCCTGGCGATCAACCAAGTCTCTTACGGCGGCCATTGTCTGGGAAGGATTGTACTGATCGTCGCGGATAAAATATTTGATTTTTCTACCATGGATTCCGCCTTCCTCATTGACCATGTCAAAGATTACTCTGGTGCCGCGCGCGACAGCTCCCCACGGAGCGGCCGGTCCTGTCTGAGGCCCCCACTGGCCAATTCTAATTTCCTTGTCATCAAACCCTGCTTTCTGCGCCAACCCCTGATAAGACATTAGAAAAACAGCGCAAAATGCAACGAACATTACCAAAATGACTTTGTTTAAACGCATAAACCATTCCCCTTTCTTGAAACTTTTCTGTTTAAACCATAATTACTTCTAACTACCCTATCGCTTTAATATAAAAAAATTTATTCTAATTTTTTTATATGGTCAGCTTTTATACCAACTTCCTTTTTCCTTCATAAAAACAAAGCCGATATTTACATCCGAAAATGACTTTGTATACTGATTAAGAAAAGTAACTTCCACTTCCACCTGGGCGAATTTCTCCACCAGGGGATATTTTCCGCGGTCTTCATTATCCTGAATGTAGTTCACCGCGACGATGCGGTAATCAGTAACGCGATCCGGGGAGGTTTTGGCCTGAGCAAGATATTCATTGTAGGTGTGCGAACGGGCGTAGGGGGAAGAAGAAGCAAAGCAGCTATAAACCGCGGGATAATCTCTGCGGACTTCCGCATCCAGAAAATCGCGCGCGGCCTTGAGCACGGCTTGTTTTTCCGCTTCATCGGCGGAGGCGCCAAACCAGCTCTTGTACACAAAGAAAGTGCCGGGCAAAACCAGCGCCAGGCAAACCGCCGCGACCAATAGTTTCTTTTTAGCTCTTATAAAATTTTCCTTTTTCAGCATCTACTAAACTTTTTTAACCCAATGCTTGGCAAAAATACCGCTCGGCCTTATACAAAGCACCAACACGATGACGACAAACGCTGTTATCGGCTTCCATGCAGGCCAGATATATCCAAAAAAGTTTTCAACAATGCCCATTATAAAACCGCCAATCAAGACCCCGGGGACGCTCATCAACCCGCCCAACACCGCGGCGGCAAAGGCGCGTAAAAACGACTCCATCATAAAACCGGGATCGAGAATGTTTTTGGCAGATAAAAGCATTGCCGCTACCGCGCCGATAATCGAGCTGAACGCCCAGGAAAAGGCAAAAATCCGGTCTGTCTTGATGCCCATTATTTTAGCGGCGTGCTTATTCTGTTGCGTCGCCCGCATAGCCGTACCTATTTTCGTGTGCTGGAAAAAGAAATACAGAAAAGTCATGACAACGGCAGCAACAACAAAAACAGCTATTGCCCATTCGCTGATAATGAAACCGGGAATCGGCTCATGAGTAACCTTGTAGGAAAAGGGAATGTTGAATTGTTTCTGCTCCGCGCCCCATTTCCAGCTGGCTAAGCCCATGAGAAGCATTTGCGCGCCAATCGTGATTACGATGAGCCCCAAAAGCGTCGGGTTTTTAGCCGGACGCAAAAAGAAATACTCAATGGCAACGCCTAAAATGCCAACGAAGATCAGGGCAACGACAAAGGCGACCCAAAAACTATAACCGGAAATTACCATAATATGGTAGGCAACAAACGTGGCTACCATGGCTGTTTCGCCCGCGGCAAAATTAAGCACCTCTGAAGTTTTGTAGATGATAACAACCGCCAACCCAAAGAGACCATAACAGGCGCCCATGGCCAACCCATCAACCAACAACTGTCCTAACGGCATATCCTTAATTACCTCTGCTTTCCTTTTCCTATTTTTTCCAGCACGCTTTGCGGCATCTAGTAAAGCATCAACAAAAACATGCGTGATTTACATTATGGATCACCGGCCATCTTAAATAAAAATTAAAAAGGCCATGTCTTCCAATACTTCTTTATTCTTATCCATGCCCCGAAAAGACCCAGCGGCTCAAAAAGCATGATGCCGATCATGACCAGACCCAGGGCGATATAATTAAAATTATCCATGCCGGTGATGGTCATCCATCTTTCGGAGAAAGCAAGAAACAGCGGCCCAATTAACGGCGCTTCATCGACATTCTTAAAGAGATCATACATCAGATAAGTAATCAGCGCCGCGCCGGTAATCGATCCCATAACTGATCCCAGTCCGCCGACGACAATCATGACAATAAAAATAATCGAGAGAATAAGGTTGAAGGTGAACGGATCGAAGAATCCCAGAACAAAAGCAAAAAGCCCGCCGGCGATGCCCGCGTAAAAGGCGCTGACGGCAAACGAAAGAGTTTTATAAATGGTCAGGTTGATGCCTATCACTTCCGCCGCGATATCGCTGTCACGGATCGCAACAAAAGCCCGGCCTGGTTTTGTCTTTAAAATGTTTATCGCGAACAAAACCATCACTATCGTGAAGCCCAAAACAAGATAATATTTTTGTGTAACCGTAGAGATGACATAGTTTAAATCCAACTGCTGAATTCCGATATTCAGTTCAGGGGCTACCAGGCCCTGGCGTCCGCCGAATAACGCGGTGTGCCCGATAATATGCATAATGGCCAGACCGAAAGCCAACGTGGCAATTGTGAGATACGGCCCTTCCAGGCGCAACGCGGGCAGCCCTAAAATAAAACCAAAAAAAGCCGCGATGAAAGCGGCGGCAATGATGGCAACAAAAAAAGGAACCTGCAGATGGGTCATCAGAAGGACGGTGGCATAAGCGCCGATGGCGAAAAATCCCGCGTGTCCCAACGAGATCTGCCCCGTGGAACCAACCAGAATATTCAGTCCCACTGAGACGATCACGTAAACCATGATCAGGCTCATGAGGTACAAAGAATAATCCGATAAGTAGAGGGGGAAAGTTAAAAGAGCCAGAAGTAAAATTATCGTCCAAAAAAGAATTACACCGCTTTTGAAGAGCTCAATGTCTTCATAATACGCCCGCTTCATATCCATGGGGATTTTGTGCTCCTAAACAACTTTTGAAAAATACAAGAAATGATACATACTCCTTTTTACAGGGCACATTATACTAAATAGGCACTTTGCCAGTCAAGGTAAAGATAGCTAAAAATTGCCCTGTGAGCATTTATGTCAATATTATCAACGTTAAAGGCCATATAATATTTGCAATCGGTAACGCAAAAAAACAAAACAGCCTGGATAAAAATTCTTTTTTCTGTGTTTCATCCAGGCCATTTTTTGTTTAAAAATATTTCACTCTACGCGGTTATTTTTCAAATCGTTTACCCCAAGGAGTAATTCCCGCCGCGGCCATCGCTTTGGCTTCATACTGTTTGAGGGGTGATTCCGCCAAAATCATCATCTTCTGCGCCGCCATGGAACCTTCCGCGTGCACCGTGGTGACTTCATGAAACGCCGACTCGTGCGAACAGACATGACGCATCGTCTCGTGAATCATTTTTAATCTATCCAGCGTGCTGAATTTTTCCGAGCCTCCCAGATAATGTTCGAGGTAATCATGGATATCGGGATTCTCCCAATCCTTTTTATCCGGCGCGGTGGCCAAAATGCCGCCGCCGATATCCTGAATCAGCTTGATAAACTCGTGATACTTGCTGGCGAAATGCAGTTTGGCCATGTTGCAGATGAGCGGATTGGGCACAGCGATTTCTCCGTACATCACCGGGTCATTGGCCGCCGCGTTAGTCAGCGCGCGCAGTGTCTCCACATAGGCGGCAATGTCGGCAAGTTTGTCGCGGATGTGGCCTACTTTATCCAGGCCGTTATATTTGGCCATCGCCACGGCGCAGCCAGCCATCACTTCCACCGATGGAACTTTATAGCTGATAGCGGTGAAGCGATGGAAGGTGGCGAAGGTGTAAGCCAAGAGCATCGAATACTGCCATTCACCACACATAAATACGCGCTCCCAGGGAACAAAAACATTGTCGAAAACAATCATCGCTTCGGTGAGTTCTCTTACCGGACGGTCAGCGTGAAATTCATGATCAGACCAAACACCGCGCCCGCCGCGGCAGATAAATGTGATGCCCTTGGTGTTGGCCGGGATCGCGAAGCTTACCGCGTAATCAGCTTCGTTTTTCCGCATCTGACGGGTGGGAACAACCAGTATTTCATTTGCCGCCGGAGCGCTGGTAATATGAATTTTGGCGCCTTTGACGAAAATACCATCTTTGTTTTTATCCACTACATGCAGATAATAATCCGGGTGCTTCTGCGCCGCCGGCTCTTTGCCGCGATCTCCCTTGACGCAAGTTACCGCGCCGCAGGTATGCAAATCGTTTTTGCGCAGATGCTCCAAAAAATTCATCGCGTTTTCCTGATACTGCTTCTTCCCCATCTGTCCGGCCACGACAAAAGCCGCGTTCAGACAATCGGTGCCGATATCGCGGCCGAACGGAAGCCCGCCGATGACCTCGATTGAGCGTTGAATCATCTTTGTACGGTTGGCCAGGTCTTCCCTGTTGGCGGGAGTGACAAAATAACGATTAATCGGCTCTCCTGTTTTCGGGTGCGGCGCCACAAAAAGGTCCCGCACAGTGGGGTCCTTAGATGCCGTCAGTTCAAAACCGGCGGCGATTGTATCCACGGTAAGCCCGAGAATCGGGTGCTTGGTAATATCCTCCACCTTCTCGCCGCGGATATAAACACTCCGGCCGTCGCGCAAACTTTGCTTGTATTCTTCCACGCTGCGAATAGCCATAACCTTCTCCTTTTATATATTTATTTTTGCAACATCGTCTTAAGCCATTTTTCTGAGTTCCTTTTTCAGCACTTTGCCCACCAGGCTCTTCGGCAGGGCATCCATAAATACCACTTCTTTGGGCGCGAGGAAATTCGTCAGGGTTTTTTTGCAATATTCGATAATTTCTTCCGCGGTTGCCGTATGGCCGGGGTTCAAAACAGCAAAGGCTTTGATGTTTTCTCCGTAAACATCATCCTTCATACCAACCACAGCCGCTTCCGATATTTTGGGATGCGCGAACAACGCCTCTTCTATCGCGCGCGGCGATATATTTTCACCGCCCTTGATGATTAAATCTTTTTTGCGATCGGTAATCCAGAAGTAGCCGTCTTCATCTTCGTACCCCACATCGCCGGTGTGCAGCCAGCCGTCGCGTATGGCCTGCGTCGTCTCTTCCGGCTTGTTCCAGTATCCCTTCATCAGCTGCGGTCCGCGAATAACAATTTCCCCCTGCTCGCCACGCGGCAGAAATTTCCCGTCATCATCCATAATCCTCATCTCGGTGCCTTTCATCGGAACTCCGATAGAGCCGACTTTCTTCTCGCCATGAATAGGATTGGTGGAATTGTTCGCCCCTGCTTCCGTAAGTCCCCATCCTTCGATGATTTCCCCGCCGTAAATCTCTTTGAAATTTTTCCATGTCTCCAGCGCCAGAGGCGCGGATCCGGATATCCAGAACTGCATGGAACTCACATCGTATTTTTTCGGCTCCGGATACAAAAGCAGATAAACGTACATTGTGGGCACGGCAGCCATTACATTGCCGCGATATTTTTCTATGGAGGACAAAATCAATTCCAGATCAAAAGAATCGAGCAAAACGGTGGATGCTGTTCTGAACATGCCGTTATTTATTGTGGCAATGCCGAAAGAATGGCATAGAGGAAGAACGCTTATATTCATCATTCCATCAGGAAAAGGCATGCTGTCAAACTGCATTTTTGCATTGGCGTAAAGAGAATGATGCGTGTGCATGACGCCTTTGGAATTGCCCGTGGTGCCGGCGGTGTAAATAAGCGCGGCCAGTTCATCCTCTTTCATGTCCGCAAACGCATCATCTTCCTTGGCGCTTTCTACAAGCGGGTGGTAAGCGATGGTTCCTTCCGACACATCCTTGTCGATCAGAATCACCGTTTTCAAGTCGGGCGCTTTTTCCTGCGCCGCGCGTACTTTCGGAAGAAAATCCATACTGGTGATAACCGCTTTGGCGCCGGAATCCTTGTAGATATAGCTTATCTCTTCGTCGTTCATTAAAAAATTAATCGGCACAATGACGGCCCCCATCCTCCAGCAAGCGTAAAAGGATTCCAGAACCTCGGGACAATTCGGCATTTGAATTATTATCCTGTCGCCTCTTTTGACGCCCAGTTCCTTTAGCGCGCCGGCCAACTTTCTGGAATTTTTTTGCATTTGCAGGTTTGTCAGCTCTCTGTCCTTGAAATAAATCGCTATACGCTCCCCTTCGGACATGACCTTCTTGTCGCGAAACTCGGCAAGATTCATAAAAAAACCTCCTTCTATTTTTTTATATAAATATTGCTTGAATCTTTCTTTTTATATTAGGACAACGCCGCGTAAAACGCATTTCCTCGTGATGTTTCAGTAATGAAATCTGCCTTGCCTTTCAGTATTAAATCCATGCCTTTACTCTTTCTCCAGTTCGATCTGCAGCGCTTCCAGAATGCGGCAAACCATGCCGTAATAGGCGATGGCTGTCGTCAGTTCCACCACCGCCTCTTCACTCAAAAATTTTCGGACAGCGCTAAATGTTTCATCCTTTAGCCGAATATTTATTGTTTCCTCGTCAGTATAGGAAAGAACTGCTTTTTCGATATCATTGAATTCGGGTGATTCCACCCATTGCGGCAAAGCGTCTATCTGCGCCTGGCGCACGCCCGCGCGCAGAGCTATGGGAACATGCTGCGTCCATTCGTAACTGGCTTTGTTGATAAGGCCCACTCTTAAGATGGCCAGCTCCCGCAGATGAGGCGGCATAACCCCTTTTAACAGAATCGCGTTGCCTAATTGCAGAAAGCTTCTGCCAATTTGCGGGCAATGAGCCATGACTTTAAAAAGATTCAAAACGCGTCCGCCGTTTTTTGTTATGCGTTCGAACTTTTCACGTAGCTCGGGAGAAATATTTTTTTCTTCAGGAAAACTAACACGGGCCATAACATATCCTTCCATTCAACAGCTTTAACTATATAAATTCAGTGCATCACCCGATTCTCGCGCTCTGCCCCCCATCCACCGGAAGCAGCGCGCCGGTGATAAATTTAGCTTCATCGGAAGCCAGAAAAAGCGCGGCATAAGCCGTATCCCAGCCGGTGCCCATGCCGCCTTTAAGAGGAATCATGCGGCTACGCTCTTCTATTAAATCTTCTTTTTTTATTCCTCTGATACGGGAAATGCCTTCGATGGCCATGGGCGTGTTCATAAGGCCAGGCATGATGGTGTTGGCGCGAATGCCGCTGCGGGCATACATAAAGGCGATAGCGTGAGTGAAAGAATTAACCGCGGACTTGGAAGTTTTGTAGGCCAGCATGGGCGAGGCGCAGACGGACGCGATGGAAGAAATATTAACGATGGAGCCGCTTCCCTGTTTTTCCATATAGGGAATCACGTGCTTACAGGTCAGAAAAATGCTTTTTAAATTTGCATCATAGATGCGTTCCCAGTCTTCTTCTTTTAGTTTAACGGGCCCCAGCGCCTCTGAGCCCGCGCCGACATTATTCACCAGAATATCGATGCGGCCGTAACTTTTAGCGCACTCCTCGGCAATTTTCCGGCAGTCATCAGAACGGGTGACATCTGCCTGCAAAGCAAATGATTCGCCGCCTTCTTCAATGATAATTTTTTGGGTTTCTTGCGCTGATTCAAAATTTCGGTCGACAGCTGCTACTTTGGCGCCCGCGCGGGCGAAAAGAATGGATATGGCGCGGCCGTTACCGATCGTGTCGCCGGGCGTCTGGCCGGCTCCGGTCACGATTGCCACTTTTCCTTCCAGTCGTTTCTCCATCTTTTCTCCCTTGAAAATTCAACGGGTGTCGCTTTGTTTCTGCCGCTCAGATGGAAATTGCTTTCGAAAACCTCTCGTCGAAACCTTGCCGTAAATGCGTCAAAACAAAATGTTTTCCGGCTAAGTCCGATGAACTTGCATACATCAATTAATTGGCTTTTTTCAATGAAAAAAACTTAAATTGTTCCTATGGCTCTTTTTTTATTCATTATATTTACTTCTCAGGCAACCGGGGAGTTCGCTTTTATTCTTTTAATCTAAAAATCTTGTAACCGCGTTTGCGCAGCAAATTTATTAATCCGTCGGAACCGGCAAGATGTGCCGCTCCCACAATGACCATCGTGTTTTTCTCTTCCTGCAGAAACTTTTCAATCGATTCCAACCAATTTATGTTTCTATCCACCAGCAGCGCCTGATATAACCTGGGAAAAGATTGAAGCCGCGCAAGATAGCGATGAGCGAGCTTATCTATATCTCCCCTTCGCCAAGAGTCCAACATCTCTTCGTAAAACGCTTCAATATTTTCCAGTTCTTCTATCGATTCCAGAATTTCCTTGCTTTGCCAGCCCTCGTCCATCAACGCCAGAAGGCTTATCTGCTGCTGGGCTGTTTCCAGGGCGCCTATTTCTTTTTTATCTTGCCGGGCTTTTTGCTTGAAGAATAAATCAACTCCCTTTATTGAGTCCGCGCCGATTCTTTGCATTTCCAAAACAGTAAGAGTCATTACAAACATCGCCGGCCTGAGATACCGGTATTGCCGCATCGGATAACCCTGCCTGTTGCAGAAAGCTTCTGCTGCCGCTTAAGCTGCCGGCGAAATATGATCACGAAGCGAAGTCCCGTCATTGTAAACGGAAGCACGCAAAAAATTCTCCGCGTTTTCCTTCTTTTCCATCTCATTCGGCAATACTTCAAACACTACTTTCTCCGAACTATCGTAAGCCCTGGCAAACTCTTCAGGCAGGGGATGATCGGAAGGACGCAACATGTGCACGGAACCGGCCAGGTATACCTTTCCCTTAGAAGCGCTCACCACCCACACGGAGCTTTGTGCCCAGGCTCCCGCGGCGGTAAATATGAATATTAACGACAAAACAAATCTAAGCGCTCTATAGTTCATATACTTTTCCTTTTTATTATTCCGCCAACGTCATTTCATCCTGCCAAACAAGACACTGCCCAGTAAAAACATTAACACGGCAAATAATATAACGACAAGAAAATCAACATAAACGGGAAAAACATTGGCGTTAAGTAAAACGCCCCTTACTCCGTCCACGGTATATGTCAGGGGGTTGAGCTTCACCAGGCCCTGCATCCAGGAAGGAAGCCTGTCGGTAATCGGGAAAAGCGCGCCGGAAAGGAAAAAAAGCGGAAAAATCAAAAACGCGGAAACTACCTGAAACCCTTCCAGGCTTTCGAAAAGCGAACCCAGCGCCAGCCCCAGCGAAACCATTCCTATCGCCGTAATCAGCAATAAGAGCAGCGCGAGCGGTATCCCCCATGGATTGACCGCCGGAAACAAAAAGGAAAGGGAAAAGAGGACAAGAATCTGCAAAATTACATCGGTACAGCCGCCCATAACTTTTCCCAAAAAGATGCTGATGCGCGATACGGGCGCGACCAAAATGGCCTTGAGCACGTCAAGCTTGCGATCCCAGACAATATAAAGACCGAAATAAACAGAGCCGAACAGCACCAGCATAGAGAGAATTCCCGGATAAATATAATCACGGTAAGCAAAAGAACCGATCGTGACGCTCGCCCCGATACCGCTGCCGAAGAGAAACAGCCACATCAAAGGCTGCAC
>Ga0129302_1001730_pt1 | contig 16087 bp, 13 predicted proteins | sample BlaSprsedimmetaG_FD_94476 | JGI IMG/M metagenome (GOLD analysis project Ga0129302, IMG submission 94476) | Hot spring sediment bacterial and archeal communities from California, USA to study Microbial Dark Matter (Phase II) - Blank Spring... | ecosystem: Environmental > Aquatic > Thermal springs... | reverse complement strand
GATGGTCCGGGGGGTGCGGGGGGCGGTTCTGATCGGCATTCTCGGGACGACCGCGGCCGGGGTTGTGATGGGCTTCGTGCCCCTGCCGGAGGCCATCGTCTCGATGCCGCCCAACCCCGCCCCGGTGCTTTTCCAGCTTGATATCACCGGGGCGTTCTCGTGGGGGATGCTCTCGGTGCTGCTGACGATGTTTACGATGGACCTATTCTTTACGATGAGCGGGGCCCTGGGCATCGCCACGCAGGCGGGGCTCACGGATGAAAAGGGGGACGTCCCGGAGCTGGAGAAGACCTTTGCAGCAGACGCGCTTGCGACCATCGCAGGCGCTCTTCTGGGGACGACGACGGCAGGCGTCTTCCTCGAATCCGGCGCAGGAACGGCCGCCGGGGGCCGGACCGGCCTTGTGGCGCTCACGGTCGCGGCCTTCTTTTGTCTGGGGCTCTTCTTCTCGCCGCTCTTTGCCGCCATTCCTGCCGCCGCGACCGGCCCGGCGCTCATCGTCGTCGGCATGCTGATGATGGCCCCCCTGGCAAAGATCAACTATCTTGACCTGACCGAGCTCATCCCCGCCTTTGCCGTCATCGTCATGATGATCTTCACCGGCAACCTCGGTGTCGGCCTCTGCGCAGGCTTTGTGCTCTTCCCGGTCTTCAAGGCGGTGACGGGGCGTGCAGGGGAGGTACACCCGGCGGGATGGGGGCTGTTTGTTCTGTGCCTGGCGTTCTTTGGGTTCTACCCGTACTAAACGCCGGGTGTGGTAATGTACTGTGCATCCGACCGCCGGACAGCGGGCGATCCGGAGAGCATCCTCGCGAAATGGACGCCCGCTTCGCTTTATTCTGTTTCCTCTCCCTGTTTCCTGCGCAGGTCCACCTCGTCGGGCAGGTCATCCCTGTCGAGCACCCGTGATTCCTCCCCCTTCAGGTATTTATTGAAAAAGTCCAGCAGCAGCTGGTTCAGGATGGCTCCCATCCGCACAGGATCGATGTCGCCGAGCATTGCCTGCCCGACATTCTGGTCGGCGATGACGGCCGTGGCGATGTAGTTCTCCGCCAGAATTTCGTTGAAGTCTGCAAAGTTTCCCTGGCCGCTGCCCTTCACGGTCGCAAGATACACGTCGCCCTTTGCGTTGAGGTAGGGGAAGATGAGGAGGTGTCCGGCGAGCAGGCTGTCGTCCTGAAGGAGGAGGACGGGCTTTGCAAGCGGCGTCTCCCAGTCCTCGTGGTAATAGAAGCCGTCGAGGTCGGCGGCAGCCATGATGCGATCCGAGTCCCTTGCAAGGCCGAGGGACACGGCACCCCCGAGGGACATGCCGAATGCGCCGATGGTTAGGGTATCGGTATGGTCGCGGATGAGCGAGACCCTTGTGTCGTCTGAGGATTCAAGCATCGCAAGGGCGGCGAGGCTGTCCTCTCTCCACAGAGTGCTTTGGGCCACCCACTGCACCTGGCGCTCGATGATCGACTGGTATCTTTCCCGGTGCTCATCCATATCGGCTTTCCAGCCGTCTCTGGTGAGCCATGCACTGTAGGGAGGAAAGATCTCCATGTTCTTCAAAGCGAATTCCCTTGGCGTCTCCATCGCCCTGCCGATGTCAAAGTGCATGATCCTGCCGTCCGGAAGCTCGTACGAACCTCCCCCGCCATGGCCGATGCTCAGGACGATGTAGCCGTGTGAAGCGAGCTCCTCGAACTGGACGGTATTGGATTCACAGAAGAGGCCGTATCCGTGGTTGAAGAGGAGGAGGGGAAATGTTCCGTCTGCCACCGGTGCGAACAGGAATGCATTCGTTTCGATGGCGCCTGCTCCCGGAAGGATGGCTGGACGGACATACGGTTTTCGCTTCCCCTCCCCAACATTATCTGCGGGATAGAAGCAGAGGCACGGCACCGTCCGCGGCCCTGCAACCGGGTCGTCCTCCGAAGCATATTCAAAGGCAAACTGCGTGCACCCGACGATGTACGGCCCGCCGGGCTTCCTGAGCCTGTGGTTCCTTCTTGATTTTCATGGCATCTCCTCTTTGGTTCCATTCGGGTTGGATGCTGTCATAGTATTCCTCAAGGATTAAGAGGGTATCCCACAGTACGATGCTCCACCGGTTCCTGTGCAAGCTTTCGATGGTCAATTACTTAGGAGAAGGTCTGCACCGTTCAACCCCTTCTTTTCGTATCCGATCAGCAGCGCTGCCCATGGTAATTTCCCTTCTCCTGCATTGCTTCGGCGGTTGCTGATGAAGGAGATGCTATGGCAACATCACCGGCAGTTGTCGATTACGACAGTGGTTCTCTCACGATTCGATCCGTTTGTGCTTGCCTGAAAAGGAAAATCCCAGATGCCTTGTGAAGAAATAATACCAGAATACGACCATCCAGACGGTAAATAAAATCCACCCGGTATGGATATGCACCTGTTCAATGACCCCCTGCGGTCCATACAGATAGCCACTGAGTGAGATGATGGTGATTCTTCCGATATTCGAGGCATAAGTGCCGATATAACCGATAAGGAGGAGAAGGGCCCCCTTCTTTGAGATCGCCTCGGGGAAGGTTGCGAGCACGATGATCGTTGCAACCGTGAATGTCCCGAGCGACCAGATGCCGGTGCAGTCGGCAACTACTGCAAGTCTGATTGTTTCTCCTGAAATGGATGCATATGAGATGATATTGCCATTGACAGCAGCATCTATTCCCATCATGCGGATGATACCCGTCGTAAGGGCGATGGTCGGAGGGATAAGAGGGGCGATCAGCCAGTCCTCATGGCGAATAAAAAGTTCGTAGAATTCGAATCCAAGAACAGCAATTATCGGGAAAAGTAACGGGATAATCAGTGTTCTGAATCCAAGCAGCCCAAACACAACAATACTGATTCCTGCAAACAGCAAAGAGAATTCACCGATTGAAAACGGGGGGTTGCCAAGGCCAAGGGGGATATTTAAAAAACTGAATATACAGATCCCGATTCCTGCCATAACTACAAGAATCCGGTTTCTTGCATTGAGGTATTGTTGGGTTTTTTTAGAGAAATAGATCATTGAGATGCAGGTCAGAATCCAGATACTGAGTGCATCAACCGTTGAGTAGGTAAGGGATGATGCCAGGAAAAAAAGAGCAAGGATACCTATCGTAATAATTACCCATATCTTCGCAGCCTTTTGCGGATTGATGTTACCAACCGGACTTCTCTCCATTTTTCCCGAGGATTTTTGCAACAGATCCTGTATGTTTCTATTTATTTAACAGAATATATATTGTTGCATCTAATTTTCAATTCATTCCTACTAATCAATTCATAATTCTTAGTGCCGATCTCACCCGCATTAGGGTCTTTATACAACATGTACCGGCCTTTGGATGACAGATACCATGGGTGTTCATTCCCGTAACTATGCTTCCATAATCCTATACGACAATAAGGACAGGAGTATTGCTGAAGTTGTGCACAACATCAATGAGATAGATACCCTTAATTTCATCCTGTTCCAGTGTATGAAGGTATATTTGACATACAAATTACCTCCGAATCGTGGTGAAAATGCCTTTCATGTCGTGCTCATCCCATCCATATGACTCATTCACTAATTCTTTTGCTAAAGAATGAATTGGTTGCTTTTCCTGTTTGAATTCCCTTAAGGCACCTCTTCCCTGTGTCTGAATCCCCTGAACTCAGACAAAACCAGAAGATATGTCCTGCCTTTATTAATGAATGAGAGAGCCTCAGCAGAAATTCAGGTTTCATCTCCTGACTTGCCACTCGTAACTAGTCCGAAACACCCGGTCGTCCGAACCTGCACTAATGTGTGTGCAACTGATGGTGTGCGCAAGACCAAAGCCGCTCTATAAAGAGAATTCGTGGTCATGTGCTTATGGGAACACCAGTATGTGCATAACGTTAAGGCATTACCTGATGAGTCCGTGTTCTCTGTCTTCCTGATGCCTGAGTATCTAGACAATATATAACCAAATGCCAGTGGATACTGCGCAACGCAAGTGCCAGACATTAAGACGACGAACAGAACTGTTCAGGCGCGGGATTTTTCTGGAAAGGTATCATTCGCCCATGGAGCTGCCTCAAAATCATACCTCGGATCTTCATTATGCGACAATCCCGTATTCCCTCCTAACCTATCGGACACAGCCCGATGCCAATGCACTACAATGATGCCGGCGGTGTCATGCACAGTCCCCACCTGCTGAAGTTCATTCTTTTTTCGTTGTGCCGATCAGATCCCTGAAGATGGAAACGTCAAGATAACGGGTCGCAAAAATCATGCCGCAAAAGAGTACTGTTGATGCGGCGATACCGGGAATCAAGGGGAGATCGATTGCAGAGAGCAGGAGAAATACGGCGGCGGATGAAATCATAAGGTACACAACCCGGTGAAAGAGTACACGGAGAGGTTCGATATCCTGGGAGACATAAATTGTTGCAAGACAATAGATCACCAGGATGATAATAAAAGCCAGATATGCTCCCAGAAATCCGAAATACCCAATCAATACGTGGCTGAAAAACGGGAATATCAGTAAACTGATGGCTGTAATGAGAACGAATGGTTTCGTTGATTTTTCATGAAATGAAACATTCACATAGGCGATAAACTGTTGAATAAAAATTACTACATATCCAATGGCAATGAGAATGATGTAATCACCTGCAGGTGCATAATCAGCGGAAAATAGCAGTTCGATTAAATCTTCTGCATAGAAGAAAAGGAGGAGCACGCAAAACATGCTCATAGCAAAAAGGAGTCTGCCAATATCCCCCAGTCCCCCCGGACGATTCAGAAGAAGTGATTTATTATCCGTACCGGTGGATTCAGGGACTGATATCATGTATATTGCCGATGAAAAAAACGTAATTATCTGTGCCAGCGTGAGTGAAACATCGAAAAATGCCTGAAATTCAATCCCCAGATCGTGACTGATGACAATTTTATTCAGGTTCTGGCATAATGTTACCCAGATTCCAATGACATATACAGAAAAACCAAAAATCAATATTTTTCGGGAAGGGATCTGAATTGGTAGAATTGCACCAATAATTTCCTTCCCCTTCCAGATAGCAATCATTAGAAGGACGAGGAGAGGTGGCAGGGCATAAAAAATGAATATCACATCAAAACTCATGATTCCAAGAATCGATACCACCAAAAATATTAACAGAAGTCTCAAAACCCCTGGTGCAGTAGTAATGGCAACGGCAAAAGTATGATTCTTCTCACCCCGCACCAATCCCATAATATCCACACTTACCGTGACAGAAAGCAAGACCACTATCAATGCGGAAAAGAGGAATGGCCACATATCAACAGGTATGTTCAGAAAATTGCAAATTTGAGCGGGAAATGCAAAAAGGATAAGTCCGACAAGGCATGTTGTAATGACTCCGTAAACCAATGAAAAACCAAAATATTTTCGTCCTTCTCCTGCATGACCCAGTATATCAAAAAAACAAAAATTTGTTCCGAGTTGGAAGATGGGAGGAAGAGTTATCACGATTAGCATTATTATTCCGTATTCAAAGGGAGTTATAGCACGTGCAAGAATGATTTTTGCAATGATCCCACAAATTCTCAGCAGGAGAAGTGAACCAACATAAAACAGAGCATAAAATGACAGATTCCTGTCCATTACCTATCCTCTTTTCCCTGAGCGAATGCCGGGAATTTCATATATTCCATCTTTTTTGCAATGCACCTGCGCATCAAACGATACAGTCCTCCATGGATATTTGTCAATGATACCTCCTGAACACCATCCGTAATGATGCCCGATACGACATTCCTCACAAACAAAGTCCCGGTTGTGACAATGGGCCCTGCCACCCCGGTAATGCCGGGAAGGATTGCATCCTTCCCTCCCTTGTATCGCTTCCCTTGGCGGGTTTTCCATCTGAGGGGTGTCGGGAATCCAGGGTGGATGCAGTGATTATTTGAATCATGGACCGGATGTACAAGCATCGGCTCAATGCTGGACCCATCCTCAATATTCATGGGAATTGGATGGATTTTTTCAATGAACCTCCAGGATCCAATTCTCACAGGATGGGCAATCTTTGCCCTGCATCCGTACGATCTATCCCTTATCCTGCCATGTGTGTCCTTCATTTCAATGTTGTGAAGAGACCCTCTGATCCTGAAACTGGTTTTTTTATTTATTACCTCACAATATCGCAATGTTTTCACTCTCTTTCAACTGGATATTTTTATATGAACAACACCCCGAACCACCATTCAGCTCGTCATAGTCTGACGGTGTATCCGACCTTTTGGGACAATTTTCTGGCCATCTTATAGATCGGATGAGAATATTTCTCTGCAGAATACCAGATCCAGGTATCCGGATTAAATTTCGATTTGAATATTCTCAATCGTGGATCAATGCCTCCATCCATGAATTCATAATAGCTATGCCCTTTTTTATGGGCGGATCTTATGCTTTCCCAGACCAGCAATTCATTTGGCGAGAGACCAGCGATCTTAGATTTGGGCACTCCTACCCATTGATATACTATGCCATTATAGCAAAGATGAATAATGCCGCTCACCGTTTTCCCTTCATACTTTGCCACAACAATCTCTAAATTGTGACCATTGAATTCATGAAAAATATCACATAATAATGCAGAATGATCCGTTTTGTTGATCTCCTGTGCACTAAATCGTCTTTTAATTTCAGACTCGATGAATAGGAGATCTGATTGATTCCCCTTCTCTATTACAATCCCTTTTGCCTGAGCAGAGTTGATATTCGTTCGAATCGTCTTGTGGAGCTGTCTCCAGATCTCTTCCAGACCACTACTCAAATCCAGTCTGTAGGTGTAATTTGGTTCAACGTTATATCCTGCCCAGAGAAGGGGTCTCGAATCAGGTAATCCGGGGGCAGTGCGAAGTCTGACAAAATTGCATTTTAGTTCGGAAAAGAGAAAATGATCAAGTGCAGACTGGATACCGACTAAATAGTCCTCTTTTTTTTTTTGGGTAAATGATTCATACCCCTGCAGGACCGGACCAAGGTATAAGGAATCTGCATTGGATGCCGGTGACAATGCATATCGAAAGGAGCCTTTATTCTTGAAGAAAATAGGGTAATTCGCTATGTGCGAAGAACCTTTGAAGATCTGTAGTGGATATAATATGCTATTGGTATGCTTTTCCATAATTTTTAGCCATTGCCAAGTATGAAAAACCGTACTATGTGGTGACGATTTTACGTAATCATTCCATTCATTTTCAGAATGATTATCAGCAATGCCTATACTAAATCTCATGCTCCCCACGCTTCAATGAGATTAACTACTATTTAGATGTTGTTGCAGAATTGCCTGGACGTCTCCAATATTTCTTTTCTAAGAGATAATATTTGAATAATGAAAGAAATGGCTTCATATCTGTCAAAGAAAAGATGTAATCGGTATTATTTGGGTAAAATTTGAGAAAATCAGCCGCTGTTTTCATCTTATAGGAAAACGGGTACCTACCCTTGAGGACACTCACAAGATTAAGCAGATCTTTCGGGAAGAGATATCTGCCCGTCACTCCTGATGCATAGTCATAGGATACCGAATTATTATTGTCTGTTACCATTTTATGCAGCAGGAAAGGGAAATCAACCCCTGCAGAAATTGCACACTGAATTGAACCCCAGAAGCGAGGATTAATTTCCAGGAATTTTGGTTTCCCATCACGTTCATCGATAATAAACTCAAGTTCCGTCATACCCCATACCCTCAAAGATTTCAGGATAGCAAATGTCAGGTCCAAAATTTCACTGTTATGGACCGTCTCGACAAAACAGCTGGTGCCGGTATTCAAAGGATATATCCTGTTGTCCTGAATTATGCAGATCCTCTGAATTTTATAATCTTTGCTAATCAGTGTTGCAACAGAATATCGTTTTTTAAATGGGATATATTCCTGTATGATCGAAGGACCAAACTGATTCAGGGTATGTGTGTACATTTCCTCTATCATGTCAGGACTTTCAACTCGTACAATTCCCCGTCCCGATTTTTCCAGGGTAGGTTTAATAATTGCCGGAAATTTCAATCTATCGTGGATGTCGTGAAGATCATCAGGACTGTTGACAAAAAACGTATCTGGAATGGGGATTGTATGGGTGATGGCAAATTGCATCAGCTGAGATTTATCGACAACTGCCTCAAGGGTTGAACTATCGGGAAAGGCAAGATCATAATCATACAATGGAGCATTTTTTGCAAAAAAAAGGATGTCCTCTCCCCCATTTGGCATTATTAAGTCATCTTCGGTCAATCCCGAAAGAAATTCATCATCATATTCCGTAACAATTTTCCGTGAACAGTATCTGGAATAAAATGGGAGTGCATTCCTGTCATTTGATATGACCGTCATTGGAACGTTATTCTTCCCCAGTGAGCGTACAACTGCAAGACCGATATGGTCACCGAAACTCGTAGGTACGACTGCATTCATGATAAAAATCCATATCCAGCAATTTTACGCTGACAAATAGGACATGCATCAATGATATAAATATTTTATCTGGATGATCCGTGTCGCCTCCAGGAGGCTAACAAAGGTTTGTAGACATTACTAAAGATTGACTCGATACCCCCCACAAAAGGAGAGCTTTTTTTCGCTGAAAACCTTACATCCAGGTCAGGGTTGAATTTTGACGAGTAATAGGTATGCAGACGTTGATTTCCGGCAGCACCCATCGTAACATACCTGGTCAATCCCTGCTCACAGCAATATTGAATTTCCTTCCACTGGATAAGTTCATTTGGAGAGGGGGATATCGGCTCCAATGGTTTAGGATTTCCAATCCAGCTGAATAAGGAATCCTTATACTGAATATTTATCAGTCCGGTGACAATTTCCCCGTCATATTTTGTTACAAATACCTTCAGATGATCGGGGTATGTGTCATGGATTTCAGATAAATATTCCTTCGGAACCTGTACGAAACGCCCCTGTTCATTGTAACGCCTAACCATCAGATCATATATAGCATTTAACTCTTCTTTACCCCCCATATCAACCGTTATTCCACGTCTCTGGGCCCGGTTGATGTCCTGCCGCTTCTTTTTTGGAAGTCTTTGATAGAGCTCTTCAGCACCCGGACTCAAATCACTCACGTAATTATATTCCGGTTTAACGGTATACCCGGACCAGGTGAAGGGGCGTGGATCAGATAGTTTTGGCGGCAGAAAGATTTGCACGTACTGTCCTTTCAGTTCCTGGTGAATGTAATCATTTACGCACCGCAGAAAAGAAGAATATATCCTCTCTCTTTTGCTTTGCAGCTCGATATTATCAAACAGAAGAATCGGTCCCAGATAAAGGAGAGCCAAGTGAGGCGGCGGAGACAGGACAAAGTTTATTCCAAATTTTTTCCGATGGAAAAGGGGAATCAGGCCCACCGGTTCGTTCTTGACATACCCTATGAGAGGGTGCAGGGTACATCCACTGTGTTTCCCGGCAATCTTCACCCAGTTCCACGTATGAAATATCGTACCATGAGGCGATGCATCGACTATTCTGTTCCATTCGTCGGCCTTCCCCTCATCCACCCTGCACAATTTCACATCCATCGCAATTCCACCACCATTACAGGGGGTATATTCCCGGTTTCGGGAGAGAGTACATAATGCCCATCTTCACCTCTGGATAGCGCTGCATTTCCCGAAGTCAGTTCTGCTGAGCAGGATTTGGGAACATACACATCGAAAGAAGTGGCAGCTCTGCCGTTGCAGGAGACGGACAATTTGCCATCATCATACAGATAATCATATGCCGTCGCTTCACGCACCTGCCACCACGAAGCAATGTGCTGGCCGGTGGTCACCCATGCATCATATTCTTTGCATGCCTTTATAATTTTCCAGTACCATCCCCCGAGGCCGGGGTATTCCAGGGGGTTAAACACCGCAGGGTGCCAGAGCAGCGTCAGGACGCCGCCCACATTTCTGACCTGTTCAATCATGGTGCTACAGGTGTCCCATCCATCCGTCCCATCCCGGAGCGTGATGTCCATAAGAGAGAGGGGGATTTCCAGAAGCGGAAGTTCTCCTTCTTCTCCCCTTGGATGAAAGGGAAAACAGGTGCCCCATCGAAAGCCTGTACCATCGGCCGCCTTGTATCCAAGGGAGGTGTCATATAAAAATCCGGCATTCGACTGATGGACCCAGGTATCAGGGATTGTCAGGTTCAGGCGGTGCTGCCGGATTCCGGTGACCTTCGTGCCCAGCAATTCTTCTAATTCTGTCTTCTCGGCATTAAGCAGTGTGGGGTTCTCATAGGAAAATGTGGACCCATGCACGCCGACTTCGTGCCCATCTTCGGCGAGCTTCCGGATTAATTGGATGATACGAGGTTCTTTGAGAGAATGGCACCGTCCATACAAATGCCAGGACGCAGGTTTCAGCAGGCTCCTTTCCCCGGATTCCTTCAGGAAGAAGTAGGTCGAACAAACCCCCAGATTTTTTTCCTTCTCCAAAATATCATCAAATGTCCAGTATGGTTCATGCCCGCTCATCCTCCGCGAGAAGGATTTCACCTGATTTTTTAGTCCAGGGATATCCCCCCTTCTCAGATATCTGAGCGGACGGGTTACCCATTGATACGTCTTGGTACATTCGTCCACGTCATGCGTGAGGCAGACCGCGAATTTCTTCCCGGAGGGCCAGTGGGATTTCCTGACAAGGGGCATACCGATTTCACCGCATCCCGTAAGGAGAGCACGGAAGAGGACATCTTCATAGAAATCAACGAGTGGTGTTGAAACCAGGGGCGTATGCTGTTCACCATCAGGGGTGGTTCCTGTTGCATCCAGATGGCCGGACAAGAGAGAACCCGTCAATCTGAAGATATCAAATCCTATGGATATTCCTGATCCTGAACCGGAGATGCAGGGGTATTTCCTGCTCCCTGACCGGAATTCTGCCATACACCGGTTCCCGCTGTCATGGGTATCAACCGGTACCTGGAACAGGGGATATTCCTGATGTTGTGTTGCAATGGTTCCTGCTTGCAGTTCAATGGCTGGATTTTGATCAATGGCGACTGAAAACCGGCCACACCCTTCTGCCTGGTAGCCGACACATATCCCGGCATCCGTCGTACCGGGTGGCAGAACGGATAATCCGCTGGTACGGATGAAATGATCAATGCCGTACCGGGAGACCGGGTCGTCGGTAGTACAGACAAATGAGATCATTATTGGCTGTCCCTTTCATTCTGATAGTTGTGGCAGCTTTCCGGGTAGTTCGTGATGAAATCCGTCATCCATGCCGAAACATTAATTTTGTCTGCAAGAAGGCGTTCTTTTTTTTGCTGCCATTCCCTTTTTGAATGGGGATTTTCAAGGATCTGAACTGCTTTTTCAAGAGCAGCATCTTGGTCGGGATAAAAGTACATCAGTCCATACTTATCCCGGAGTTCCAGGAAGTTGCCACTGGTGGTTCCCGTGGCCTCTCCGTTCGCATTTGCTTCAATATGAATCGCAGGAGTCCCTACTACTGCGGCTTCAGTAGTTATCGTCCCTCCTTCTCCTATATACAACGAAGCATAGGCCAACAGAGAATGAAATTTTTCGGGGGAGATGTGGAGAAGATACTTCTCGAGAACAGGTTCGGGAGGCCTCTCTGAACTTATGAACACCTGTCCGTATTGTTCCAGTGTTTTCACAACTTCGACCGGGTTTTTCATGCCTTTCAGTCCGACATCATGCGACGCCGCCCAGGAAATAAACCGTACGATAATAAATCTGTCATCCACTGTCAGGTTTAGTTCATCCAGTACGGATGCGTCCGGCGAAAACTCCTCCGGGTGCAGATAGGCGAGTTCCTTGTACCCTTCAAACCGCACCTGGCGTTCGCCGAAATCCCTGAGAAAACAGGACGGAGTACAAATGGTGTCAGTGAACGGCGATGTCAGTTTGATAATCAAATTCGCATCTTCGGTATCCCAGAATGAGATGTATGGTTTTCGTATCAGCTTTGATACATGGGCAAGATAAGGAGAACCGAGTGCCACGAGCAGATCAGGCCTGAATTTTCGCGCAATACGAAATATCCGGTAATCAAACTGTAAGAGCGCGAAGGCTTTGCCCGCCATACCCGTTTTATGGTCACCGATATTGATATAATGAAAACCATATTCTTCCAGAAGATCAAGCGTCATTTCCTTGTTTCTGGTTACTACCATAATCTCATGACCCGCATCCGACAGGTGCCGGATAGTCCCCTTAAAAAAGTGAACATGTGCAGGATGATCGATATCAATCAATATTTTCATACATCTCACCCCCATTCGATATGCGTCTCTTTTTCAAACAGCGGGAAGACAGAAGAACTCCAGAGAATTTCCTGGTACCTGAGCACGATATGAAAGCGGGAACCATTTCTTCCAATCGCAGCAGGATATCAGTCACCGCAATACCCATTTTATCACCTCAAAGGCTTCTGCATACCGTTCCTCAATCTGGGTGCCTCTTGTGAGCGCAAGACCGCGGATAAAGTCTGAACTGAAGTACGACTTCTCCTTCTGTGTCTCATAGCACCGCAGTGCATCAATTTTCAGCTGAAGGCATTCTTCGTGTAATGAAACAAATGCAAGGGTGTTGAACGTAATATTATTCCATGGCTGCTCATAGCCGAGGATGGTGCACTGTTTGAAGGCACGTAATGTCTCTTCACGGGTTACTTTATGGTCCTGATGAGTATCAAAGGAAGACGGGGTAAATACTGTTAAAGGCCTGATTTCGTTTCTCAATGCAATCAGTGCATCAAGAATCTCCTGCCGGTACTGGGGAAATTTACGGACTTCGAATTCAAGCAGTATCGGTTCTTCTATCCCGAGTACCTTTGTTGCCGCCTTCACTTCAGTACGGAGAATATCCTTCGGATATTCTTCAGGAACTGATTCTTCGCAGCAGGAAAGGGCCACATACTGCACCTCATATCCCTCGCGGACGAACCGTGCAATGGTCCCTCCGCACCCGAGTTCCCCGTCATCCGTATGCGGGCTGACGACAAGTATCCGTTTTGTCATTTCTGTTTAACCCCCATGGCAGACAGATTTCGGTAGATGACGGGAAGTTCGTCCGGAGAATACCCGGACAGACCATCCCCTTCGTAGACGACATCCTGTGTTATTGAACAGGATGAGTCATGCCGTTCCGGAACAGAACAACGAAGAGCTTTCTGCCAGTTCGCCACAATCTCTTCCCGGGAAAGATTCATGAACAGATCAAGCATGGAGGGGACGGCGGAAAATACCCTGGAAACCATATCAGCCGTTGTCGCTGAACCAAGGTGCCTTCCCGTATATAAACGAAGATGCTTTTTATCAGCACCATCAGTCTTCATTTCCCCGACCTTTGCTGCCATTTTTTCCCGGAGCCTGCGGACATGCTCGTCCAGCGCGAAATCCAGCAGATCTTCCTTGGCGAAGGAAAACGTAGTTTGCAGCTCCTTCATCGCACTTCTATGAATAGTTCCAAGATAATAATCCTTTGAAGACCAGGAACAGGTCAAAGGCTTATGAAAGCCAATTGCCGGGGAGATTGCATCTGAAATTTTACCGTATCTGAGCCCTCCACCCGTGCCAGAGATGAAAATATGGGTGCCAAGTGCCTCAGAAAATATCAGATTTCTGCTCACGGCAGTGAGGCTCATATTTCGAGAATAGGCATCAAAATTACTGAAATCGGTATCAAATCTCACTTCGTGCTCGGTTTTGCATATGGGACAGCTCCCCCTGCACTTCCCAATAGAATCAATCAGAAGAGGGGTCTTGCCTCCACAGTCGCAATGATACCAAAACGGGACTTCTCCTGAAACGACCGGTCGTAACGGGAGATGTTCATTTTGTATTACCGCGTTGAATATTTTCGTGTAGGAGTCAAGGTTCCGGAGGATGTGAGCGCATTCCTCCGAAAACATTTGGTTGCGCTGAATATCGGAGTAGCGGAAAAAGTTTACCTTAATTCTAAGAATATCCGCGGAAATCCGGGAAAATATGAAGGCATTCAGATCAGAAAATGCATCCGCACGTTCATAGCTCTTCCACATACTTTCCAGGATTTCAGGATGATCCGACGTTACGCCTGCATACAAATTTTCAATCTTTCGCATCTCCTCTTCCCATACTTCAGGACGAGGTTTTTTTATGGTGTCAAAACGCTTCCATTTTTCTTTTCCTTTGACCGTAAAACCGATTTTTTGTGCACCTTCTTTGTTCAGGGCCGGTACATGGTTTTTATAGAGATATGGGGCAGTTGCTGCATTCTGATCTGCAAATCCAAAAAATGCAATTCCACAAACCCCTTTTTTATCCAGTAGTTCGCGAAAATGATCCAATAAAAATACTTTTTTCCAAACACCCGGATAGGGGAAAAAATTCGGCTGATGACCGGACTCGAGTATGATAGTATCATCCTGAACCGGTGGATTTTTGCACCACTCAAATCCGGCATCATGTGCGAATGACCGGGATAGATCCAGAAGACGGGAAATATTCTGCTGCTGGTGAAACCGGACCGTATGGTCCTCAGGAATCAGTCCTGTCAGATCATGGTTCATCACTTTTTCCCCCATTTCCAGAATTTTTTATCCACCAAACTGTTATTTTCGGACTTTGATCTAAATTCAAAATTGGATAGACGCCCAAGAAGGATATTCGGCCGAAAATTGATGTTACGAGCCTGAAATTTCTGAATTTTTTCATTAAAGATACGTTCGGCCTTCCAGACGCATGCTGCCAAAAGAGAAAAGACGAGAATTGCACCGGCAATATTTATCGGAGTGGTATTGAGTGAGAGTACCTCATCGATAAAAAGAACCAGCAGCACCACAGAACCCATACTGAGGACTATCGACAGTCCGATTCTTCGAACATCAGAAATGTCTTCTTTTTCAGGATAGAGGATTAATGTAATCGCATATCCGGGAATAAACAGGATGAGGAAAAATCCGAAAAGTGCCCGAATTCCTGCAATTAGGATTGCGATACCTTCAATTATTCAACCCACCCCACGGCATAACAGGAGAGAAGCTGTTTTCATTTATATTTTTCCCTCCTCCACTCATCCGGGGATCAGAAAACCAATAAAACAGAATATCCCGGTCAGTGCATACATTACTGTTACTCCCTGCCGTTCTGTCATAGGAATGAAATACGGTAATACCCACTTTAAGGTAAGGGGATTTGGCACTTCAAGGGTTCTATCCTCCCTGATTTTTCCGAACTTGGCGATAGGATATCGTTTGGGTCGGAGGCGCCAGTACACATAAAGCAAAAAATTCACTACGTGGGGGATGAGCATCACAAAACCACTGAAGATATACCCTTCTATCACTATCGTGGCACCAATTGCCGCACCAATGGCTAATGCTCCAAGATTTCCCCAAAAAATCCGGGCGGGATATCTCTCAAACAACCAGTACGCCGCAAGAGACCCGGTAAGACATACAATAAAGAGCATATCCATAATTCCGGTATTTGCCATGGTCTTGAGAATTAATGTGATCAAAACGATCAGAGAAAGGCCCGGTGCCAGACCATTAAACCCTGAATGCATATTAACAAGGTTTGCTACTACCGGGACATACAGAGGAAGAATGAGCTGAAGATAAAAAATGCCCAGATCCACCGTTCCTATAAACGGGATATACACAATAGTCACTGTTGCATATGAGATCAGAGAATATGAACAATAATACAGAAGAATAAGTTTGGCTGGCCGTCCGATATTTATCATATCATCAAGAATTCCAAACAGGGCAAAAAGTGTCACAACCGTTATTATCACATAATTGGCCGGGAGAATATTGGCAGAGTAGAAAAGGGAAATAATTGACAGGGACAGCAGGGATATAAGCAGAATTATCAACCCTCCATTTGCCGCAACTTCGGGATAATTCACCTTGTACATATCTTTTGCAACAATATTATTCTCTTTGAACCGTTGGATTACGGAGGGCATCACTACCATTGTTGCAATGAATGGTACAACAAAAAAAACTGCAAGCATAAGGTTGAGAGGATTTACCAGATCCGCAATTGCCATTTTATCTCCATCTTGGCATGGTAGATTAATAT
>Ga0129302_1001725_pt1 | contig 16114 bp, 12 predicted proteins | sample BlaSprsedimmetaG_FD_94476 | JGI IMG/M metagenome (GOLD analysis project Ga0129302, IMG submission 94476) | Hot spring sediment bacterial and archeal communities from California, USA to study Microbial Dark Matter (Phase II) - Blank Spring... | ecosystem: Environmental > Aquatic > Thermal springs... | reverse complement strand
GAGGTTAATCGTCTCGATCAAGCGCAGGTCGGCCGGCACGTAATTGCCGGCTTCGAGAAAGACGACGTCGCCAGGGACTAACTCTCGAGCCGGAACGGTGATCCGGTGCCCATCCCGCAAGACCCGGGCCTCCGGCGCCGCCATCTTCTTCAACGCCGCCAACGCCTCCTCCGCCTTGCTCTCCTGGATCACGCCCAGGATCGCGTTGAGGATCACGATGGCCATGATGGCTCCAGCCTCGATCCGCTCGCCCAACAACAACGAGACGAGGGAAGCGACGATCAGGATGAGGACGATGAAGTCGTTAAATTGGGAAAACAACAATTGCCAGAATCCAGGGCGAGGGTGCTCGGTCAGTTCGTTCTTGCCATAGCGAGACAGGCGTGCCTGGACTTCGTCCGCTGTGAGACCGGCTTTGGCATCGGTCTCCAACTCCTCGCTCGTCTCCTCGATGGAATGGCTATGCCATCGCACTTTCTCTTCTGCTGTTACAGATTGTTCCATTTATTATTTATTCCTCTCCAAATTTACTAGACATCACACGTATCTATTATATCACACTTATTCTGACCCAGATAGAAGCGAGACCCCAAAAGAGACATTGGCGGCTCAAATGTGTAACCGATGGCTGGATAGTCAGCGACTACTCCTGGATGCCCCACCAATACATGTCGGCCAGTTTCTGATGCTCCTCGCGCAAGCGAACGTAACTCTCGTAGCGGTGATCGTCCACCTCGCCCTCCATCACCGCTTGTTGGACGGCGCACCCCGGTTCCACCGTGTGGGTGCAATCGGAAAAGCGACAATCGGGAACCCAACGGGCGATGTCGGGGAAATAGGCGTCTAATTCCTCCGGATCCACGTCGAAAAAGGCCAGCGCCCGAATGCCGGGTGTATCGGCTACCCATCCCCCCGCATCCAGCGAGACGAGCTGCGGGACGACGGTGGCGTGACGTCCTTTCTCGGTCGCCTCGCTGACTTCTTTTACGCGCAATCCCAGTTCCGGTTGCATCGCGTTGAGCAAACTGGTCTTACCCACACCGGAAGGTCCCATCAAAGCCGAGATCTTCCCTTGCAACCGATCACGCAACACCTCCACCCCTTCGCCGGTCACGGCGCTGGTGTAGAGCACGGAGTAGCCGATCTCCTCGTACACGCCAAAGAGCGCCTTCGCCGCCACGTCGTCCACCAGATCCACCTTGTTGACGCATACCAGGGGCGGGATGCGCTGCAACTCCGCGCCCACCAGCAATCGGTCGAGCATGCGCAGACTGGGCGCGGGGCGAGCGCACGCCAGCACGAAAACCGCCTGATCCGGATTGGCAACAATCACCTGTTCCCGCTCCGCCAGATAGCCTTTCCGATCCCCGCGTCGAGACCCGCGCCCCCCCGCCAGGGGAGCCAGGCGGCTCAACGCACGTTCCCGCTCGGCAATCTCCTCGATCATGCCCTTTCCCTCATCAATCACGCTGATACAAACGCGATCACCGACGGCTACCAGGTCCGTATCCAACCACTCTTGCTTCAGTCGCCCTCGCAGCCGGCAAACGTAATCGCCGGCCTCGGTGTGAACGGTGAAAAACCCGCTCTGGGCCTTGACGACCAGACCTTCCAAACATTCAGACATCAAATCAACAACCTCCCGAATCAAAGCAGAATCTAAAAGGGCGCATCCAACGTAGCAACGCAATAAGTAGATTTTAAGTAACTACTCAGCCTGCTGCCCGTTTGCAGCGGATAGACGGGGGTTTGGGGTGTGTGGCGGTCGCTTCGCGACCGCCACACACCCCAAACCCCCATTCTCCAGCACAGCAAAGGGCTGGTCTGAGTAGTTACGATTGTAAACAGTTTTACCTTTTCTGTCAAAATTAGCAAGCGCCCGTGTACGCGCCCCGAGGGGGATAGAGCGCGCACCGGGTTCCATTCCTCATCACCTTTCCCTGACGCACATCACTGGCTCAAAGCTCTTTTTTGTGCGATAATGCGATTGTGCACTCAAGCGGAATGAAATGAAACACACCCATATGAGATAAGGTATCCTTGTGATGGATACCTGGCAAGGAGCTTACGATAGATGAATGAGACAACGGCTGTAAACGTTAAGGGCGAGGAGGCGGAGAAGAGCAAGCCCAAGTCGAAACAGCGGCTACCGCGCGGTCGTGTGACACTCTTCCCCAACTGGTGCAAAGGATGCGAGCTGTGCGTCACCTTCTGCCCCACCCAGGTTTTGGCGCAAGGACCGAACGCACGGGTCATCGTCGCCCACCCGGAGAAATGCACTGCTTGCCGGTGGTGTGAACTCCACTGCCCGGACTTCGCCATCTTCGTCACAGATATTGAGTCAGAAAAATCGGATGAGGTGGAAGAATCGAAGGAGAAAACCCAATGACCGCCAAACAAACGTCGAAACCAAGCACAAGATTGATGCAGGGCGACGAAGCCTGCGCCGAAGGAGCGATTGCCGCCGGCTGTCGCTTCTTCGCCGGTTACCCCATTACGCCTGCCACCGAGATCGCCGAAGTGCTGTCCCGGCGCCTCCCGCAGGTCGGCGGAAAATTCATCCAGATGGAGGATGAGATCAGTTCGGCGGCCGCCATCATCGGCGCCTCGGTCGGCGGGGCCAAGTCGATGACGGCCACGTCCGGGCCGGGCTTGAGTTTGATGCAAGAAAATATCGGCTACGCCGCCATGACCGAAATCCCCTGTGTGATCGTCGACGTGCAGCGATTGGGTCCATCCACCGGGCGCCCCACCGCCCCCTCCCAGGGGGACGTGATGCAAGCGCGATGGGGATCGCACGGCGACTACCCCATCATCGCCCTATCCCCTTCATCCATTCGAGAGACGTTCGACCTGACTATCAAGGCTTTCAACCTATCGGAACGATATCGCACCCCGGTCATTCTGCTGATGGATGAAGTCATCGGTCACATGCGAGAGCGGGTCGACATACCCGCCCCCGACGACATCGAATGCATCGACCGGGCCAGCACGACGGTGCCGCCGGAATGGTATAAGCCCTACGAAAACTTCCCGGCCGACGTACCGCCCCTGGTTCCCTTTGGAGAGGGTTATCGTTATCACATCACCGGTCTGCACCACGACGAGCGGGGTTACCCAACCAATCGCCTGGACGAGGTGCAGCCCTGGCTGGACCGGATATTCCGCAAGATAGACACGGGCCTCTCCGACATCCTGCTCTACGAGGCCGACGGCATTCGAGAAGCCGAGATTCTCGTCATCGCTTATGGTGTGACGGCCCGCTCGGCCCGTTACGCGGTAGAGCAGGCCAGGGCGCGAGGCCGCAAGGTCGGTTATCTCAAGCTCAAGACGATATGGCCCTTCGCCAAAGAGATCGTCGAACACGCCGCCGCCCGCCTGCACCGCGTCATCGTGCCGGAAATGAACCGGGGACAGGTGGCGCTGGAGGTGGAGCGTGTAGTGGGCCGACACAAGGTCCGGCGCGTCACCCGCGCTGATGGCGAAATGATCAAGCCGGTCGATATACTGGCTGCTATGGAGGTTTAGACACATGACAAGCAATCCAAAACACGGATCTCGCGTCCACGAGCGCTACCTGCGTCATCACAAGAAATTTCCCAACGTCTGGTGCGCCGGTTGCGGCATCGGCATCGTCCTCGGCGCCATCATCCGGACCATCGACGCGCTTCAGATCGACAAAAACGACGTCGCCGTGATCTCTGGCATCGGCTGCACGGGGCGTATGCCGGTCTACGCCGATTTCAACACTATGCACACCACCCACGGCCGCGCCCTGGCCTTTGCCACCGGGCTCAAGATGGTGCGCCCAGATATGAAGGTCATCGCCGTCATGGGGGATGGCGACGCCCTGGCTATTGGCGGCAATCACTTCATTCACGCCGCCCGGCGCAATATCGGGATCACGTCCATCGTGGTCAACAACTTCATCTATGGGATGACCGGCGGGCAATACTCCCCCACGACGCCCATCGGCGCACAGGCAGCCACAGCTCCCTATGGCCACATCGAACAACCATTCCCCATCGCCGAACTATCCATCGCGGCCGGGGCGGCCTTCGTCGCCCGCAGCACCGTCTACCACGTGCGCGAGTTGGAAAAATACATCGCCCAGGCGCTGGGCAATGATGGCTTTTCGGTCGTCGAGGCGGTCTCCTATTGTCACACCACGCTGGGCCGCATCAACCGGTGGGGCAAGGCGCCCGACATGATGGCCCGGCTCAAGGAACAGAGCGTGTCCCAGAACAAGGCGGAGAAAATGAGCGAGGAAGAAAAACAAGGTCTCATCGTGCGGGGTATATTTGTCGATCGAGACATCCCGGAGTATACTAAGCTCTACGATCAGGTGATCGAGCGAGCGCAGGCGGAGGTGGCGAAGTGAGCACCCGTTACGAGATTCGAGTCGCCGGTACGGGCGGACAGGGCACCATCCTGGCCGGCATCCTGCTGGCCGAGGCAGCCATTCGCGATGGAAAAAACGTCGTGCAGACCCAATCCTACGGGCCCGAGGCCCGGGGCGGGGCCAGCCGGTCAGAAGTCGTCATATCGGATCAAGAGATCAACTACCCCAAGGTCATCGAGGCGGACATCACGCTCTGTATGAGCCAGGAAGCCTGCGATCGCTATGGCCGGATGATGGCCCGGGGAGGGTTGCTGATCCTGGATCAAGACCACGTCAACCGTGCCCCCACCACCCAAGCGGTGCACGTACCGATGACGACCCTGGCCCGGGACGCGGCGGGACGCGAACTCGTGGCCAACGTCGTCGGCCTGGGCGTGCTGGTCGGCCTCACCAATATCGTCTCCAGGAAAGCGCTGGAACAGGCTATCCGGGCGCGCGTTCCCAAAGGCACAGCCGAGATCAACCTGAAGGCCCTGGCAGCCGGTTTCGAAGCCGCCAGCGACATCCGGCCCTAAAACAACCAGCATACCAATATACCAGCATACCAACCCACCACCAGAGGTTAACGGCAGTGAAGAAGCAACAGGCGACCTTAACCCTGCACCTGCTGGGCAAAGTACAATTGCGCCACGGTGAACGCTGGCTGGACGACGACCTGGCGGGCAAAGAGCAGGCCCTGCTCATCTACCTGGCCTGTCAACCCCGGCAGCGTTTTTCCCGCGAGCACCTGGCGACGTTGTTCTGGGGTGAAATCCCCCAATCCCGGTCCCGCTATAATCTCCGCCGGGCGCTATGGAAACTCCGCAGCACGTTAGAGGAGAGCGGCATCTCCCCCGACGACTGCATCACCACCGATGGTTCATGGATTCGCCTGGCGCCCGGCGCGCCCTGTTGGGTGGACGCGCTTGAGTTTGAGAATATCCTGAAAACGCACTTCCAGGGTTCTGAATCTCGATTTACATCGACGAGCCAAAACGTCCACCAGATTCGCCAGACGCTGGACCTATACCGGGGGGATTTCCTGGAAAGTTTCTCCGTCCTCCACGCACCCGATTTCGAGGAATGGGTCACCATCGAGCGAGAGCGGCTCTTTCTCCTCCGCTTGCGCGCCCTGACCAACTTGATCCAGGCATTCATCGGCCAGGGGCAACACAGCGAGGCCATCACGACTTGCCACCGTATCCTGACGCTGGATCCGCTCCAGGAAGATATTCACCGCCTGCTGATGCGTCTTTACTGGGAGACCGGTCAGCGGGCCCAGGCCATTCGCCAGTACCAGACCTACCAGGACCTACTCCAGCGAGAGTTGAGCATCCAACCTTTAGAGGAAACGCAAGCGCTATACCAGCGCATCCTCCAGCAAAAGACGCCGCCCACCTCCTCATCCTCGCTGGTTTTGACCTCCCGCCTGACGCCGCCAACCCCGCCCCCAGAATCCTTCATCCGCCCCCGACTGATCAACCTGTTAGACCAGGGACTCGACACCCGGCTCACGCTGCTATCGGCGCCGCCGGGTTATGGAAAAACCACGTTGGTCTCCCAGTGGTTACATGCTCACACCCACAACGGCGACTCGCCCGACCTGCACGCCACGTGGTACAAGGTCAGTGAGGTCGATAACGACCCGGCCACTTTCCTGGAGGGCCTGGCAGCCTCCATCGCCCGCATCCACCCAGACGTCAGACCGACGCTCCAAAACGAGATTCGCGACGTCATCGCTCTCCACAGTGATACCCGGCAGGCGGTTGGCCATCTCCTCAACGCGCTGACGTCGTTGGAGACCCATCCCCTGGTCGTCATTCTTGACGACGAGGAACGCCTGACCAACCCCGAAAGCCTGCGCGTTCTCCAGCACATCATCGATTTCTTACCGGCTAACGGGCACCTTTACGTGCTGACCCGCACCGACCCGTCACTCCCACTTCCCCGGCTACGCATCCGGGGCCAACTGCTGGAGATTCGCACACCAGAACTGCGCTTCACGCCTGAAGAAGCCCAGGCCTTTCTCCGCCAGACGACGGGCGCCAATCTCCCGCCATCCGACATTGAGACCATCGTCCACCGCGCCGAGGGATGGGCCGCCCCACTTTGGCTGGCAGCCAACGCCTTCAAGCATTTCGCTTCCAATCTCAACACTGTCTGGGAAGGGGTCTCGGCCTACCTGCGGGACGAGGTCCTGGCCCACCAGCCGCCAGAAGTCCAGACCTTTCTCCTGCAAAGCGCTGTATTGGACCGCCTGACGCCAGACCTGTGTCACGCCGTCCTGGACCTCCCCAACGTCGTCGAAGACCCTCGCCAGGCGGCCCAGTGGCTCAACGAGATCGAACAGCGCAACCTGTTCATCCAGCGGTTGCCCGCGTCCGGGCCGAACGTATTCGGCAGCGCCACCGATGCAGAGCAAACGCTTCAATACACCTATCACCCGCTCTTTCGCTCATTCCTCCGCTCTGAGTTGACGCGCCAACTCAGAGCGGCCGAGATCGAGGGCCTGCATCGGCGGGCCGCCCAGACCCTGGAGGAGAGCGGCGAACTGGAATCCGCCCTCGTCCACTACCAGCAAGCGGGTGACGAAAACGAGGTCGCCCGGCTCCTCGATCAGGGGCTCGCCCAGGCGCCATCCGTGTGGCTGGATCAGATCGATTCGACGCCGCCGGACCAGTATCCACAGATCACTCTCAGCGCCGGCCGGCGCCACCAGGCCGAAGGCCGCCTGGACCAGGCCAGAGCACTCTACCAACAGGCGGTCCAGGGTTTCGAATCCAGACAAGATCGAATGGGCCAGGGGGACAGCCTGCTGGCCCTGGCCGAAATCAGCCTGCTGCGCGGTCGATACGCCCAGGGTCTCGACCTGGCCCGTGAAGCAATGGCCCAGTGGGAAATAGATGAGGCCATAGACGCCGTGCAACGCCGCACGGCCGCCCTGTGCACCATCGGTCAGTTGCAGGCTTGCCAGGGATACCTGGTAGAGGCCCAGGCGACGCTGGAACAAGCCCAGCAGATCATCGTCGAACTCAGTCCCCCCACCCTGGCATTCCAGGTGCACCGCACCCAGGCGTGGGCGGCCTACGTCCGGGGCGCCTACCACCGGGCGATGGCCCTCAACCGCATAGCCGAGCAGGAAGCGGGTCGCGACGTTCCCCAGGAGATTGTCGCCGCCTTCCGCAATCCCGTCCCGACCATTCTCCGCGAGTGGGGAGAATGGGACGTGATACAGCAGATCACTCGCCAGCGCGTGATAGCGGCCCGTCAGAGTAAAGATCATCTGGCCCTGATCCACGCCTACGTAGGTTTGGGGAATCTACACCTGGACCGGGGACAATACGACGAGGCGGAGGAGATCTTTCAGCAGGCGATCGACGAGGCCGAGGCCTGTGGGGAAGACGGCGTCTACCGGCTCTACGCCCTGGCCCACGTGGCCTTTCTCCACCTCCTCCGGGGCGATCCCTACGAAATCGAATTGGGCCGCTACGAGGGGCGAGACATTTCGCCGCTGGAAAATGCACTGGCCCACTTGATCGCCGCCCTACCCGCCATCCACGAGCAGCTATCCGGCGTCGATAGCCCAAAGCCTCAGATCCATCAGCAAATAGCGACGGTCTACCACACCTTCGACCAGCTCGGTGTGAGCTACGGGGCCTTCGTCTCGACCGCACTTCTGGGCGCCCTGTGCCTGGCGGAGAGCGCCGGCGAGTCGCTTTCCCCGCATGCTCGACGTTACATCTCCACTGCCCTGACGTTGGCTGCCGCCGAAGGGTACGTCCAGAGCCTCGTCGTCTCCGCCGACCTCTCGCTGCCGATCCTGCGCTTCGGGCTGCGCGAGGGAATTGAGCCCCACTTCGTCGCTCGCGTTCTGGCGCAGATCGGTCCCCAGGCCCTGCCGGTCATCCTCGATCTGAGTCGAGCCAGTGATCCGTCCGTCCGGGAGCGCGCGGCCACAGCCCTCCATACGTTTGGGTCTCTGGCCCAGGACCGCGCTCACCGGGAGACCATTCTCGCCGCCCTGGATCGCCTGTCCCAGGATGACGCCTCCGACGTGCGCGCCGTCGCGAGCCAGGCCCGACAGAAGATCGGTTGACAGTGACGGGAATGTCCGGCACTGGTGCATCCGGCAGGTCCTGGAATCCAGCACGGCCTCCAGCCACAATGGCTGGAGGCAGTTGCGCGTCTGGCGAAGTTTAACGCTGAAGCAGACGGATCGTTAATTCCTCGAAGAGTTCCCGGGTTGACGATATGTCCGGTCCTCTAATTATTGCTGACGGGGATGAAGATCCGGTAGGGGAGCCCGGTGTACATCTGGTTGATGCTCAGGTAATTGCCGCTCCACCCGCCGATGGCGTAGAAGGTTGTGTCCAGTTGAACGACGCCGGGGCTGCGCCATTCTCCCACCAATGGCGTTTCGATAGACGTCCACCTTGCCTGACCGGGTGTGTAGCGCTCGTTGAATCCCAGGTAGCTGGTCCATCCGCCGCCTCCGATGGCGTAGAGTTGCCCTCCCAGGTTGACCAAGCCCAGTCCACCCCGTCCGATGGCGAGGGGAGGGCAGGCATCCCATTGTTCTGTCTCTGGAGCATACGTGGCGCACGTCCTGAGTTCTTGCTCACCGTCGTATCCGCCCACGACGTAGATGAGATTACCTAGACTCGCAGCTGCTGCGAAGCCTCGACTGACGTTCATCGGTGGGGCCTCGTGCCACGTGTCGGCGCCTACGTCGTAGACGTAGGCCGAGGCGACGTATTGCTCGTTTTGCCATCCTCCGAAGAGATAGAGTTTCTCGTCCAGTGAGGTTAGAGCGTAGGCGCAGCGGGGTTCGGGGAGGGGCTGAACCTCGCGCCAACTATCGGTTTCGACGTCGTATACCTCCACCTGGCTCATCGGTTGACCGGTTGCGTCACATCCCCCGGGTACATATATCTCATCACCGACGACGGCTGCCGAAACGTAGGTGACCGGAGTCGGTTTGTTCTGACCTCGGGACCAGATATCTCCCTCGGGATCATAAATTTCTAGCGCGCTGCTCGTTCCCTCAGCGCTTTGACCGGCGATGGCAAACAGGCGGCCGTCGAGCGCGGCTGTCGCCAGGTAGGCGCGGCGGGTGGGCATCTGGGCTTGCTCTTCCCATTTAGATTCGTTTGCCAAGGCGGCCAATTGCGTCTCCTGTTCGGGCGGCCTGTCGAGCGGGAGTTGGGATCTGTCACTGGCCTCGGTCGCGGCGCGGGGCCAGGTCAGGGCGATGCTGCCAACGACCAGGATCAGCGCACCGACGAGAGCGATCCGTTTGAACAGCGGGAGTGGAGGCAGGGGGGCCGGGACGATTTTCACCGTTTCCGTATCTTTTGTCTCCCGCATCTCGTCGGTGACGCCTTCCACGACGATCAATCCATCGCGGACTGCCATCATCGTCGCCTCGGTGCGGGATTCGGCGCCCAGCTTGGTGTAGATGTTGCGCAGATGCACCTTGACAGTGTTCACGCTGATGTATAGCGCCTGGGCGACCTCGCGGTTCGTGACGCCGGTCGCCACCATCTCTAAAATTTCAGTTTCTCGCTCGGAAAGCGGTTCGCCGTGTTCGGCCATTGGGTGTGTCAATTCCTCTCAACGTTGGATAGATAAACTTGTTCACGATAACTACGGACTGAAGCGAAACAGGCAAACGTCCCCATCTTGGACGACGTAATCCCGTCCCTCGACGTGCAGGACACCTTTCTCACGGGCGGTCGACCAACTGCCCAGCTCGACCAGCGTCTCGCAGGGCGCGACCTCGGCCCGGATGAAGCCCTGTTCCATCTGGGTGTGCACCTTGCCGGCTGCCTGGGATGCCTTGGTGCCCCGGGGGATGGCCCAGGCCCGTACCTCCTCGCCGCCGGTGATGGTGAAAAAGGTGATCAGGTCGAGCACCGCGTACCCGGCCCGGGCCAGCGTCTCCAGGCCAGACCGCGCCAAACCGACCTCGGCCCGGTAGGCGACTGCCTCGTCGGGGGGCCACTCGCCCAGGTCGGATTCCAATTGGGCGCACAGCAGCACGAAGGCGGCACCCTCTGCTTTTGCCCGGCTGGACACCATCTCGGCCAACGGCCTGCCGTCGGGCAGGTCGCTTTCCCCCACGTTGGCCACGTAAATGCGCGCCTTGGCCGTGAGGAGGCTTATCTCCTGGGCCAATTGGGCGGTTAGCGAGCCTGGAGACACCCAGTCTGACACCAAGTCCCCGGCATGCAAGCGCGCCTGTAACGTCTCCAGGGCCTCCAGTTCGGCGGCGTACTCCCGGGGGTTCGACTTGGCCATCGTGCGCACCTTCTCCTGACGCCGCTCCGTCACCTCGAGATCGGCCAGCGTCAGTTCCAGGTCCAGCACCTCGGCGTCGCGCAGGGGATCCACCGACCCATCGACGTGGGCCACGTTGGGGTCCTCGAAACACCGGCAGACCAGGGCGATGGCGTCGACGGGGCGAATGTGTCCCAGGAATTGGTTGCCCAGGCCCTCGCCTCGGTGAGCGCCACGCACCAGGCCGGCAATATCGACGAATTCGACCGTCGCCGGGGTGACTTTTTCTACCGGATGGTCCCGGTTGGCGTTGACCATCGCTGCCAGGCGGGTCAATCGCGCGTCGGGCACGGTCACGATCCCGCGATTGGGCTCGATGGTGGTAAATGGATACACCGCGACGGTGGCGCCGGCCTGGGTCAGGGCATTGAATAAAGTAGACTTACCCACGTTGGGCAATCCTACAATGCCGATTTCTAATGGCATGTCTGCCGTCCTTTATTCCGGAAACTCTAGCGAGCGCGCGTCGATATCTCCAATAGGCAGGTTGATGTAAAATGTACTGCCCTGATTCAGCACGCTATCGACCCACACCCTGCCGCCGTGGCGCTCGACGATGGATTTGACGATCGCCAATCCCAAACCGGTGCCCCGGATGTCGGCGGTGTCACGTCGTTTGACCCGGTAGAATTTCTCGAACAGGCGAACCTGGTCGTCTGGAGCAATCCCAATGCCGGTGTCGGAGACCCGGAGCAGCGCGTGCTCGTCCCGGACACGCAGGCCCACCGTCACCGCCCCGCCGCTGGACGTGTACTTGATCGCGTTATCCACCAGATTGGTGACCGCCTGGCGCAGCAATGCCGCATCTCCCGCCACCACCGCCATCCCCTCGGCCGGTTCCATGCGCAGCGTCAGCCCTTTGGCCGCCGCCCGGGCTCGCATACCGTCCACTGCCTCGACGATAATGGCCCCCAGATGACAAACACTCCGTTCGAGCCCGACGCCGGCCTCGATACGGCCCAGGTCGAGCAAATCGTCGATCAGGTTGCTCATCTGGCCCACGCCGTGGAGGATCTTGTCCACGTACTCCCGCTGCTTGTCCGAGAGGTCGCCTACCATGGGCAGCATGGTCGTGTAGCCGCGCATGAAGGTCAGGGGGGCCCGCAGGTCGTGTGAGACGGTCGCCACGAACTCCGACTTCATCTCGTCCAGTTCCTTGAAATGTGTGACGTCCCGCATCACGGCCACTCGTCCAATCCGTTCGCCATCGGCACTCAGGATGGTCGAAACGTTGGCGTACAATGTCCGCCCATCGGGCAACGGCACCTCTTCTGTCAGGGCATTGCTCTGATCCATCGGCTCTGCAAAGATCCGTACCAGCGCCGGATCCAGATCGGCCTCGTCCACCCGTGAGCCCGATACAGCGTCGGATGAGATGTTGAAAGCCCGCTCGGCCGCCGGGTTGACCAACAACAAGCAGTCGTCCCGATCAGTCACCAGAACCGCATCGGTGGTGCTGGATAGGATAGCGACCAATCGCCGGCGCCCTCCCTCGGCGGCCTGGAAGAGCCGGGCATTTTCCACTAACACGGCGGTCTGGCTGGCCAGCGTGGAAAGCATATCGACCTCCGAGGCATCGAAGCGGCGATTCTCGCGATACCCCACCCACATCACCGCTGGCACGCGATCCTTGGTGCGCACCGGCAGGACGATAGCCGCCCGGACCGGCTTATCCACAAGCGCCAGGGATGCCAGCGTCTCGGATGCCATCAGATTCTCTACAATCACAGGGGCCTCACTATCCCTCGCCTGAACCGCAAAGGCCCGATCGAGCGCCCCCCAGCCCTCTCGGGGCTCACCGCGCGCCATCACCATCTGGGGATCCCCATCCGCCGATAGAAAGACGATGCGGGCAACCTGAGCGTTGCTCGCCTTTAACGCCCCTTCCAAGATAAAGGGCATCCCCTTGGGCAATTCCAACATGGCCGAAACCGCCTGGCTGATCTGGAGCAACAACGACAGGTCCTCCAGGCGATCCTTCAAGCGCACCCGCATACCTTCGAAGGCATCGCCAAGCCGGGCGACCTCGTCATCTCCGGGCATATGAATCGCCCGCGTGAGATCTCCCTCGGCGATCCGGTCGGCGGCTGCGGCCAACTGGGTGAGTGGCCGGGTCACCAGATTGGTGACGAAGGGAATGACGATGACCAGCACCCCCCCCAGGACGAGTTGCAAGCCCAGAAGCGGGGTGGCGATCTGGGTCGCCTGTTCCAGGACGACCTCGTAAGGCAAACGGATGACGACAGTCCAGGGATAACCATCGACAGGCAGGTAATAGACCAATTCTCGCGTATTATCGGTGCGATCCCGGCTTTCGTACGCACACCCCCTCAGCACGTGAGCGATGCACGGGCGATCTCGATCCACGTTCCACGGCACCAGGAGCATTCCCGGATCCGGGTGAGCGACGATCCGGCTTTCCGAATCGACGAAGAAACCCTCTCCCCGTGCGCGTGTCCACTGCAGACTGCCCAACGCGCGATTTAGAATTGGGTTGAACTCCAGGCGCGTCCGCCCTAACAGGACACCATGTTGCTCCCCCGTCTTCTCGTTCTCCACCGGGGTCAAAAAGGAAAGCAATGCCTCTCCCCGGTTGGACCGGTGCACGGTGCTGATCTGCGGGGCGGCATTCTCGATCACCCGTCGCAAGAGCATATTCTCCTGGGACGTTAGCTCGGGATCGCCGCCGGACGCAAGCGACGGGTACATAGCTTGCCGGGTGCCATGCTGGTCAAACAGGATCAACTGGTCGAAAAAGGCCAGCGTGCGCAAATTGCTCTGCAAGAGCGCCTCCAACTGGGTCGATTCTCCCTGCCACAATATCTCGTCGTTGGAGAAATCGGCCAGCAAGCCCTGCCCGGTTTGGATAAAGTAGGGGACGTCCTCCGCTGCATTGTTGGCGTCCCGTGCCATCTCATCGACCGCATCAGCAATGGCTACCTGGAGCGTCGAAGCGGTCACGGCGTAGACGAGGGCAAACGTCATCAATACGATCAATGGGACAAACACGAAGAGTAACCGGCGACTCAAGGTCCGGCTGTAAGGCGGATAACTTCGCGCTTCTCGGACAGGGCGGTATTGGGGAAATGCGTAAAGCACCTGGATGAGACAGGCGGCCACAAAGCTTTCGAACAGGACAGCGCCCAGGTTGACGCCTATCCACGTCACGGCGTGATCCAGCCCCGCCACGCCCACGCCAGCGGCCTGAATAAAGACCGAACACAATTGGACCAAAGAAGCCAGTAGTGCAGCCAGAGGCCCAGCCACGACAGGTTGGCGCACAATGAGGGGGAAACGCCCTCGATAATCCTGCTGCAAGAAGAAACCAACGAAGAAAGCAAAGAAAGCGAAGTAAAAGGGATCAAGCATCCCGCCATTCGACATCCCCACGCGCAAGAAGCCACAGACACTGCCTACGAGCAAGGCTGGAGCAGGCCCCAGCCAGGCCCCAGCCGCCAAAATCGGCAAAGCACCCAACAACGGCGCCGACGGATAAGTGGGCGAAACAGGCATCTGGGGGGGAGAAGGCAAGGTCATCCACACGAATCTGACGACCAGGAGCTGGTTGGTGAACAGGGGCGCCAGGAGAAGCGCAGCGAAACATAGCAGGCGACGCCAACTTAGCCGGAGAAAATTCCGTCGATATCTCCAGAGAAGGCCTAAGATAACCAGCGTGTATATCGCCAGCAGGATATATTCTCGAGTTGTTGGTTCAAGGAAGGCCAGTCTTCTCCAGGGTATCCAAGGATCGAAGAAATGCATACGCCTGCCCCTTCTGCCGATTTCTTAAAAATTTATGAGCGCTGCTGCTGTTCGTAGGATTATAGCACACCGCGAGAATAATTCAAACATTCCTCACCGAGGGAAAACGTAGCAGAACCCACGACCTCTATTGCCCTATGCCCACAAAACAGCTATAATACACCAAAGAGACTGCCCCAGACAGCGCCGGAGCCAAAAGGGCGCTTTTATCCATTCGGTTCTTTGGTGGTCCACAGATGTCGGTTGATGAACCGTTTGGCACGTTGATCGCCCTGGACGAGGAGGAGAAGCGCGCTCGCGTCGAGGTCGTCCCTGGCGTGGACATCCAGATCGCCATCGAAGGGATCAGCCACACAATCGAAACATCCGAAACAACTGAGTGAAAGTGACATAAAGGTGAAAAAGGCAAAATACCACGTAGAAATCGACGTCGCTGTGTCCAAGGTGGGTAAGTGGGCCGCCAGCGAAAGTGGAGATTCCCTGGAAATGACTGAGCGCCCTCGAGGCGGTTTCTCCTTCGTGCTGGTCGATGGGCAACGTTCGGGCCAGGCCGCGAAAGCGATCAGCAACCTGGTGGCCCGCAAGGCGATTTCGGAATTGGCCGAGGGCGTGCGCGACGGCGCCGCCGCCCGGGCGGCCCACGACTACCTCTACACCTATAAGGGGGGCAAAGTCTCGGCGACGCTCAACATCCTCTCGATTGACTTGGCCTCGGAGACGCTGGTGCTTTCGCGGAACAGTCACTGTCCCATCATCGTCGTCACGCCCGACGGAGAATTTCACCTGCTCGACGCGCCATCGAACCCGGTCGGCGTCTACCGGGAAACCAAGCCTGACATCACTGAGCTCCCCCTGCTCCCGGGGACCATCGCCGTGATCTACACCGATGGCCTGGAAGCGGCCGGGCAACGGTCTAGCCAGGTCTTAGACGTGCCTGAAACGGTCAGGGCTCTCGTCGCTCAAAACCTCGACGCGCAACAACTGGCCGATCGCCTGCTGGAACAGGCGCTCATCCTGGAGCAGCATCGCCCTCGTGACGACATCAGTGTAGTCGTCCTGCGCATCACCGATAGCAGTGATGATAATGTCCGCCGCCTGACGCTCCAAGTGCCCTTGTGAGGTCATCACACAATCCGTGAGTCGAATCGAACGGCCCCATCCTCAGCTCCTGATAGCTGTCGTAGGCCCATGCGCCGCCGGGAAGTCGACGTTGGTGGACGCGCTCAAGGCGCGCGGCTATCTTGCGCGTGAGGTCGCCCAGGAACACTCCTACGTTCCAGACATGTGGCAGCGCTTCACCCAACCCGACATCCTCATCTATTTGGACGTTTCGTGGCAAGTCGCCCATCAACGCCGCCCAACGGACATTGACGCCGAACAATGGCGTCAACTCAAGCAACGTTTGAGCCACGCGCAGTCCCACGCCGACGTCTACATTCAAACCGACCATCTGAATCTGGAAGACGTCATCGAAAAAACGCTATCTTTCTTGTTAGGACTCTCGTTTCACTGATATTTTCTTTGCATAAATAATTACGTTTTTCCATAATTAGTGAGCGTGTTCTTTAACATTCCATATGCCATCTCGCGCTCTTGGCAATAGCCAAGTTTTGATGTAAGCTCCATTGTGTG
>Ga0129302_1001724_pt1 | contig 16124 bp, 8 predicted proteins | sample BlaSprsedimmetaG_FD_94476 | JGI IMG/M metagenome (GOLD analysis project Ga0129302, IMG submission 94476) | Hot spring sediment bacterial and archeal communities from California, USA to study Microbial Dark Matter (Phase II) - Blank Spring... | ecosystem: Environmental > Aquatic > Thermal springs... | reverse complement strand
CGACGACTCAAACAGTATTGATTGGTCGCCGAGCCGTCTGGATCCGATTCCGAATATTGAACATTATATAATCAATGAGCCGTACCGAATCGATCCCAGAGGCAAAATATACGACGATTTTTTCCGGGATTTTACAATCAATCTTTTTCACGTGGATGGAAGACTCGATATCTACGGCGGTGTCTGGAACCTGGGCATCATAACAGGCGATTTCAATGTGAAAATGCTGCAAGTTCACTTTTTCGGTCCGCTTCAGAATTCAATCAGTGCAATGTCAATTTTAGATGATCAAATTATTTGTGGCAGTCTTAAAGCAGTTTCAACGAACCGAACCGGACTATCGGTGATGCATACCGACAACGGAGAATGGACTTATTACGAGGATCAGTTAATCCCGGATCTGTCGTCTCCCAATATTTTTGAAATCGTTAAAGATCATCAACAGAGGGTGTGGATCGGGACCGATCAGGGTTTGTCAATATTTGATTATCTGGAAGATGAATGGCAAAGAATTAGCGGCGCACAGGGTTTAAAGGATGAAATTATATGGACGATCTGCATTGATGATACCCTGGCTTGGATCGGCACACCATTGGGATTGAATACAATTCATGTACCGACCATGATTATTAACCAGGTCTATCTTACCCGGGATAAGCAGCACATGAAAATATATAAAATTGTCGCTGATCGCAGTTTTATTTGGATTGGCACCGAAAACGGACTTTATAGAGTTGACAAAAAGACTCATAATGCCGAACATTATGATATGAATGGAACACCACTGGATATAGATACACCGATTGCCTCAAGTGTCGCCGCCATTGCCAGCAACGATTCGTTGACGGTTGTTGCCCAATACAACGGGTTGCTGGCTTATAATCATACTTCGGAAAACTTTAAACTAATGCCGAATCTTATTGATAATCAAGTACTTGACATGGATATGAATGCTGAATATCTGTGGCTTGGTACCAAACGGGGTGCCTATCTGATCCGGCTGTCCGACTACTATATCGAACACTATTCGACCAATGATGGTTTAGCAGACCCGGAAGTCAACCGGGTCAGACTTGATGGAGAATATGTGTGGTTTGGCACGGATAACGGATTATGCAAATATAAATGGAGAAAATATGCCCCATAAAATATTGTCGCTATGTTTAGTGTTGATGTTTTCTGCTTTGTTGTTTGCCAGTACCAAGAGACCGAAACAGACACCTAACGAGGCAGATATGCTCGGTCTGCCGATTTATTATTATGATATTGGCACCTTTCCGTTAGAAAGCCGGGACTCCGTGAAAGTCGTGATCAAGACCAAGGTTCCCTTTGACGCGATTCAGTTTATCAAAGATGGTGATATATTTAAAGCCAGCTATGAATTATCCATCCTGATTGTTGATGAAAATGATAACAAGCATGCATCCAAAATCTGGAAGCAATCCTTACAAACCGAATCATTCTACGAAACCAATTCACAGAACCTATTCGATATAAATGAAGTGGTTTTTTATCTGTATCCTGGAAAATACAAAATGACTATGTCCATACTTGATCTGGATACAAAGAAAAAATACGTCCGGAGAGATGAAATCAATGTCGAGAACTATTATGAAAAACCGATTGCAATCAGCACGATTGACATCATTGAACAGGTAATTACCGATGAGGATGGCGAAACCGACGATATCTCATCAATTGATGGTGATATTAATGACAGAAGAATGGATTTCATTGTTAGCTTTAATATTCTTTCTGACGGAGGCAGAGCAACGATTGGTTACAAGATATTTTCTCAGGATGATAAAGTGGTACTGAGTGAATCCTTTGTGGACACTTTGGAGAAAGGGCTTACCGATAAAAGGTTAACGATTGATCGCAAGTCACTCGGTTATTCAAAATATAAAATAGAGATTCAGGTTGAGATAGGAAAGGTAAAAGTGTCCAGTTCCCGGGTATTCAATTTACGCTGGCTTGGAATGTCAAAGCTGATTGATGATCTCGATGAAGCTATTGAGCAGTTGAAATATATCGTTCATTCAAAAGATTTGAAGAAATTAAGAAAAGCCAGCGATAATGAAAAAAAGGAGAAGTTTATTCAATTCTGGGAAGATCTGGATCCGACACCGGGAACCGAAGAGAACGAGTTGATGAATGAATATTATCGCCGGGTTCAGTACGCCAATGCCCACTTTTCTGGTTTTACGGAAGGCTGGAAAACCGATATGGGAATGATTTTTATCCTATTTGGACCGCCCAGCGATATCGAGCGACACCCCTTTGAACTGCAATCAAAACCCTATGAAATCTGGTATTATTATGAGATCAATAAAACTTTTATATTTGTGGATGAAACCGGTTTTGGCGACTATCGTCTGACCGAACCATACTACGAGAGTATTTTTCGCTATTAAGGCAAATCAATGGCATCAATCCGAATCGCAGTAATCCCAGGTGACGGTATTGGTCCCGATTTGGTAACCCAGTTGGAAAAGGTGATCAATGCCCTGAATACAAGATTCCAGACTGGAATAAGTCTGAAACAATTTCCCTATGGCGCCAACTACTATCTTAAATCCGGCATTTCAATTCCCGATGAATTCATTGATGAAGTGGCGCACAACTATGACGCTATTTTGCTCGGTACTTTGGGTGATAACCGAATTCCAGATATGAGACATGCTTTGGAGATCGTTTTTAAGTTAAGGGAACGCCTGAACCTTACAATGAGTATCCACCCGGTCAGACTGTTTCAAAGCTGGTTAGGGACTCAAAAGGATATAGAAACCAAGACTGTGGATTACCTGATAATCAAGGAAATCTTTGAAAGTACGATTAACTCCGCGGATCAGATTTATCTTAAAGGCAGAGAATCAGCCGTATTGATGCAGTCAAGTCTTTTTACTGCAAAAAATATTCGTGTTTTTATTCAAAACGCATTTGAGTATTTGAAAAAGCACAATCGCGAGGTAGTCTGTTTTGTAGACCAGGGCTTAAAATTCAAACAGAGTCAAATGCTGTGGAATAGTATAGTTGCCGAAATCCAGGATAAATATCCTGAAATCAAAGTAACAAGTAAACTCATTAACAGTGCAATCAAAGACATCCTGCTAAATCCCGATGATTCGGATGCCTATATCGCCACATCTGATAATGGCGATGTTTTATCGGCAATTTCCAGTATTATCATGGGAGGGTATGGTCTGTCATATTCGATTGAACTGAATCCCGATCTGATCAGTGTCTATCGCATTATGCAGGCTTCTTCGATAAAATTATCCGGCAGCAATACCATTAATCCTTTTGGTACCTTTTTAACACTCTGGCAAATATTATCCGATAATGGAAATATTCAGGAAAGCGATACGTTGATGGCTGCCCTGATGACGAATTTTTCAAATCACTGGGTGACGATTGATCTCGGTGGAATCATGGGAACCGACGAAGTTACCGATTATATTTGTGGTCATATTTCCAATAAGAATTAAAAAAAGTCTTGGATTATACTTAGTCGGTTAATCCCGACCAGGTGGTACACTGCCGCTTGAGCTACGCTGGAATCAGGTACTAAAAGCGTACTAACTTAAAGGAAAAGACCACCAGATTTAATCGGTCAAGAGGCGATTTTTATAAAATATTGGCGCAATGTCGCCCAGGTGTCTTCGAGCCCCTGACTGATGACCTTGGTATGACCGGATACCGGCATAAAGTTCGTATCGCCATCCCAGCGGGGAACTACATGGATATGCAGATGGTCTTTGATGCCAGCACCAGCAACTCTTCCGGAATTTATCCCGATATTAAAACCGTGAGCATGTAAATAGTCAGTTAGAGCGTGTTGACAATGACTGACAAGGTTTATCATCTCAAGTTTCGTTGCATTGTCCAGATCGTCCAACTCCGCAGTATGCCGATAAGGTGCAATCATCAGATGACCGTTATTATAGGGGTAATAATTCATGAGAACGAAGGCATTTTGCCCGCGATGCAGAATCAGATTTTTCCGATCATTGTCTTCCTGGCTGTATTTACAAAAAAAACAACTTTGTTCTTTTGGTCCCTTGATATATTCAATTCGCCAGGGTGCCCATAATCGCTGCATGATTTCTAATGTTCCTCTTCGCGTCCGCGTTTGTATTCCGCTACGACTTTCTCCTGAACTTCCCGGGGCATCGGCTCATAATGCGAAAATTTCTGTTTATGCATTCCTTTCCCCTGGGTCATCGAACGCAGGGAAGTGCTGTAGCGATACAATTCCGCCAGCGGGACTTTGGCGTTAATTATCTGAAAAGTACCTTCGGATTCCATGCCCTGAATTTTGCCCCGCCGGACGGAGATATCACCCATAATATCGCCCATATACTCTTCGGGAACAATAACCGTAAGATCATAAATCGGTTCCAACAAAATCGGATCGGCAGCCATAAAGGCTTCTTTAAAGGCTCCTTTACCGGCGATTTGAAAGGCGATATCCTTGGAGTCAACCGGGTGCATTTTTCCATCATAAAAATTGGCTTTGACGTCGGTGACCTGATACCCGGCTAAAATACCTTCTTCGGCAGCGGCTTTGACACCTTTCTCAACCGACGGAACGAAAACGCGATCAACATTCTGTCCGACAAGTGAATTGGTAAATTCAACGCCGGCGCCGCGTTCGTTGGGCTCAACCGTCATCCAGACCTCGGCAAACTGACCGGCACCTCCGGACTGTTTTTTATGGCGGTATTTCGATTCCGCTTTTTTCCGGATAGTTTCCCGATAGGGAATCCGTGGCGGCAGCTGATTGACTTCAACATTGAATTTTTGTCTCAGACGCTCCAGCAGAATCGTCAGATGCAGTTCGCCCTGTCCGGAAAGAATTGTCTGTTTCAGCTCCGGATCATAGTGGAAGCTGGCGGTCGGGTCTTCATCGGTTAAAGTTTGCAAACCGGCATTAATTTTTTCCTCATCATCCCGGGATTTTGGTTCAATCGCCACCTGAAGAACCGGATCGGGCAGTGTGATTTCCGGGTATTTGATCGGTGATTTAGGTTCGGCTAAGGTGTCATTAGTGTGTGTATTTCTTAATTTTACGACGGCGCCAAGATCACCTGCATGGAGATGTGCGACTTCGTGCTTTTCACGACCATTGATCACGAATAGCTGACTGATTCGCTCGGTGCTGTTGGTTTTGGAATTCAATAAGTCAATACCGGCTCGGACTGAGCCCGACATTACTCTGAAAAAGTATAATTCGCCGATATGTCGTTCACTACTGGTTTTAAAAACCAACAATGAGGGTGGCTCTTTATCGTCAATTTTACGCTCTATCGTCTGATTTCCGGCAAAGCCACTGACTTTTTTTCTGAAATCGGGAGCGGGGGCATAATTGACAATACTGTCCAGCAGGGTCGAAGTACAGATGTTGCTGTAGGCAGAGCTTGTAAAAACTGGAAATAAGTTACGCTGGATGATTGCTTTTTTCAATCCGTTCATCATTTCCTCGTCGGTCAGAGTACCCTGTTCGAAGAATTTCTCCAATAAGGCGTCATCGGATTCCGCAACATATTCCATAATCTGCTCTCGCAGCGTATTGACGGTATCCTGTTGATCAGCCGGAACAGGACTCTCTTTTGCCGTACCTTTTCCATCTTTTGAAAATGTATAGAGTTTGTTGTTTAAAACATCTATAATCGTATCAAAATCCACTCCCTGATTAATAGGAATCTGGAAAGGAATAACCTGTTTTCCGAAAGATTCACGCATTTTTTCCAGCGTCTTATCAAAATTGGCATGTTCCTTATCGAGCATGTTCATGACAAAGAACACCGGCAACTGATCGCCTTTGGTATAATTAAATACCAGTTCACTGCCGAGTTCCACTCCGGCTTGTGCGTGAATGACGATTAAGCCCAGGTCTGCGATAGGAGTAACAGCTTTGGCTTCGCCGATAAAGTCCAGATATCCGGGCGTGTCAATCAGATTGATTTTGGTTTTATTCCATTCACAGTGCAGAATCGAACCGGAGATGGAAAATTTTCGCTCAATTTCATCATCGTTAAAATCGGAAACGGTGGTACCGTCATCAATCCGTCCGAGGCGATTGGTTGTGCCCGCGGAAAAGAGCATGGCTTCCACCAAAGATGTTTTTCCTGAAGATGCATGTCCCATAACAACAACATTACGGATTTCATTCGTTTGGAATTCTTTCAAAATTGTCCTCCTTATTATTCCTCAAAGGTTATATTTGATTTTTTTATAATTCCGATGCAGTTACGGTCAAAATGATCAACGACTCCGACCGAGTCGGGAACCATATATTTCGGTAAATATTTTGTACAGTGACCCATTAATTCCTGGGGATTAAATTTTTCCGGATCGTTGACCGTCACCACAAGTTTAACATGGTCATTGTCGAAATTCTGCTTTTTAATTAAAATCGTTGCCTCTTTGACAGCGGGATATTTTTTGACGACGGTCAAAATCTCCGCCGGATTTACGCGGAATCCGCTCCGCAAAATCCAGTCGCTTTGTTTGCACAGCCAGAACAGGTAGCCTTCCTCATTCAATAGTGCAACATCACCTGTATCAACCCATTCTTCCGGGGTTCTCTCAATAATCGGATATTTATCAAAATAGTGATGAAATACATTCTTGCCCCTGACCCGTAAAAAGCCCGGTTCATTTTTACGGACACGGTTACCGTTTTCGGCGACGATCTTTATCTCGCAGCAGGAGAGAGGTTTCCCGACGGAGGCGTCATGATTTGAATAGCTATTATAGTTCATGGAAATCACCGGTGCTTCGGCGACACCATACGCTTCAATAATTTGGGTATGGTAGCGGTCGAAAATTATGTTTTTTGTCTCCATCGTAATGCTGTTACCCAGTGGGATAAAGTAATCAATCGAATGCACCTGTTCGGAATCGAAGTCCGGTTCGCTGACCAATTCCTCGATGAAGCCACTATTGCCAATAAAAATATTGACCCGCTGCTTCTCGATGGATTCAAATAGCTTTGCGCGACTGCTGTCAATGGGTATAATAATTGTATTACCCCTGACGATAGCCAGATTGAGGACCAAAGTAAAGGGATAATAGTGAAAGAAAGGCAGACTGGTGTAAATTCTTGCCTGATAATTTTTCGGAAACTTTTCAGAAATACTCAACGCCGTTTCAATCAGGTTTTCGTGGGTAAATACCAGTGATTTTGGATGGGAATAATCACCGGCACTGAACAGAATAACGGCATTGACGCGGGATGTCAGGACACCGGCTGATTCATCGCTTTTTCTGTGGTTGATGAGATCGTAAATATTGATCGCATCAGCATCGGTCTTGCGCCCATGGACGTAGCATTTGATCGGGTGATTGGAGAGGTTCAGGATTTGGTTGGTATGTTCCTGAAATTCCATCGAATAAAAAAGAGTATCAATACGGGTAGTAGTCGCCAGCGTCGCAACTTCACCTTCGGGCATGGACCAAGGCAGCAATGAAGCAAGTCCTCCGACGTTCAGGACTGCCAGGTAGCATAAAATGAACTCCGGGCAGTTCTGCATCAGAATGCCCACAGTCTGACCCGGTTTCAAACCGATATCAATCAGTTCCCTGGAAATTGCTAAAATCTGTTCGGCTGTTTTCCGAAAGGTAATTTCGTAATCACCATGCAGGATAAAGGGTGAATCCGGTTTTTCGGCAGCATGATGAAAGATATATTCAGTCAGATTTTTCATTGCAAATTGTATTAGGACGTAACAATTAAAAAAGCAGGAAATTTTACAGATTTTCGTCCCTTAAGTCAAGGGGATTTACGAATCCGGTCGCTGTATTTCCCAAAATTGGATTGAAAGTCAGACTCACATTATGGTATTGCATTTTTCGAAGTATGCCTGATAAAATATACAGAGATAAGCCCTTTATCATCTTCAGAAAATTCAGGTTTTTAGGGCGGATAATAAACAATAAAAAAAACCTTAGAAGATACATTAAGTGCCAATCTATATTGTATTTTTTATCACTTAATAAACAATATGTTGTAGGTAGGCAGGCTATAAGAGGTAAAAATTTCCTTTATGTTTGCATTTTGGTTTTGTACATTTTCGTGGTTTGGTAATATTGCATGCGATTCATTTATCTTAAAAATAGTAAAAATACCCTGGGGCGAGAGACGGTCAACAATTTTTGGGTAAATTGGAATATCTATTTGGTTATTATAGTCTTAGCGGTAGTGTTAGCGCCGAGTATCTCTGTCAAGACCGTTTCGCAGATTCTTCCTAAGCCAAGCATCCGCGATTTTACGCACTACACCTTTGCCGGTCAGATTGGCATGACGGTGACCAATTACGGTATATTGGGCGAGGGTTATCAAACCTGTGTTCAACCATCTTGCCGATATAAATTGTATTCGGAATATAAGCAGGAGCAAGTGGAACACTTTTCCTATGCCGGTTTATGGGTGGGCGGAATCAAGAATAATGAAGTCATCGTTTCTTCGGCAATTACCGATGGTTTTGTTTACGACGAATACGGATCCCGACCAGCTGGCAGAGAATTTTCCAGCACTGCCGATTCAAGCGACATTGTACGGATTAAATCAACATTTAATAAGCGGACTACCGATCCGGTCATTCAGCAGCTGGCGAGTTATTATGACAGTTCGGCGGTTTCGCATCAGGACATGATTGCGGAGTTTACGGATACTGCACAGGTAATCCCGGGTACGGAAATTCAGATTCCGCATACGCCGCTGGGAATAAAAGTTACTCTCGAAACCTACTGCTGGAATTATCCTTATGCCAATTCTTTCGTGATTCTGAATTATCGCCTGACAAATATATCCAACGACGAAATCATCAATCCCTATGTAGGACTTTGGGTTGATGCCTCGGTGGGGAATATGAATTTTACCAGTATCTGCGAACCCGGCGGCGGCTGGAACTGGTATGACAATCGCAATAATTTCATTGATTCACTTTCGCTGGCGTATCAGACCGATCTGGACGGTGATCAGGGCTGGGCGCAGAGCTATTTTGGTGTCAAATATTTAGGTTCGCCCACAGCCGCTGAAACGGGTTTTGATGTCTATTATGATCAATGGCCCTGGAACGGTGGCGAGCTTCAGGGTGTGAATCATCACTCTACACCAATCGGTGACGAAGCGATGTACGAGCGTATGCACCTGTATCCCGGTTCCAGCTATGAACTTATTACGGAACCCGCCAGCTGGATGGTGCTGATTTCTGCCGGACCATTTGGAAATTCTAAAAACGAATTTAATGAATCGGTTTGGGAGGCGGGTGATGATATTGAGGTTACCTTTGCCGTTGTGTGCGGTCTGTGGTCTACCGATTCGCCGGAAGATACAGAAGAACGTCGCCGTGAACTCTATGAGAATGCTGTTTGGGCACAGAAAGCCTATGATCTGGGCTATAAACTCCCGGGTCCGCCACCTTCACCGAATGTGCATGTTGTCCCGGGTGATCAGCAGATAACTGTTTATTGGGACAATACCGCCGAAGACCCGAATAATCCCGACGCCTACGACCCGGTCACTGAAGTTATTGATTTTGAAGGGTATCGGATATATAGTGGTCGAAAAACCGGTGTTGGAAAGGAGAGCACCCTTTTAGCACAGTACGATATCATCAATGAATTTGAGGTACAGCCGATCGGTTTTACTAATTATAATACCGGTCTTGATCAGATTCGGATTTATGACGCTGAAGGTAATCCGTCGTCGCAATGGTTCTTTATTGATGGTGACTCGATGGAATTTCAATATAAATTTACCGATTACGATCTGAAAAATGGCTGGCCGGCGCGTAACTGGTATTCTGTTGTCGCTTTTGATTTTGGGGATGCGTCCAATAATATTGCAAGTTCGGAAAGTGCCGCCTATAAAGTATATGCTATTCCGGGGACAACAACAAATCCAGGTTTTGAACGAAAAGTCGGTGTCTATCCAAATCCCTACCGGGCGACAGCCGACTGGGATGGATTTGGCGAAAGAGAGCGGATGATCTGGTTCACCAATCTGCCGCCCCGGGCGGAAATCCGGATTTATACGCTTTCCGGTGAACTAATTGATGTGATTCACCACGACGCCGCGACGTATAACGGCTCGGATATCAAATTACTGGCGGAAGTGACTTTCGGCACCGAACCTGTTTTCTCCGGCGGAGAACATGCCTGGGACCTGATTACGCGTCACAATCAGGCGGTTGCTGCCGGACTTTATATGTTTGCAGTTGAAGATCTGGATAATGATAAAATATCAATAGGCAAGTTCGCAATCATAAAATAGGAGGAAAGAACATGCGTAGATCGTTACTGTTAATCTTAATATTGGGTAGTGTACTTTTTGCGCAGACAATCACACCGATTCGTGATATTCAATACACTACCGACCCCAGTGGGGATTCTCCGTTAAAAGGTCAGGTAGTGACTATTTCCGGTACCGTGACGGTGGGACGTCATGCTTTCAGCAGCAGTTACTTTTTCATGCAGGATGCACCCGGTTCCTGGAACGGGATCCAGGTATATGTCGGCGCCAGCAGCTATGTCGTAATGGAAGGCGACAGTGTCCAGGTCACCGGTAAAGTGGATGAGTATTACAATCTGACTGAATTAGTTGACGTAACAGAACTGATTAAATTGGATTCCTGCAAATGGATTGAACCGGTCGAAGGGACAACCGCCGGGATTGATAGTGCCGAACAGTTCGAAAGTGTTCTGGTAAAAGTCAAAAATGTGACTGTTACAAACGAAACCGATGGCGCTTATGCCTGGCTGGTGAACGACGGTTCTGGCGAATGCAAGATCGGCACCCGCGCGAGCAGCAATTACTTTTATAAACAAAAAGAAGGTGATGTCATTGACTGGATTGTCGGCGTAGCCTTTTTATCCTATGGTCATAATGAAATCCAACCCCGGGCTGCTTACGATTTTGGTGCGATTAACGGGTCCACGATGATCCAGTCCCTTCAGCAGGTTCGGGAATGTGACGTAATTGCCGGAAATGACAGTTCGTTATTCACCGGTGATACGCTGACGATCACCGGGATCGTGACGGTTCAGTCCGGTCTTATGTATGCCGGTGTCGGAAAAAAATATTATGTGCAGCAATCCGGTGGCAACATCTGGAGCGGAATCATGGTATTCGACTATTTCAGTGACGAGGTTGCGACTGTTTTTGTGGGAGACTCCATTTCGGTCACCGGTTATGTCAGTGAGTATTGGAGTAACACATATCCCGGCAATACGACGGAATTTTTTGCAACGGAGGAGATTGCACTATTAGGAATGTATTGCGATTTACCAGAGCCGGTGGTCGTAAACACCAGTGTTTTTAACGATAGTCTGTATTATAACGGAATCCCTGGATATGAACCGGAAAAGTATGAAAATGTCCTGATGGAAGTCGTGAATGTTATGGTAGATAGTGTAAATGCCTGGGGTGATCCCCTAGTTGTAGATGCCAGTGGTCGCGGTTTGTGGGTTAATTTTGGATACTCGGACAGTGTATCGCTTGGCGCACCGGCTGTCGGTACAATGTTTGAATCCATTACCGGTGTTTTGTATCATCATTGGGGTGTCTACGAATTACTGCCCCGTTATGATCGTGATATCATTGTAATGGTTGGTCCGCCGATTATCAGCGGCACGCGATATTATCCAGTCAATCCTCAACCGGAAGATACGATTACTGTATCCACATCCATTCTCGACGATGGAACTGTTACTGAAGCGACTCTTTATTATTCGGTTAACAGTGGTACTTATATTCCGCAAACTTTGACAAAAACCTCCGGATATGCCTATGAAGCTAAAATTGATCCGCTGGATAACGGTGATACGGTTCGGTTTTTCATTCATGCGACCGATAATGATAACAATGAAAGTCTTGATCCGGCAACGGCTCCGGATTCTTTATATTCATTTGTAGTTTTTGGACCGACAGAGACCACGATTTACGATATTCAGTTCACTGAAGATGCCAGTGGAGATTCGCCGCTGAAAGGTAAACTGGTCAAATTTACGGGAACAGTTACATCTGATTCATCCACATACACCCGGTCTTTTCATGTTCAGGATTTTTCAAATTCCAGCCATCCTGCCGCAGCCTGGAACGGAATTATGATTTACTCCGATAAATATCCGAACTTGACAATTGGCGATAACGTAGAGGTTGTCGGCACCGTCCAGGAATATTACGGATTGACAGAAATCGGGGATGTTGCTTCAATTACTAAATTAAGCGGTACGACCGATGTTATATCTGCTGAAGTCAGCTCGGCGGATATTCCCTGCGATTCGACAATCTCCGAAAAGTACGAAGGTGTTTTAGTTAAAATCCCCTCAGTAACCGTTTTATCCGCGAAAAATAACAACGGTGACTGGACAGTAACCGATGATCAGGGCTTTGTAGTTCAAATCAACGGATACAAATCGAGTTGTAATTACGATTACGAACCGGCTGTTGGTGATCAGATTGAATTTATTACCGGTAATTTGACCTATTCCTATAACTACTACGAGATTATCGTCAGAGATAATAACGATATCGGAACGGTTGTCGGGATTGATAATGATAAACTCGATCTGCCGGTCAGTTACCGTCTCGATCAGAACTATCCGAATCCCTTCAATCCGACGACAACGATTAATTATGGGATTGAGAAAAGCGGCAATGTCACCTTAAAAGTGTACAATATTATCGGTCAGGAGATCATTACCCTGGTGCAGCAAAATCAGCATGCAGGGAATTATACCCTTACCTGGAACGGTCTGGATAAACATAACCGGATTGTCCCGGCTGGTGTTTACATCTACCAGATTGTTGCCGGTGACTTTGTACAATCTAAAAAGATGATACTTTTGAAATAGTCAATTGCGAAGGGTCCGTCCCGGTAGTCTGCCGGGATGGACCCCGCTATCAGGATGTAATTTTTGCAGAAATATTTTCTGGCATTAATAATACTCACGGTTATCAGCACGATCGGCTATTTCTCTTGTGAAAAGGGCTTGACGTCAAATCCTTATCCCAATCAAAGACCCGACACAAAATTATTTATTCAGCCCACCGAAGCCGGATTTGATACAACCTACAGCACTCAGGTTTTGCATTGGTGGGGCAGTGATCCAGACGGGGAGGTGATGGGATACTTTTATCAGTGGAATCACTTTGCTGAGATCAATGCGGACTCCTTTGTCTGGACGACCGCGGAATCCGATACCTTTCATGTTCCTATCCGACAACTGACTGATAATTTCTGGATCAAGATCAAAGCCGTGGATAATTATGCCAAATGGGATTATCGCGAACCGACCAAATCGGGCGTTGATAACGAGTATTTTTCGGATGTCGGCAGTCAGTCCAGAATTTATGATGAAAGTGACATCGTGCTGTCGCGTGGTGATACTCCGGGAATCCAGACGACTCTGGGAACAACATTAACAACACTGCGGGGTGATGAATTTTATAATTTACCGCCCACGGACACGACGGATGCCGTTGATTTGACACCGGCTTATGCGCTCTTTCCGATAAAAAATTCTCCGCCAACCGTCAGTTTTGTTTACAGCAGTAATCCGCCTGATACGCTCACTTCAATGACTTTTACGACCCGGACATTCAACTGGATCGGCTACGATCCGGATGGGAATGAAACATTGGTAAATTTTTATTACGCCCTGAATAGAAAAACAGCCGAACCACCGGCTTCACCTGAAGATTTTCAGAATTGTGAAATTTATGGAGTTCTGGGCGGCTCCGAGAGGACCCTGACATTACGGAATATTCCCGTCGGAGTATGGGTTTTTTATCTCACCGTGCAGGATATTGCCGGGCAGTTCAGTGAAATTATTCGGTTTCCCCGGGAAAAAGGTACCTGGATTGTGGAAGAGCCGAAACGAAACGGCACTCTCTTTATTGACGATTACAAACTGAAAACAGACGGTGATATACTTTATCCGGAAGCGCTGGATGAGATTCTCGGGACAAATAATTATTCCACCTGGCATATTGAAGACCGGATTCCTTATTCGAAAATTGATATCGAGGAAACATTATCTTTCTTTAACTATATTATTTACTATGCCGACGGACAGTCGCACCTGCCGAATTTATCTTCGGAAATCCTGGCGTATATCCTGCAACCCGAAAGAAACCATCATATCCTGATCAGCTCCATTACGGCGATAGATAATAGTGATTCCTTATTTGCCTTTTTATCTTCCGATGGTATCGAGATAGTGAAATCCCGATACCGTTTTAAAAGCTCGGACTACCGGATTGGTCCGGGGCAGGTTATTTACAGCCGCGACCCCAATTATGTGGATTTAAAAGTTACAAGCGGGAAAATCATCTCCAACCCCGATGGGCTCATTGTGGGTGCCGACGCCGATACGCTTTACCAGTTGCCTGCGTCCACGCGGAACGAATGGCAGGGAGAACCGGTCATCGGGGTAAGATACCCAGTTGAGGGAGAGGTTAAACTGATCTTTTTATCCTTTACTCTGCATAATGCTAATGGTGACGGCAATGTAAAAGAGGTAATCCGGGAGTTTTTGAGAAAATAAATTGAAAATGACTTTCTCTCATAATAAGCAAAGTCTTCCGGTTATCATATTGATCCTGTTTTTATTATGCGGAGTAATTGCCGAAGGTGGTACGATCAGAGGACGAGTTTTTGATAAGGAAAACGAGACGCCGATTATCGGTGCTAACGTGATTGTCAAGGGCACTTACAAAGGCGCGGCAACCGATCTGGATGGTAACTTCATCATCACTGGCTTAAGTCCCGGTGATTACGATATTGAAATCAGCACAATCGGCTATAAAGTTCAGCTTTACACTGGTATCAGCGTTGATCAAACGTCGGTGGTTAGAATAGAGGTTGCTATGGAATCAACCATCCTGGCTTTTGGACAGGAGGTGGTGGTCGTCGGTAAGAAGCCGCTCCTGGAGCCGGATTTGACCAGTTCCCTGCAGCGGATCAGCAGCAATGATATCAGCAGCAAAATAATCGAGAGTGTGGATGATATTTTGGAACAGCAGGTGGGGGTAGTCAAGGTTGACAATGAGATTCATATCCGTGGCGGTCGCGCCGACGAAAACCTCTACATCATTGACGGTGTATCCACGAAAGACCCGCTATCGGGGAAAAATTACGGCATTTTCCTGAGTACTGACGCCATTGAGGAACTGGAGGTAATTACCGGCGGTTTTAACGCCGAATACGGGCAGGCGATGTCGGGCATCATCGAGGTCAAAACAAAAGAAGGCGGGCAGGAATACCACGGCAGTATTTCATTAAAATCCGATCATATTCTGATGGAATCCATTGAAAATTTTAACACTGATGTGATTGAATTTTCAATGGGTGGACCCGAACTGCTCTCAGCCAGATTATTACCGGCGCTGGGCTTGCAACTACCCGGTTCACTGACCTTTTTTACCAATGCCTATATGTACATTTCCGATACTTATCTGCCCGCGGCTTCCGAACTGATTCCGGCGAATAAAGCCTATCAGCCTTTTGCACAGCGGGAGGAAAATAACTGGTCGGGGTTGCTGAAATTGACCTGGAAATACCGTAATACGAAACTCTCCGGTACGTATAAACGTTCGCTGCAAATAAACCAGGGATATTTTCAATCAATTGCCAATAGCAAGGTCTATTTCCCTTATGAATACATGTACTGGCTGGATAATTACAACACCATGACCTGGGACGGCATTCAGTACAATACTCAATTGACGCATTCCTTTAATAACCGAACCTTCATTGAGATAGATATCGGTCGGGTTTTCATTAACGTTCATTCGGCGGTTCAGGGTAAATATTTTACGGAGTATGACATTAAAAACGATATACAACCGATCCGCTATTTCAGCGATTTCCCCGATGGTGATATAACCGTCTGGATTCGGGACGGGTTCTATGATGTGGGCGATGCTTCCAACTGGCATGATCATTATTCCGACACCTGGACGATAAAATCGGAACTGACGAGTCAAATCTCCAATAATCACCGGCTGAAAACCGGCATTGAAACCGAGTTTACCGAACTTCAGGTCATCAATATTGACGATCCCTGGCTGACCGGTGCGCGGAACAGTTTCGGCGGTTCATGGGACATTT
>Ga0129302_1001712_pt1 | contig 16196 bp, 9 predicted proteins | sample BlaSprsedimmetaG_FD_94476 | JGI IMG/M metagenome (GOLD analysis project Ga0129302, IMG submission 94476) | Hot spring sediment bacterial and archeal communities from California, USA to study Microbial Dark Matter (Phase II) - Blank Spring... | ecosystem: Environmental > Aquatic > Thermal springs... | reverse complement strand
TTTATACTGGCCTGACGGCAAAAACAGCGTTCCGCCGCCCAGATTGTCGATTGAGATCAGGGCCGTCTGAATCGCGTCGGTTACATCGGTCTGACCGTCTGCAACAATGCCGAAATCTCCTGCGTCATACGGCGTTACGATGATGTCATCGGTCGGATAAACCGTCTCGACAACCCGCCAGTGGGTCCTAATCCCCCCAAGCCAGTTAGACGCAAGGACGGCAAAATCGCGATAGTTCACAAGACACCACGGATCAAAGTTGGCAGGACTGTCGCAGTCGGAAACCAACCAGTCGGCAGCCAACATCGCCAGATCGCCGATGTCCACGCCGCCGTCTCCATTGATGTCCCCGTCCACCGGCTCGAACGCCTGAATGGTCGTTTTGCCGGGGTAAGTCGCGTTATAATCATAGAGCACTCGACCGGCGCCGCCATAGGCGACAATTTTTCCGGCTGAAACATAATTGCCCACCTCATTCGTTCGATCGCCATTGATCACAATAGATCCCGATTCAACATTAAGAATCGAAGCGCCTTTGATCGAATTGACGCCATCTATTCTGTTCAGATTCAGAACGCCGCCGTCTCTGACATTCACGCAGCCGGCGCCGCCATTCCACCCCAGACCGAACTGCTGTGAAACATTCACCGTGCCGCCATTGACATCCAGAATTCCGACGGATGGAGAACTGTATCCAATCCATAAATGGCCGCCGATATGGACTTCCCCGCCGGTCTCGACAATCATCCGATTACTTGTTCCGCTATTGTATCCGATACTCGACCAGGACGCCGTCGCGGTCAGACGCCCCCCGTCTTGGACGCGAATCGTACTGTTGGCGTTTTGAACCAGTTGGTTGAAAATATGGGAACCGGTTACCCGACTCTCTGCCCGATTGGAATTGGTAAAACGGCAAATGAAGTTGCCGTCCGGGCGTTTTGGGTCGGTGCCCGTCCAGTGGCTGCTGGCGCCCCAGTTGCCGGGGGTTCCGGTTTTATTCCAGGTAATATCCGCCGTCGCGGCCGACCATGTGGCGGCGCTTGCCTCAGCGGACGGGACCGTCTCGTTGCCGAAGGCATCCCGCAGTGTCACCGAATAGGTATAGGTGGTATTGGCCGACAAGCCGGTGTCCGTATAGCTGTTCTCAAGCTGCCAGCCGCTGCTTGTTCCCCCCGGATTGCCGGAGGTTTCGTTAAAGAGATACATCACCGGCCCGTTGTCGTCTGTGCCAGGGGTCGCCGTCATCGTAATTCGATCGGGACCGTAGGCGGCCGGAGCAGAGGCAAACGTTGCCGGATTGGGACTGGGCGGCGTGGTATCCGTCGCGACGGCGGTGACCGTCGTTTTGCCGCTATTCCGGTCGTTATAGTCATAGACCAGCATCCCTTCGCCGCCAAAGGCGACGATTTTGCCGTTTGATTCCCAGGTGTTGATATTCGTGAGTCGATTGCCTTCTATGACGATCGTGCCATTGCGTACATCGATGAGCATCTCGCCGCCCAATGTCAGATTGCCCTTGATGTCCACGAGACCTCCACCGTCAACGACCAATATTCCATAGCCGTTGTCCAGTCCCATTTGCAGGTCTTGCCCGATCACCGCCGTCCCCCCGTCAACGATCAGACGGGAAGGTAAACCGTCTGCTTGAGCCAATGCATCACGCCCCACAAACAGGCGATGCGCGGTTTCAAGTCTGCCGCCGACCTCAACCGTCAACGTAGCCACCCGGTTATAACCGACCGCCGACCAACTTCCAGCCGTATAGGTCGTCAGCGTCCCGCCGTTGACAATTCGTAAAAAAGTGCCGTTATTCGTCCCGTTGTCGCCCATGGCGAGCATTCCAACACCCACAGCCGTATCCACGATACACTCGGCGGCGCCTTCCACATTAAACTGGGCCTTGTCCGCCAAACCCGGCAAGCCATTGGTCCAGTTGGCCGCGTCGCTCCAGATGGCTGTAGCCGGGTAACTCTCGGCAGGGGCCCACACGGTATTGGCGGACGCAAAGGCCCCGATAACAAGCACAAGCGCCGGTATGATACGTGAAAAACGTGGCATCGCAAATCCTCTGTCTCTGATTGTTTCGTTTAATGTCAGCCGCTGCGGCAATGATTAAGTTGTCAGACATTATTCAAAGGGGTTGCGAGCCAAAGCCCGCAACCCCTGCTATCAAGTATCCAACATCGTTATCGTGTTTTCTTCTTTCTGAGCAGTCCCACAGCGCCCAGACCCAGCAGAGCCAACGTCGTCGGCTCAGGAATGGCCGTCACGCTTGTCAGATCCAAATCCGAATCATAAGTCGCTTCCACATTGCCGAGAATGCCGTTGCCGGCGATTAACCCGTTGTCAGCATAGTTCCCTATCACACCCATAAAATTTCCCGGCAGGGTAACTATGCCAGTTCCCATGATGTTCAAAAGCGAGTTCTGCTTAATCGAGGTCTCTCCATCGCCATGGATATTTGACAGGGCCAAAAGACCACCGGAATAGACATTCACAAATCCATCTCCGCCGTTCCAGCCAAGCCCAAACATCTGGGCAACAGTAACGGTACCATAAACATCCACTGTACCCGCGGCACCGGGATTGAAGCCAATCCACGCATGGTTACCAAAATTGAACGTGCCGCCGGACTCAACGATCAGGTTGGCGACATTATTCCACCCAATAGAGGACCAACCATCGGTGCGGGTGTTAAGGATCCCGCCGTCCAACACGCGGATGACACCACCCGGGCCGCCGTCGCCTTGAACCAATTGCCCCGCATCAAAGGTTCCCGCTACCTGGGCCTCTGCGGCATCAGTAACATTAAACACGGATTTACTATCCCCATCGGTAACCGGGACTCCATTGGTCCAGTTGGCCGCATCGCCCCAGTCGCCCACATCCGGCGGATAGATACCATTGGCCGCGGGGTTCCACACGGTAGCGGCGTTTGATACACAAACCAAACTGACAACCATTAACAACACTGCTGATTTCTTCATCATTCTGCCTCCAAAAATTAAATGTACTCGCCACAAAGCGCCTGTCGTTCCACCGTGAAACGGCCATCGCGCCCTGTCGCATCTTTCGATTGACACATACATTAAACTTTCCACATCCTCATCTCGGACACCCCGGACGCTGCCGCCCGGAGTGTCCGTTTTGAGGTCAATAACCGACTCCCTAATCCCTTACGGCATCGGAACAGGCGCTGTTAAACTGTAATCCGTCAGCCATTGCGAGGCGATTCTTGCAAAGTCGTCCAGATTCACTTTACAGTCAAGCGCCCCGGGGATATCGCCTGGATAATCATCGCCCAAACCAATCGCCCGAGCTGCCTGACAAGGGTTGTCCGCACAATCAAGCTGAAGCAGCGCAGAATCCGTTGAATTAAGCCCGTCGTCCACCGTTACGGTCACGGTAAACGGCCCGGAGTGATAATTCACCGCTACGGTCGGATTGGGATCGGTGTTGCTGGGCAAAAAGACGATGTTTGGGTCGTCAATATCCGATGTCCAGACATAGGCAACCATTTCGGGCGACTGATGAATCAATTCCGTGTTCAACTGAATCGGCTCACCTTTCCAGGTAATCGTCGGCGGCGTGGTAATGGTTACCTCAGGCGCTAATATGTTGGTCACGTCAAATTTGAACACACTGCCTTCGATCATATTCGGTTCATTGATATGGCCAGCGCCGTAAATATACGAATCCACCTGCCAGTAGTAGGTTGTAGGCGGGTTGCCAATCACAGGTGCATTGACCATGACGGTCGTCGCATCTTGGCCTGCGGTCAACACGTTGGTGTAATTCGAGCTGAGTTTGTCCGGCTCGGTCCCGAACCAGACATCAACCCATACCGAATCGCCGGGGAAATTGGGATCCAGATTCGTCCAGGCCAACGCCACATCACCGGCTAAAATCGTCTGTTTGTACGCCGGATAAGGCTCCATCGGAGAAATCGCTGTAATGGTCGTCCTGCCTGCATTTGACACGTTATAGTCATAGACCAGTGTCCCGGCGCCGCCAAAGGCCAATAGTTTTCCGGCCGCGGCGTAATTTTCGACAGCCGTGACCCGGTTGCCGCCAATGATCACCGTTCCAAATTCGATATCAAGGAATGATCCGTCCCAGATCGAGCTGGTGTCATCCCAGTGATTCAAATCCAGAACGCCCTCATTGACATACATATGGGCGACGCCGTTTTGTGAGCCGGCATACCAACCCAGACCGAAATTTTGGGCAACGTTAATGGTTCCGCCATTTAGATAAATCTCGCCGACTCCGGTATTCTGCATGCCATTCCACATATGACCCCCGGAATTCAGGACGCCTCCGGTCTCTACGATCAGAGTAGCGGGTCTGTTATACCCGACAGACATCCATTGGCCGGAACCGGTCGTAATGCTGCCGCCATTCATAATGCGCAGTACATTGTTTTGCGCGTCAGCCCCCCCATCGCCCATGACAAGATGACGAACGCCCTGTGCGTCGGTCACAATACATTCAGCGGCGCCGGCCACATTGAACACGGCCTTGGCGTCAAGCGGCGGATCCTCAGTTCCGAAGCCCGGAAGCCCGTTGGTCCAGTTGTCTGCAATGTTCCAATTCGATACGCCGTCCACGATTGCATTCGGGTCGGGATTTCCTGCCGGGTTCCACACCGTTGTTGCAGCGGCAAATCCCGTCGTCCACAAAACGACGATCAAACATACTATTTTTTTACATCTCATCTTTATTGCCTCCACAGAAATTGATTGTTTTCTTTTCTATTAGGATACGGGCTGTTTACGGGATAACCGTCGGCTCTGTGAGTGCATAGTCCGCCAACCAATCGACAACGAGCGCCGCAAGGTCTGAAATATCCACCACGCAATCACTCCCTGCGATATTCATTGGATAGTCGTCCGCAATACCGGCGAGAGCCGCCGCGGCACACGGATCAGCGGCCACATGCAGCACCATCGAATCGGAATCCGTTTCAGGATTGACCGCATCCCAAACCGTCACCGTCAGCGTAACGGGACCGGCTGCATAATCAACCTCTACAACCGGATCTTTGGCCGTATTGCTCGGGAAGAATACGGCGCTCGGATCGCTGGCCGTCCATTCAATAAAGACCTCAGAGGGGCCGCTTTTGGTAATCGTCGCCTGCAGTTGAACCGGCTCATTGATCCAGGTAACGGTATCGGGCGTGTCAATGGCGACGGTCGGCGGCGTATCATCGTTGACGTCAAATCGGAACACATCGCCTTCGATCACGGGCGTCTCCGGGTCATCATAGTCAACCACCGCCGGATCGCCGTAAATGTACGAATCCACCTGCCAGTAATAGGTGGTCGGCCGCATACCCTCGAAAACCGGCGCATTGACCGTTACGGTCGTGACATCCTGCCCTGTCGCCACCTCCTGCGAGTACGCCAGTGACAGCTTGTTCGGATCGGTTCCGAACCAGACATCGACCCACACCGGGTTGCCGGGTTCGTTGGGATCCAAATTCGTCCACACCAAATCGACAGGAGCGATTTCGCCCGACGGAACCGGTATCACGTCTCGGTAGCCCGGCCAGGGATCCATCGGATGGGTGGCTCTGACAATGGTCCTGGTCGCCCCTTCAAAAGGTTCTCTTGTAACCGCCAGTTGGCCGGCGCCGCCAAAACCAACAAGAGTCCCAGCGTTGATACGACTCCAAAGCCGGCTGGGGGCGGTCGCATAATTGTTATCAATCACAAGGGTACCGAACCTGACATCGCAAAGAGAACCTGGCTCGTCGAAATCATCCGGATAGTAACGCATCCGGAAAATACCATCATTAATCGTTAAAAAGCCATTACCTCCTGCCTTTCGCCCTAAATCGACAGCGTCAGCAACACGAACATATCCTCCATTGATAACAAGTCTTCCAATACCGCCGTTTTCCATTCCAAACCACAGGTGGGATTCCAAAAGAACCTGTCCGCCTTCTTCGACGATCATCGTACCTCCATCATGGTTGTACCCCAAACCGCTCCAGCCGCCACCGGTTTTACGAATGACGCCGCCGTCCATCACGTGAATAATGTTCGTAAAATCGCTGCCGTCTCCTGTGACCAAGCTGTCCGAAAACGGCAGTGTGTCGGTTGTCACCTGACACGCCACGGCCGCACCGGCGCCATTAAACACAGGTTTTTGGTCAACATCTCCAGGCATTCCATTGGTCCAATTGGCCGCGATATTCCAGTTGGACGCCCCGTCCACAATGTCGTTCGGGTCCGGATTTGCCGCGGGGTTCCACACCGTGTTCGCAGGCGCCAGTCCTGCCGTCAACAAGACGGCCGCTAAACACATTACATTGACTCTTCTCATTTTAACGACCTCCACATAAAGTTATTCATTTGATTGCGATGAAACACTTCACTCTATACGAAAAAAGTAAAACATCCTTGTCGCCGCTAACCATCCCTGCCTACACACCCACACATCCATTGAAACTGGCTGTCATACAAACGGACTATCGCATCCAGGACGGCCAGTTGTAATTGTTATTCGCAAGCGGATTGCCGACATTAAAGTCTCGATGCCATTTTTGCCTCCAGAGTTCGGTCAGACGTATAGACGCGACGGACCCATCGACATAAACACTATTGACTGATTTGCCATGGCGAACCAGGGTAAACGCACGCATATACCCCTGTCCATCATAGACGCCAAATTCCTCTGAATCAGGCAGATCCGTATGATGCGGCCACCCATCCACAGATCGGGAATCCAGAAACAAAGGCACCCCCGAAGGTTGCCGTACATCTGTCATTTTACCCCAAAATGAATCCACAGGCAGGGGGGCGCCAAACGTTCCAACGCTGGGGTCCATGATCCAGGAATTGGGAGCATAGCTGGACCAAAACCATTGCCCAACGTCCGGGTGCGCCGTGTCGATAATCTCTCTGCCCCAGCATTCATCGCGTCGTTCGGGAAAATACCGCCCATCGATTACCCAATCGACAGAGGGGCTAAGGTCTTGTTTTCGTTGCGCTTTCGCACAGATGAGTATATCGGGTTGGTCGATGTAATACGGCCGCAAGGTCAAGAACCACCACTGGCCGCGAGGATCGTTGCGACCGTCATTGTTCCAATCGGCATCGGGGAACTTGTCATCATTGTCAGAGGTGTAAAAAGAAAGGATGATATTCCATTGTCGCAAATTCGATGTGCAAATAACGGACTTGGCCAGCTCTTGTGCTTTTTGCAGCGACGGCGCTATGATGGAAAGCAGCAGGGCAATAACAGCAATGACAACCAGCAGTTCAATCAGCGTGAACCCCTTTCGCCGTGGCATCTTTATCCCTTTCAGAATAATACACACATAATTATGACCGCTTACAGGGAGCATCAGTGCCGCCATTGCTCTAATTTGCTATATTACAATTTTTGCTGTTCAAAGTCAACCAAAAAAACAAAAATAATAAAAAATTGTTATCGAAATGTATTTACAATATAAAAAACCACGCCACCCTTCGCTCAACAAGCAACTCAAAAGACCCTCTAATTGCAAAATAAGCGAAGAAATCCTCATTATTAGTGAATTAATTCAATATATTGAACCCAAAAACAAGACAATTTTTTGTTTTTTTATGTCTTATGTGTCGCGTTTAAAAAAAGTAATTTGGGTCATACCAGGACCTAATGTATAAATAATTATCAAGTTGTTCCGCTTTTACAGTTGACAAATATAAACAAATTATGTTAATATGAAATTACATTTAGAAACTATCGTCCTATTAATCGTGAAGATTGACAACAAAAAGGAATTATTACAGTGAAAAGTGCCGTCGCCATCAATGAGCCGCTCTCGATTCAGCATTTAGCCCCACATTCCGCAATGGACGATTTCGAGTCCATCGAATCGACCACGGACGCGCGGTTTAAGGTGGGTTCATGTGGGGTCAACTCGATTTACCAGACAGGCGATAAGAAAGTAGAGTTTATCTTTTTCTCAGGCCATATTCTGGCCTATGTAAAGTCTGCCTTAGGTTATCCGGCCTATTATCCCATTCATCCGGTCGAAATGAAAACGCCGATAAAAGCCGTATTAATGGATCTTGACGGGACCAGCGTCAGAAGCGAAGAGTTTTGGATATGGATTATTCAAATGACGGTGGCCTCGCTTCTCGATAAGCCGAATTTTGAGCTTTCTCAGGACGATTTGCCGTTTGTATCGGGCCATAGCGTTTCGGAACACCTCCAGCACTGCATTGGCAAATATTGCCCCGACAAAACGGTTGAGCAGGCAAGAAAGTACTATTTTATGCACACCCGTCATGAAATGAACGAGATCATGAACGGCCGAGGACGAACCGACGCATTTGTGCCGGCGCCGGGCCTGAAAGATTTTTTGTATGCGTTAAAGGCCAGGAAGATTAAAATCGGATTGGTTACCTCCGGCTTGTATGAAAAGGCCTGGCCGGAGATTCTTTCGGCGTTCCGCACACTCAATATGGGGGACCCAAACGATTTTTACGATGCGATCATTACGGCCGGTTATCCGCTTCGAAAAGGCTCGACCGGCACATTGGGCGAGTTATCTCCAAAACCGCATCCGTGGCTCTATGCGGAGGTCGCTCGTGTCGGACTGGGGATTGAGCCAAACGAAAACGGACACATGGTGGGTATTGAAGACAGCAGCGCCGGGGTATGCGCAGTCAGGCTTGCCAATATCCCGGTCATTGGTATAACAGGGGGCAATATCGAGCAAAGCAAAACGACAGGGCTGTGCCATCATTATTGCAAAGGCTTCGACCAGATTTTACGCATAATTGGGGATTGACAATGGACATCATGGCAGAACAACTGAAGAGTCAGCGCGAAAAAACTCGTCAAATAAACGTTTTTGAAATGGTCAAGAGAAAAGGCGTTGCCAGGACCAGGACCCAATGCCATTTCATTTCAAATACCCACTGGGACAGAGAATGGCGTTTTTCTATGCAGCGTACCCGCCATATGCTGGTCTATATGATGGATATGCTGCTGGATATATTTGAAAAAGAGCCGGATTACAAGTCGTTTCATCTCGACTCACAGACCGTGCCGCTTCAGGACTACCTGGAGATTCGCCCGGAGAAAAAGGAAACCCTCAAACAGTTGATTGCCGACAAAAAACTGCTGGTCGGCCCCTGGTTTTGCCTGCCTGATGAGTTTTCGGTAAGCGGCGAATCGCTGATTCGCAATCTTCTGCTCGGCCATAAAATCGCCAAAGACATGGGTTATGTCAGCAAAACGGGCTATTCGCCGTTTGGATGGGGCCAGATTTCTCAAATGCCGCAAATCTACAAGGGGTTTGGTATCGATTTTGCCGCGTTTTATCGGGGGGTCAGTACAAAAGCCGCACCCAATTCAGAATATCTCTGGCAAGGCGCCGACGGTACACAAATCGTTGCTTCGCGTCTGGCCATGCGGCCGCGTTACAATGTCTGGTATGTCATCCAGCGCCCTGTCTATTGGCAGCAGCAAGACGAGAACAACCGCGTTGTTCCCTGGTCATGCGGCAGCGGACCATTTATGTTTGTCGGCGACCGATACAAGGAATTGGACGCACAATACGCACGTCCGAAATTTCTCTATGATGCAGCGGCAATACCGGCCAGAGCCAAACAGGCCATAGAAGAACAAGACGGCGACTGGACAACCCCGCATCGCTTATGGTCCTGCGGGCATGACTCGTCCTGCCCGGACATTCGTGAAGTGCAGATGATCAAAGACTGCCATAATGCCCTCAGGGGCGATGCAGATGTGTTCCACAGCACGTTTGAAGCGTTCCAAAAACAAATCCTTGAACATGTTTCAGATGACTTGCCTGTATTGCGCGGCGAAATGCGCTATTACTCTGACTCCAAAGTGACCAGCCCTCTGTTTGGCTGGATCATTTCGGCAAGGATGGATGTAAAAATCGACAATTTCAAAACCGAACGCGAACTGATGCAGTATGCCGAACCTCTGGCTGTTTACGCCGCCATGCTCGGAGCTCCGTATCCGCAGGGATTCCTGGACAACGCCTATAACTGGCTGCTGCAGAACCACGGGCACGATTCCATCGGCGGATGCAGCCGCGGGATTGTGAGCGAGGATATGCTTTTCAGAACGCGACAATGCCGGGAGATTTCGGCCTGTGTCGCCGAACGTGCGATCCTTGATATTGCCGGAACAATCGATTATACCGGGCATGAGAATGAGCCTGTCGTATTGTTTGTGTACAATCCCGCACCGTTCAAACGGGATGAAATTGTGTCAGTCAATCTGGGGTTGCCGCGCGAAGCGGAATCCAACTCGTTTGAAATCGTTGACGACCGCGGACAAAAGGTCAACGCTGAAACGCTGGGGTCTGAAGCGTCCTTCCAGATCGTCCAGTCTCCCAACGATACGGCCAATATGTTTCTGACCAAACAATATCGAGCAAACGTTGAGCTGAAAGACATTCCGCCGGCCGGCTATAAACTTTTCTTTGTCAGGCCCGTTGACAAGAACAATGTCGTTTCGGCCCGCTCAGCCACGATGGTCACCGATATCAATACGCTGGAAAACGAACATCTGCGCGTCGCCATTCAGGGCAACGGCACGATGACCATCACCGATAAAAACACCGGCAGGGTTTTTGAACGGATGGGCTATTTCCGCGACACCGCGGAAGTCGGAGACCCCTGGCAGCATCGCGATGTAGAAGCCAAACAAGAGTTCACGACAATCAATGAAAAAGCAACGGTCAGCTTGATTCGCGACGGACGCCTGGAAGCGGCCTTCAGAGTGTCGCTGGACTGGTCGTTGCCCCAGTGCCGCACGCCCGACGATAAGGCCCGAAGCGAACATATGAAGACAGTCCGGATCAACAGCACCATCACACTGCGCAGGGGGCAAAAATGGGTTGACATTGTCACCGACATTGATAACACCGTCGAAGATCATTATTTACAGGTCGCGTTCCCAAGCGGCATTTCCGCCGACGCGGTATTTGCCCAGGGTCAATTCGATGTGCTTGAGCGCCCGGTTAAGCTGCCTTACTCGGAAGACTTCCGCGAACCTCCGCAATCCGAGCAGCCGATGAATTCCTTTATCGATATAACCGATGGACGCCACGGCCTTGCGATATTGAATGAAGGCATCAAGGCCTATGAAGCAACCGATCAGGACCGGCCGGAGTTGCGGCTTACACTGCTTCGCTGCTTTCCCCTGCGGATTTGCGTCACGCAAGAGATGACCGACTACAGCCGGATTGACAAGAGTTCGCAATGCCTGGGCAAACATACATTCCATTACGCCGTGATGCCGCACAAAGGAAACTGGGAGCAGGCCGCCCTGTGGAACGCCGCCGAGCAATTCAACCTGCCGCTGGTGATCGGCCAAACCGCGCCGACCCAAAAGGGCGCCGAACCGATGCAGAAATCCTTCCTTGAGATTTCAGACGAACGCATTGCCGTCAGTGCCGTTAAACGCAGTGAAAACGGAGCCGGTTGGGTGGTTCGACTTTTCAATCCGGCCTCACAGTCCGTCAAAGCCAAACTGCGACTCAACGGCGGTTATGCAAACGCTTTTCCAGTCACCAGCCCCGTTGAACGATTACAGAACGAAATGGAGCTTTCGGGCAGCACTAAGCGGCCATGGAGTACCGCTCGAATCGTCAATCTGGAAGAAATTCCGGAAAAAGAGCTTGCGATGGACAGCGCCGGTTGGTGCGCTTTTGAAATGGCGCCGAAAAAGATTCTGACCATTGAATTGATGGATGAAAACAACCGTCCCAACGAATAAATCCGGAGATCGACAGATTTGCTCGTATCGTCCAAGACCCGACGAGATGTTATGTGTGCGTATTTGCCAACCCCAATGATGCTGACAAGGAAGTGAGGTGATCCGTTGGACAATCTCTTGACCTCTGTTGACTATGTCTTTATTGCCGGTTATTTTATCATTCTGATGGGAATCGCGGCATACCTTCAGAAAAGGGCATCCAGCAGTATTGAAGATTATTTCATCGGCGGCAGAAAGCTGCCGGGGTGGCTGCTCGGCATTTCGGGTTTTAGCCAGTTTGTCGATATTACGGGCACAGCGGTCATCATCTCGTTTCTTTACATGCTGGGACCGAAAGGGATGATGATCGAATTACGCGGCGGGATGGTGATCCATATGGCGGTGATCTTGTTGTGGGCCGGCAAATGGCATCGTCGAAGCGGGTGTATCACAGGCGCCGAATGGATGATTTTCCGATTCGGCAACGGCCCGGACGGTAAGGCGGCCCGAATTATTACAGCCGTGGCGATGCAGATCTTCACGATCGGTATGGTCATTTATCTGGCCAAGGGCGTTGGAATTTTCTTTTCCACATTTTTACCCTTTAGTCCTCACACCTGTTCTTTTGTGTTGATTCTCATTGCATGCATCTATACCGCCACGTCCGGTTTTTACGGGGTGGTGTTCAGCGATTTATTCCAGGGTTTTATTATTATTGCGGCGGTATTTGTCGTGTCCATTCTGGCCATCCAGAAAACATGGTTTTCGCCGGAATTCCCGACTCTGGCCACTCAGATTTCCGGCATGCAAGACTGGGTCAGTTCGATTCCCCAATGGAAAGTCCAAATGCCCGAAGGATATGAAAATTATAACCTGCTGACGCTTATGGCCATGTTCTACCTGCTCAAAGCGATCATTAACGGCATGGGCGGCGGGGGCGAGCCTAAATATTTTGGCGCCCGCAATGATCGGGAATGCGGCACGCTGACATTTATTTGGACCAGCTTAGTGGCGTTTCGCTGGCCCCTGATGATTGGGTGTGCGATTCTTGGCATTTATTTTGTCAACCAAAATATTCCCGACACCGCCTTGCTGGCCGACGCAGCGGCAATCGTAAAAGGCGCTTTCGCAGACATCGGACATCCTCAGTGGGAAGCCACCATCTCCAAAATCATAACTCACCCCTCCGATTATCCGCAATTGGTCGGCCAACTCGAGGCGCTCTTGGGGCCGACCTGGTCGGATAAGCTGGTGTTGACGAGTTTTCACGGGACGATTAACCCCGAACGCATCCTGCCGGTTGTCGTTTTGAATGCCATCCCGGTCGGCCTGAAGGGGCTGCTTTTGATCGCACTGGTGTCAGCATGCCTGTCCACGTTTGATTCGAATGTCAACTGGGCGGTCGGCTTTATTACACGCGATCTCTATCAGGGTTACCTCAGGCCTCAGGCCGACACCAAGGAACTCATTAGGATCAGCTGGATAGGGACATTTGCCATTGGTGCAATCGGTTACATTGCCGCTTTTACCGTGGATAACATCAATGACATCTGGGGCTGGCTGATGATGGCGCTGGGTACGGGGTTCTTTGTGCCCAGTGCGATTAAGTTTTATTGGGCACGCTTTAACGGCTGGGGATTTACCGCAGGCATGGCCATGGGAATCGGAAGCGCGGTGTTGCAGCGAGCCTTCTGGCCGGGAATGTCAGAAATGTGGCAGTTTGTCCTGACCGGATCATTGGGGCTGATCGGTTCGGTTGCCGGGACATTGTTGACCAAACCGATGGATCAGGAAATCCTGAAAACCTTCTATGAGAAAACCAAACCCTTTGGGTTCTGGGGCCGTTTCAAAGAAGGTCTGGATCCGGAAACACGAAAAACCGTCAGTCGGGAGCATTTTTATGACATTATTTCTCTGCCGTTTGTCTTGGTCTGGCACTATCTGATTCTGCTGCTGCCGGTACTGCTGGTCATTGGCAATTTCAAAGAACTGGCCGCAGGATGCATCCTCCTTGGGGTTGCCATGGCCGCCATGTATCAATTTTGGTATAAAAAATTACCGAAAACAAACCTCTATGAGGCCTAATAGGCAGCAAACGGATGATAATCACGTTGGGCAAGCTAAGCCGTTTTTTTTTGATTTGTTCGTAATTATGTTGATTATTGGTACCGATTTAGTAATATCAAATAGGTATTGGAACCGAAATGACCTATTACAATGCCCAGATGAAACGGTATCTTATGAATCGCAACGATTTCGAAAAGCCGATCAAGCACAAGCTGATTTACGATAAATTATGCAATGACATTATCAAAGGCGTTTACAAGCCGGGCGACAAACTGCCGACCGAAAACGAGCTTGCAAAGATGTTTCAGACCTCCCGACCCACCATCGGTCGGGCCATGCGGGATCTTCAGCAAAAGGGACTGATCGTCCGCCGTCAGGGGCAAGGCACCTTTGTGATGCAAAGCAGCAAACCCAACAATCAAACGCTGGGGTTGCTGGTCCATTGGCAGATTCGGCCTATCCAAACCACCAGCAGCAGCATCTTCGGGGTAATGGTTCCCGAATTGCTCAAATACACCAGCCAATTCGGCTATTCCCTGTTGCTAAACGATGTGCCCCATGAGAACCCTTCCGACTACTCGAGCCAGGCCCAGACGATCTGTAAACGACTGGTCAACTCCCGAGTCGCGGGCGTTTTCTTTACCCCGCTTGAACTGAAAGAAAACAACATCATCAACCTGCACATCACCGAGCAGCTTGCCAAAGCAAAGATCGCCGTGGTACTGCTGGATCGAGACATCACCGACAGCTATCACCGCAGCCCTTACGATATTGTGGGCATTAACAACGAACAATCCGCCCTGATCCTGACCCATCATCTGATCGAATCAGGATGCCGGAAAATCGATTTCGTCTGCGGAACGGTTCAGACTACGGCCATCATCGACCGTTACCGGGGCTATCGGGCCGCCCTTGAGGAGCATTCCATTGTTCCCGGCAAAGATCGCCTTCATCAGTTTGACAGCCGACTATTGAATGAACAACCCGCCACACCCAAAGGCAAAGCAATTCTGGATCGCATTCGATCACGAAAAACCGAGGCCTTCGTCTGCATCAACGATTCAACCGCAGCGGATCTGGTTTATTTCTGTGTTCGCAACGGCGTCAAGATTCCTCAGGACGTTCGCGTCGTGGGGTTTGATGATTTGCCCACGGACGAATCGCTGCCCGTTTCCTTGACGACGATGCGTCAAAACACCTCCGCACTGGCCTATGAAGCCGTGCGAACCATGGTGGATCGTATCGAGCATCCGGATATGCCGCCGCGGGACATCATGGTCAAGACCGACCTGATCGTTCGCGAATCCTGCGGAAGCCACCTGAAATAAGATATACTCACTCGGCTTATGGCAAGTCAACACGTGCGGCGCGGTTTTAATAAGCCGACCGAACAACCTGGTTTTTCAAACACCAGCGGGCAGAGACGGGGACTTATTTGCGATAAAACCGAAAAATAACTCTTACGCTGCAGTCGGATTTGTGATAAAATCTGCCGGTCAGTTGCCCGTGGCAACCACTAAAGAAGTAGCCATAGGCCAACAGAAAAATAGGTGTTATTAATTCAAGTATTTTTGCTGTCCGTCCGATAATGCTGGTATAGCTTTTGGAGACTATTTTAGGAGACGTTGCTATGCCAGCACAATTGATCGAACAGAAAGGCAATACCATTAAAGTGCAATTCACATTTGAGTTGACCGGCCAGATGCTCCGGGACGAGGTAGCCCTTCAGGATGTGCTCAATGAAGCTGGCCAGGCGGCTATGGGCCCGATGCTCAAACAGTTTGACACCCAAGGTGAACCCATCCGCGTCAATGGCGTCAAGCACACGGTCAAAGCCTACGCGCCCCCAGATCTATGAGACGCCCTATGGACCGGTTCAGGTTGAGCGTCATACCTACCAGACCTCCAAGGGCGGCCGGGCCTATGTCCCACTGGAACAGGATGGGCGTCTGGCTCTGAACTCCACCCCGCGTTATGCCCAGATGGTCTCGGGCAAATATGCGCGTTTTGGCGCCGATGCCATCTGCGACGACCTGCTCGAATGCAATGGCCGGGCGTTGTCACGAAATTACGCCAAAAAGCTCAGCGATTTTGTCGGTTCTGTTGCACAGTGTTATGAACGTGAATGGGAGTACGACTTGCCGGCGTTTGAACGGCCGGTTCGCTCCATTTCGCTGGGCCGGGACGGCACCTGTATGTTGATGCATAAGGACGGGTGGCGCGAGGCGATGTGCGGCTCTATTGCCTTTTACGACGCCCTGGGCGAGCGGCTGCATACGATTTATTGTGCCCTTTCGGCAAGCGAGAAAAAAATGAATTTATTCGGGGGCGGCGGTGCTTTGGAGGGTTTGGAGTGTTTGGCGGTAGTTCCAGGGCATCCAGTCGGCGGGGGT